>OOBK01000469.1_pt1 | contig 27761 bp, 20 predicted proteins | sample 1671541 | NCBI WGS metagenome assembly OOBK01 (sample SAMN06348167, study PRJEB24527) | human gut metagenome | biome: human gut; feature: ankylosing spondylitis patient; material: feces | host: Homo sapiens | place: China | collected 2015-10 | reverse complement strand
CATGCTAGGCGGCGCCGGCTACAATCGTTTCCGTCAGTTCACCATGCATTGGTTGTTGTGGATTTTCGTGGCCATGTCGTTCGTTTCGGCGTCGTAGATGTTCCAGTTAGGTTTCCTCATCCCATATTTCATGACAGCCTCTTTTCGGATGACTACGTTCATTGTATGAAGCATTGAACGCACAGCAGTCGAAACGGCCAAAACATCAGCCGAGCAGCTCATACACATTGCGCATGGCGAGCAGCCCGTCCGTCATCCACCGGTAGGCTTCCGTCATGTCACCGGAGAAATCCACATCACGACGCACCCAAAGATGCCAGTTTTTTGTCGGCTTCCGGCTCGTCCCACATCACCTCGCCTAGATTTGCCAGTACCCGTTTAACGGAATCCCTCATGGTGTAGAGCTTCGTATACTGGAACGTGTCGGTGAAGTACAGGTCGACCGTAATATAGCCGCCTCGAATATTCAGCGTCCCATCTGGGTGGCAGATTTCCGAACCCACGCCGAAACTTGTCCATGTGTCGCTGTTTGTCTTGCGGCCGGATGGATCGCCATACACGCCGACGAAGTCGGGCCGTGTTGCGGCATATTCGTACAGGCCGTTCCAGAAGCTGCGCCGCAGCGAGATATTACTGCCGACTTACCGCAATTCGTTCAAAGTTCTGCCGTCCGCGACTTTCCACACTGTCCACCCGTTGACCTGCTTATCCTCGCCGGTTTCGAGCATTCTGGCACGGCGAAACGCGCCGGATGGACTGTCGAATATCTCGCCGTTGGCCAAGCGGATGCGATGGTCTTCGGTTACGGTAGCCGTGGCGGTTACGCCAGCGTAACAGCTTTCCAGCACATCTCCGGCCGCGAGAACTCCGCGTTTGCACAAATCAGCGAAATCAACGGCATTCTGTTCACGTTCCCCCTGGTTCACGTTCCGATTGCGCAGAGTCTGCATAACCTCATTCCCCGCTGTGGGCCGTGCCCACACCTGCAATGCGAGATCGGCAAGTCGGGTGCCTCGCTGCGCGATCGCCTGTTCGTTCCATTGCGAAGCATCGTGCAGTTCCGCGGAAATGGATAGGTATTCGCTATCGTATCCGCCGACCGCACGGTTCTTCTTCTGTTCGAACGTTCCGTCGGAAAGCTCCGAATTGTATGCGGTCAGTGTCAGATTACCCAGACTGTTCACCAATAGCGGGAATCGGTCGGGGTCGGCGAGCATATTGCGCCATTCGGCGTGCGCCATGGCGTTCTGCGGCATGATGTGTTCGATGGTGTATTCGCTGAAGGATCGCGGATCCTTGGGGTGGTTGTGGTTTTCCAATCCGGCAAGCAGATATTTGCACCGCGGAGCCGGGCGGTACAGATCCTCGCCGAGCAGCGCCTGCCTAAATTGTTCGTCTGTGGGCATGCGTGTGGCTTTGGCGGTCTCGGTGATGAGTAGTGCGGCGAAGGTTTCGGCCAAATCATCTTCAGCCGAATCAAGTCTGACGATCAGCGACGGAACGAGCTTGTTCAATCCGTTGCTGGATACCGAGCAGATCATTCTGCGGAACAGATACGATTCAAGATCCGCAAGCATGCGCAGCAGTCCATCACAACTTACGCGATCACGCTTCCATGCCGCGAACATGTACATAACCAACGGGTCCGTAACCGTGCTGCCCAGTTTTTGAATTGATTCGAGACGGCGGTCCACGTTCATATCGCCGCTGCCAGCGGCGGCAACGCCTTTGATAGCGGCATAGTATTTGGCGTATTCCAGCATGTTCGCCAGAAGATTACGCGTGCGTTCCATGCGCAGCAAGGAACTGTCGGTCGCGAAACGTTTGAATTCCGCGTACATGACGCGGCCTTTGAGCACGGGCTTTTTCAATGTAACGACCATCCAGTCGTGCAGGAACGCATCGAATGAGAGGTTGCCGAGAACACGTTCTATGGGCAGCCAGTAATCGGCGTATAGGGTGTTCTGCTCGGCCATGGGGCACCCCATGAGCATGTAGTTGCGGACCAGGTCGGAAGTCTCAAGATCAAGCCCGGTGGAATTCATTGATTCGAATACCAGTTGCGGTTCGTCACGCCCCTGGTCCAAGGTGACGGACACGACTTCGAGACGTTGCAGACCGTTCCACACCACGTTCGCATCATCGATTGCGGCGACCAGTGAACGGAACAGATCGAGGTTCGTTTCCAGCCGGGAACCCGTATTGGCATGGTTCGGCCGATCTGGGGCGATCACATGGTCGCACATGCTGTGCAGCACTTCTCTATCGTCGCCGGAAAGCGTCAGCTTGTAGCGGCCTTCGCCGGTTGCGTACTTGTCGACAAGATAGCCACGGTCGATGAGCATGTCTGTGGAGAATCGCAGGTGCTCAGGGTGTTCGCGGGCATATTCGGCCAGTGCGATAAGCAGCAGGGTCACCGAGGTGAGGCGCTGCTGGCCGTCGATGAGCAGACACCGGCTGACACCATCCGGGCCGATGCCGCCTTCTTGCATCCATACGATCGACCCGGTGAAATGCGTTCTCTCAGGATGCCGGCCGGCCGTTACGATGTCGGACCACAGCTGCCGGCACTGCGCCTCGCCCCATGAGTATCTACGCTGATACACCGGAACCACGAACCGAAGCGAACCGGTCAATAAGTCCAGCAGGATTTTCTTGCCAGCGTCCATGACGATTCCTCTCTCTTCACCTTTGAACCATCGTATGTCCAGTGATCACACTGAAAAGAATCCGACTCACTATACGCGACTTACCTCATAGAGAGTTTGCTCCGCCATGAAGCAAATCAAGCAAGCATCATAGCAACTGCGCCACCTACTGAATATCACTTAGACACTTCAGGTTTCTTACTCCACGCTTCAACCAAATCAACATCATCGGAATCAGGACGCGAATATTCCTCATAATCGACTTTAATCAACGAGGGCATTCCAAATGCACGTCCAGTCAATACGGCCTCACCTTTTCCTAAAGTAGGAATTCGTGACTTAGAGAAAACATCCAAAGTCGGCATCGTATTTTCCAACATCTGCAAATCTTTGTCGTTCACCAATTTGTGAATAATATAGTTATGGATCTGAGACATAATTGTTGGAGAAATATCCGCTGGTCGCTGAGATGCAATTGTAAGGAAAAAGCCATATTTTCGTCCTTCCTTGATCATTGATTCAAATGTAGTTAAGCGATAATCTTCCCACACATCAGAGTGAGTCGATTTAAAAGAATTAAGGATATTATGAGCTTCATCAATTATCAAATGAAAGGAAACACAGGTTGAATCATATTTCTTCTTTTCATAAAACATTCTCGAAAGCAATAAGGCAAATGTCTCTTTGCATTCCATGTCAACATTTTTTAGATTAAAGACGCTTATTCCTTTTGTATAACATTCAGTGGCGTTTTTTATTATCACAGCGTATTTCTTAACAGAAGAGAAAAGCCTCTCTAACCTTCCCACCACGGGCTTTAACCATTCAAGCTGCATTCCCTTATACATTGCATCATATATTTTTTGAAATTTTACAAAAACCAAAAAAGAATCAAATAAATCAAGAGATTTACCTTTTTCTTCTAATTCTTGTCCTATAGCTTCAAGTTTCAAATCACTAGACGGAATACATGACACATACTTTCCAGAGTTATCGTTTTTCTTAAGAGAAGATCCCTCATCTAAAGAACGCCCCTGATTAATAAATCCAGTCCCAGCATTAGTTAAATAAGACAAGCTATCTCCTTTGAATAAGGAAACCGTCTCAAGTACATTCATACAATCGATTTTATCGTCGGAATTTTCTTGAAGCACGTCTCTTGCTACGCTACGCCACTCCTCCACGAGCGCGATATCACGACGCTGCAAACATTTTTTTAAAAGTCCTATTTGCATATCAGAGCATATATTCTTCTTATGCTTCTCCCATTGTTTTAAAGTTCTAGACAGAAATGGAGATTGTGTATTTTCGGTAGCTTTAGCAAGTATTTTTAATACGTTAGCATTAAAGAAAATATTTTCGTCAATCAAAATTTTTTGTTTCACACCATCAAAAACATTTACTTGATGCTTTCCAAATACTTTTCTGCTTCCATACTCACCATTAAAATCAATAACCGCAAAACTGCTTTTCCCTAAAGCAGCATTACCATACGGAGAATTGAATAGTTCAAGATAAAGTTTGTGTAAAGTATTTGATTTGCCGCTTCCCGTATTGCCGAAAATACCAATATGTGAAGCAAAAAAATCATTAATCGGAATTCTAATCGGCTGATTTTCCATGAGCGAACGGCCAATAGTTACAGACTTCTCCTCATCAACACCACGCGAAAAAATGGCTGCGATATCTTCAGAAGATGCAGAAACAAGGACATTACCTACCATAGGAACAGTGGAACTCGTTACGGAAAACTGTCCTTCCTTTATTACACCCTGAGATTTGACTCTTACTATTCTCTGAATCGATTGAGCATGAAAACGGTTGTCAAACTCCTTTGAATTAATGGTGTTTAACTGGTCACGTACTTTTTCCGATAAAACCGTTACTACAATACGATTCCGACCCTGTTTAAGAATCGCATAAGCACCGACTTTTATACCATTAATCTCTTCCCCATCTATGAAATACGAAGCACCATTGGTCACATTGTACATACCTACTACTGCTTCGTCGGAGTCAACTGATACAACAACACCGAGCTCCTTTTCACCCTGCTTCACAAATTTCTTCATCCTTAGGCACACTTCAATTTTCCGGCAATAATTTTATTAAAGTTATTAAGGTCCAATCGACTAAATTCCCCTACATGGAAAGAAAAGTTTTTTGGGCACAGAAAACGCAGATTCTTTCTCTCAGCCAAATCTTTGAGATTTCTTTTAATTACTTCGACATCATTGTCTGTATAAGCCACAATGATAACAAGTAGCTCACGATTTTCCAGCGCTCTCTTCAAGGCATGAACAATATGCTTATCACCGAATGAGAAACCATGCACTATAAGCAGTGAACCATTGCCAATGTTCCCCGCGCTTTCCGACATTTCATATTCAAAAAAACGCAGCATTTCGTAATAGTGTTTCTTTAAAGTTGTAGCCCCTGGCTCGTTACCATCGGGTTTAACCGTCTCCCTTTTCTCAGGCTTATCTCTAACAACGTAATTACAAACCCGAATCACATCTTCGGATTGCTTCTTCCAGTTCACCGATCCATGAATCTTTGCAAGATTTATTGATGGCAGTTCATTTATATAATTATCAAATCTCCCTTTATAAGCAGTCGTAGTATCAAAATTCGAATTATCCAACAGCCTATTGAAATAACCGCGAGCACCATCATTGAATATAAAAGGGGCAGTTGATCCACTCTCATAAATATCATCAACTGCTTTTTCAATAAACAAATCATAATTAGTAGTAAAAATATTGATATTTTTATGACGCTCTCTGGCATTAACATTACCAAGCATGTCAAGAAGAATTTCGATAAACTTTTTATATGCACCTAATGTACCAAGAATAGCCTTAGATTCTTCTTCAGAGACATTTATTTTCATTTTAGCACCAATTAGAAATTTATTTCTCTTGATTATCTCATACATTAGACCATCTACGTCTATGGAACCATCTTTTTCGCCTGGAAACATGTTCATCAAAGGCATTCCCGGCGCGGAGGTCCCTGAACCGAAGAGAAAACTCGTCTTTTTTTCGGCGATCCAATCAGGCAAACGCTCTATAATCTCTTTTTCCGACACTGGCATGATGTTTCTCCTCTAAAGCTATTCTTGGAAGCTAAGGCTAGCACCCAAGACCTCATGACACACCACTTTCGAACTCTCGTATATATACCTCATATATATACTTAGACAAGCAATGAGTGACCATTCCCCGAGGACGAGCATGACCAATACGGACAAGACCCAATACACACCGCTCATTGATTTCAATGCATATCCGGTGAAGAATGTACTGGACACTCTCCTACAAGACAAGAGCACAAAGCAGAACATCATCTACGCAACTGATGCGTACGTGGACGCTGAACCGACCGCCACGGAAGCAGCGCCGATACTTGCCCAGCAGATTTCAGGCGAAACCCCCACCGTATGCATTGTGCCACGAGTACAGAAAAGCTTGGATGAGCAGACAGACCGCACCAGGGCAAAAGCCGAGGTATTCACACCATCATGGATGGTGAACCAGATGGTCAATAACCTTGATGAGGAATGGTTCGGAAGAAAGCACGTGTTCAATACGGAGCAGGAAGACCATTCCTGGATTCCTACGGAGGGAAAAATCACGTTCCCCTCTACGAAAAAACACGGCTGGCATGACTATGTGGACAGCCGCCGATTGGAAATCACCTGCGGTGAAGCCCCGTTCCTGGTATCGCGCTACGACGCCGCTACAGGAGCAATACTGCCTATCAGTCAACGCATTGGCCTGCTCGATCGCAAACTACGTATCGTAGATGAGCACACGGAAAATGACCTGATGTGGTGGAAGTGGACATTGCGGGCATTCCAAAGCGTATACGGCTACGAATTCCAAGGCGACAGCCTGCTGATCGCACGCGCAAACCTGTTGCTTACCTTCGTAGATCATTACCGCAACAGATTCGGCACCGACCCGGACAAGAAGCATCTCAAGCAGATTGCGAATGTAATCGTCTGGAACCTCTGGCAGATGGATGGATTGACCGAGACGATACCATTCCGTAAGCCGCCTGAGCAGAAGGTCGAATTCGACATGCTCGACATGCTGACCATGCTTGATGAACCCAATTCGCAAGACGTACCGGCATTTGTCCGGTTGTATGACTGGAGAGCAAAAACTTCGTTATCATATAGCCAACTGTTGAAGGGAGCAGAACAATGAAGTTTGACTATATAATCGGCAATCCTCCATATCAGATGGAGGACGGCGGAGCGGGAGCCAGTGCAACTCCCGTCTATAACAAGTTTATCGATGCTGTCAAAGAGCTTGACCCCTCTGTGCTGAGCTTAATCATTCCGGCCAAGTGGTATTCAGGCGGAAAGGGCCTAGATCAATTCCGTCAGGAAATGCTCAATGACTCGCATATTCGTCGCTTGGCCGACTACACCAATTCGCTCGACGTATTCCCCGACGCAGATATCGCAGGTGGAGTGTGCATTTTTGTACGCGATAAAAGCTATGAGGGGGGGGGGCTGCCACTATTCCAACACACATAACGGAATTACTACGAAATGTCAGCGAAAATTGGACATGTTCGACACTTTCATTCGATATCCTCTAGCCGAATCCATTATTGAAAAAACCACTGCACTAAAAGAAATAACACTTACAGATTTTGTCTCAACGCAAAAACCTTTTGGCTTGCGCACCTATGTAAAACCTTCAACAGAAGGTGAACTACTATTACGATACAACAAAGGCGTTGGCCCATTCCGTAAAGAAGACGTTACCGCTGGGTTTGACATGATTGATAAGTGGAAGATCATTATTTCCTATTTATCTGCCGAACACGCTGGGCAACCCGATAAAAACGGACAATTCAGAATCCTCTCTACTACGGAGAAATTGCCACCAAAGTCAATTTGCACTGAGACTTATCTCGTAGCTGGAGCCTTTGACACAGAAGCCGAAGCTGACAATTACATGGCATATTTGAAAACAAAATTCGTTCGGTTTCTTCTTGCCCAAGTGGTGGTGACCCAGCATATCAGCAAGGCATCATTTGTGTTTGTTCCCGCTCAAGATTTCACCAAGCAATGGACTGACGAGGAGCTGTTCAAGAAATATAAATTGACCTCCGAAGAAATAGCCTTCATTAACAATATGATCAAGGAGATGAACTGATGAGCGTTTCCGATATCACAGGCAAGGTCAAGAGCACTCGACCGGCACTCCCCCAGATTTATGCATACACTACTCCAGAAATCCGCCGTCATGACGGCTGGACGAAAATCGGTTATACCGAGCAGGATGTAAACGTCCGTATTGCGCAACAAACTCATACGGCAGATGTCATCGCGAAACTCGAATGGCATGGCAATGCCACTTATGAGGACACTGGCGAAGTGTTTCATGACACCGATTTCCATACCTATCTGCGCAATCTCGGCATCAATGATCAGCCCGGCACCGAATGGTTCGAGATTAATCCCCCTAACGCGAAGGATAGATTCCATGAGTTTCGTGAGAATCATGGAATTCTTGACGGCCTCGGAGCCTCCGATTATGAGTTGCGTGCAGAACAGGAAGCTGCGGTCAGCAAAACCCTGGACTATTTCCAGCTGCACGAGCAAGGCGAATTCCTATGGAACGCGAAGCCGCGTTTCGGCAAGACCCTTGCCACCTATGACCTCTGCAAGCGCCTTCCCACGCCGGGAAAGGACGGTAAGGCGAAACGCATTCTCGTCGTGACGAATCGTCCCGCGATTGCGAATTCCTGGTATGACGACTATGTCAAGTTCGTCGGCACCGATTCCGGCTGGCGGTTCATCAGCAGTGTGGACGCTTTGGCTGGCAAACCATATTGCATCAGCCACGATGAATACCTGCATCTTGCGAGCAAGGGCAAGCTTCCGAACTCCGTCGAGTTCATCAGTCTGCAGGATCTGAAGGGCTCCATCGAGTTCGGCGGCCATTACGACAAGCTAAAGTATGTGGCGGAATACGAATATGACCTGCTCGTCATCGATGAAGCGCACGAAGGCGTGGACACGTACAAGACGGACGTGGCATTTGACCATATCAAGCGCAGGAACACACTGCACCTGTCGGGAACGCCATTCAAGGCCATCGCGAACGACAAGTTCCCCGAGAACGCGATCTACAACTGGACATATGCGGACGAGCAGCAGGCCAAAAGGGACTGGAACGATCCGGAACTGCGCAACCCATACGAGAACCTGCCGAAACTCAACATGTTCACCTACCAGATGTCCGACATCATCGAGAACGAAGTAGCGCAGGGCATGCAGATCGATGGTGAACAGACCGAATACGCATTCGATCTGAACGAATTCTTCGAGACAAAGGATGGGCGATTCGTTCACTATGACGATGTGAAGCGTTTCCTCGACGCTCTGACCACACAGAAGAAATACCCGTTCTCCACGCCAGAGTTGCGCGATGAGCTACGCCACACGTTCTGGATGCTCAACCGTGTGGATTCCGCCCGTGCCCTTGCCAAAATGCTCCGGCAGCACGAAGTGTTCAAGGACTACGAGATCATTCTTGCGGCCGGCGACGGCAAGATCGACGATGACGAAGAAAACGAGAAGTCGTTCGACAAAGTTCGCGACGCTATCGCCAAGGCAGAGAAGGGCGGAGAAAACGCCAAGACGAAGACCATCACCTTGTCAGTCGGCCAGCTGACCACAGGCGTGACGGTTCCTGAATGGACGGGCGTGCTCATGCTGTCGAACATGAAGAGCCCGGCACTGTATGTGCAGGCCGCATTCCGCGCGCAAAACCCTTACTTGTTCAGTAGGAACGGCAAATACCAGCGCAAGGAAAACGCGTACGTGTTCGATTTCGATCCGGCACGTTCGCTAACCGTGTTCGAGGAATACGCGAACGACCTGTATTCCGACACCACGTGTGGCGGCGGTGACACCGACTCGCGTAAGCAAAACGTGCGCCGGTTGCTGAACTTCTTCCCTGTGATCGGTGAGGATGAAAACGGCGAAATGGTGGAGCTGGATGCTGAGCAAGTGCTCTCCATCCCACGCAAGATTCATTCACGCGAGGTTGTGCGCCGCGGCTTCATGTGCGATTTCCTGTTCCAGAACATCAGCAACATCTTCCATGCTCCGGCCGAAGTGATTGAGACCCTGCAACAGCTGGAACCATACAAGGCTCCGAGAGAAGACCTCGGAGTCAAAGCAGGAACCGCCGATGAACTCAATCTCGGCGAAAACGGCGAAGTGTCCATCCCAGATGAACAGGTCATCGGCAAGTCCAAGGATCTGTTCGGGGACAAAGTGTATGGCAATATCAACAACGAACTTAATTCCGTGATCGACTCCCTTGTCTCCGAGAAACCGGAGAATCCCGAAGAGGATTTCCTTGCCGATCTCCAGAAAGCTGTTGGCGTCAGCGTCGCCGAACCGTTGGTCGAAGCCGCCAAGCAGAACTACGGCTCCGATATGAAGGCTTCCCAACAGAAGAAGGTCGAACGTAAGATCAAGGCCGATGTGAATAACCGTATCAACCGCGAGTACGGCGACTACAACATCGAGAAGAACCGCATCGAACGTGACCGTGCGCAAGCACTCGAAAACGCCAAGAGCCAAGCTGAGGAAGAGCAAATCAATCAGGCACATGACGAACGGATTGAAACCGCTCGTCTGACTCTTATCGATAATCTCAAGCAGTCGCGCAGCGAAATGGTCCAATCTGCCGGCGAAACCGTGGTACGTGAGATCGAGACCGCGAAGAAAGAAGCTCAGAAAAACAGCATCGAAAACGGCATCCGCGACCATCTGCGTGGTTTCTCCCGCACGATTCCTTCATTCCTGATGGCCTACGGAGATGAGAACACCACCCTTGAATCGTTCGACAGCATCATCCCGGACTACGTGTTCAAGGATGTCACCAGCATCACCGTAGATCAGTTCAGACTCCTGCGCGACGGCGGAGATGTGACGGACCCTGAAACCGGAGAAAAGGAGCATTTCGACGGTCACCTGTTCGACTCTGTTGTCTTCAACGATTCGATTGTGGAGTTCATTCATCTGCGCAGCAGACTCGCCGACTATTTCGATGAGTCCCACAAGGAAGACATTTTCGACTATGTGCCGCCCCAGAAGACCAACCAGATTTTCACCCCGCGCAAAGTCGTGGTGAAGATGATCGACATACTCGAGCAGGAGAACCCCGGCTGCTTCGACGATCCGACGCACACGTTCGCCGACCTGTACATGAAATCGGGCATGTATATCACCGAAATCATCAAGCGCCTGTACAACAGCAAGGCAATGCGCCGCTACTTCCCGGATGACCATATCCGTCTGGCGCATATCCTCGAACACCAGGTGTATGGCATCGCGCCCACCGAGATTATCTATCAAATCGCGACCCACTACATCCTCGGATATGACAACGAATTGGGTAAGGGGCTGCACACGCACTTCGCAATGTCTGACTCCGCCCAGCTCGCGAAAGAAGGCAAACTTGCTGAGTTCGTGGACAAAGCGTTTGAAGAATAGCGAAGCACTTTGAGTCGATGACAAAGCTGATGGGTTGGGTGGCTAACAGACAACTACTCTGCTAGCCACCCAACCCACCGTTTTTCAGTCGTCTATCTCGATCTCATGAATCGTGACTTCCGTGTCAGCATCTGCGGTATTGGCTTTCTTGAATTCCGGTCGAAGTTCCATGCCGGTCTCATCGAACTCACCGTTTAGATTGCGTACCAGCACATCGGCCAATCGGCCACCCATGGGTTTGAACGTCGCATAGGTTATCGCCCCGGAAATGGCGCCGCCGACAACGGGCACAACCTTAGCAACGGCTTTCCCAACCGACTCCTTCACCACCTGTTTGCCGACCAATGCACCGATCTTCTTGAGCAATGGATACCAGGTCGTTTTCGTCAAAGCCTGTTGCGTGATCTTCTTGCCCATGTTCTTGCCGACTTCCCTGGCAAGCTTTCCCACCAACATCGCCGAGCCTGACGCACCAAGCATCACACCCAAATACGCAAGAACTCGGACTTTTGCTCCTTCGTTCAATTCCGACTCGTCGGTGAACAAATCATCCTCTCCGAAGAGATAGGCGATTTTCTGCGCCAGATTGATCGCGAAGCCAAAGTACTGGGCCACATCGGCACCTCCGGCGGCAACGGCGGCAGGTCCGCCGGGAATTCCTGCCACAAAGGCGGCAAGAGTGGTCTGATTCGTCGACTTCTTGATTACTCCATCCGCTTTCCTGCGCAACGACTCCACCGTATATACATGCTGCGGGCCATGCTGCAGAATTTCATCGAGATATTCCGAACCGGCGAATTGCTGCCGCAGAAATGCCTCTCTATCAACTCTGATAACCGGAAGCTTCGCAACGCTTCCAATCATATTTATCGCCACATCGTAAAGCTCTTCGTCAGTTTTCTTGGCCATGTTCTCTCCAATCTGATAAGACACACTGTGCTTAACGCCCATGGTATCTGCTCCTTTATTTGTTCGATAGATAACATGCGGGCGATCCCGCATTCACCATGAGCCATGTTTTCTTCGCGAGCGCGACGGGCTTTCAACAGATAGAGCTTGCATCCACGTTAGTAATCCGCCAGAACGTGTTCGCGCGCTCTCGCGCACTCTCACGCATTCTCGCGTACCAACATCTTGATTACATATTCTGTTCATGTACGGCATGCTCACTTACCCAAGGATGTACAGTCCTGTTCTTCGATGCCGGATTCGCCACTCTGCGAAGATTACGTGAGCAGCTGCGGCAACCCGGCAACCATCTTCGCCTGAAAATCAGTAACGCATTGAGACGTCTCGCGAGGCGCTTGGCGCGTTCTTCGCTGTCGAAGAACTTCGGCACACGCTTCATCACTTCCAACCGCTCGTTCCGGGGGCGACAGAGGTTTCCGGCAGCGTTTCCTTAAGAGCCACGGCATACGCAGTGGTCACCCATTCCCTCTTTCAGAGCTCATCGAAAATCAGTTCCTAAAATCTTTCAGATGCTGGGTTTTCCTCTGCAATAGCGTCATCAGAATTCGAATCGCGTCATAATCGCGTCATAATCGCGTCACCAAGACCCGAATCGCGTCGTAATCCCGTCACAATCCCGTCGTCGAAAACTGTCTCTGAGCCATTACGATAGATATTGATGCACAGATCCGTATCGCCGCCAAGGAATTTTGATTCCGGCAATCCGGCATCACACGCAGGATACTGCCCCCATGCTCGATATACCCATGTACTCAAAAGCAGAGGCCAAGGCATCGTTACGTATATTTCAAATAGCCCCGCTTCATGCGTTCAATGGTCTACCCATCGGCAAGCGCTCTGACGAGGTGATTTCAAGCCGATTGTCATAAATCTCAATCTGAATGCTCGAATAGTTGTAGCTGCGATGCACTTGCGTTGACAATCAGCTCGCAAATGGCATCCGACGGAATCTCATATACGTCCTGCCAGTGCACACCCTTGAACCAGACACCCATATGAATGTCGCACAGCACATACTGGTAGGACTCTTCGATAAGCTCCTGCCTAGGCGGGTAATCACAAATGTAATAGGGGCTCCATAATCTCGCGCAAATGAGCGAAATCAGCATCAATGTCACGGTGCTCATCGGCAGCTTCAACGCCTGCGATGAAATCGGTCATGCTATCCCCCATTCGTACTCACAAGGATGATTCACGCATCGGGAAATGCTTTTTGAGCACTTCGCCGGCGAATTCCCCGATGATTGCGTAATAACGGCACATCGCGATCCACATAAGTGCCTCGCGGTCGGATGTGGAGGAATCCGGGCCTGCCAAATATGCAAGCTCCCCAACCGTGAGCGCACTGAGCCGCCTAGTAGTTTCCGCCACAACGCGCCTGTTTGCGGAATCCGTGCGAATCGCAAGAACGTTTTCCTCGATGGCCTGTTGGCGAATCACGGCAATGGACTTGCCCACCTCGGTTTGGGAAGAACACTCAGCGTCGCCGCCGCCTGCATGATTCAGATGATTCAGATACATTTCCGCAAGCGCCCGGCCCTGCGAGGCAAGAAGTCCACCGACAGTGAAGGAAAGCCTATACCGCTCCCCTTGCATCGTCTCTGCACCGTATGAGCCCGCCATGCGATTCTCCCTCTGCTAAGACATCAACGTTAAGACACAAGAATATTTCAGAATATTCCTAGGTCTGGAATAATCACGACATCCAAGTCATGCCTGCAACCCCTCACCGCATCATTTTGAAACCTCTTTCGATATTCACTGTTCAGCATTCTGGCAACAAGTAATATAGGTAGTGCACAAACTCAGAACGAGCTGAAGTCGAAGGAGACACACCATGTTCAGTAAGGTCCGAAAAACAAGAAGTGATTGCACTGTTGATACCTATGAAAAGAAGCATGATCTTCCAACTGGCACCATTCGAAACACAGACGGAAGAAAGGCCCGCAAGGACAAAAAGCTTGCGACACTCCGCAAAGAAACCGGGAAGGATTTCCGCTGAAAATCTGCTTCTGGAGACGAGGCATCCCCCGAAAGACGTCCCAGGCAGAAGACACGCAACGATGTTTTCAGACAACATCTGATCCGCCTTCTCTGAACTACACTGTTCCTAGAAGAATTTCCGTGTTGAAAGGGATAACCGATGACGCGCAAAGGTGGGTTTCTGAAGGGGATCGTCACATCGGCGGCGACCTATGCCGTCAAAACGGCGGTCGACATTGCGGCCAATCCGGAAAACATGCAGAAGGTGGCGCAGCTTGTCAGCGAACAACAGGTAGGCAGCAAACTCAAGCAGGCCGCCGCGAACATGCATCTGCCGGCCGCGCTTAGCCCATCCGCAAGAGTCGCCAAGCAGCTTGACGCCATTGAGGAGACACTGGAGCAATACGCCGACCAATTTCCCGTAAACGCACCAGTCGAACGATGGAAGAGCACCCTGCAAAGCCTTCGTCTTATGGACACCATGAACAGATCCACAACCGGCAGCGAGCATAAGAACCGCCTGGAAAAGCTCCAGACACAGACCGAGTCCCTGTTCAATGAGATCTTCCAGTCCCTTGACTCGGGCGATGCCCAGATCGAAGACTGACCACTTCCCCACCGCTTGCATACCTGTTCCCCGCCACCCCAAGCGCATCAACGCACTTACCGGTCGTATACTGCTACCAGGTGGATTTGAAGGGAATAACCATGATCGACGACGATTCCAACGAACTCATCCCATTCGAAGGCGGAGACAGTGATGCCGATGCCAGCACCGGGAACAACAATCCAGACGACACGCAAAGCGTCACCATCATCCAAGACGAACAAGGCATCGTCTTCCTCGGCGACGCCGGTACCATAGATCTCTGGCTCAAGGACGAAGGCTTCGATTCCAAAGCATTCACAGCCAAAGCCGTGCAGACCGTCTTGTCGGCCAGCAAAGACGCACAGGCGGCCGGCAATGCCATGGCCGAAAGCGGACGTTGGGTAAAACTCACCAAAGAATCGGCCGAACTGGTCGCCAAATACGGCAAGAACTGTAAGAAGGGACCGTTCCAAGCCGGTGTTGTACGGCAACCGAACGGGCGCATCATCAAACATTTGAAATTTACCCAGCCTGGGCAGCTCAACCCCGCTTTACTCACCGGTGTCAGCGGCGTCATGGCACAGATGGCTCTGGAACAGGCCGTCTCCGAAATCACCGATTACCTGAAGGAAATCGATGCGAAGCTCGACGACCTGCTGCGCGATCAGAAAGACCAGACCGTCAGCAAGCTCGCCGGAATCTCTCATATGATTGACGAGACCATGCTCATCTACCAGCAAGTCGGTTCGATCAGCGAGACCACATGGTCCAAGATGTCAGGCTGCCCACAAGACATCGCCACCATCCAAGCGTATGCAATCGCCAAAATCAAGGACCTCACCGAGAAGGTGGAACGCGAGCAGGATCCCAAGCAGGTTCGCCCGCTGACCCAGCAGATTCGACAGGAGATCCACCAGTGGTTGGGCATGCTCGCATCCGCAGTCAGGATGCAGGATCAGGTCTCCTGCATCGAGCTCGCACGCGTATGCCAGGAGGAGCCGGAACAGCTCGAAGCACACAAGAAGGGCATCGTGCTTGCTAGGAACAAGCGTCTTGCGGAAATCGAGCAGTCACTCAACGCATTGGGCAGGCAACTGGAAACGAAGGCTGGAATCGTAGGTGGGAAGGTGCTGCTGAACCCATACAGTTCACCTCATGCCATTGCCAACATCGAAAGCATCACCAGCGATCTCAATGCATTCGCCAGCACATTGCAGCTTGAGCACATTCATCTGCATGTCGAAGACGGTCCCACCTGGATCGAAGCCGCGGGCAAGGCCGTAGATGATACCGGCAAGGTGCTGCAGAATGCCGGGCAGCAGACCGCACACGCCGTCCAAGACGTCGGCAATGCGATAGCGAAGGGCGCTCAGGGCACCGGTGCCGCCGTTGCCAAGGGAATGCAGGACGCCGGAAACCAGGCCGCGCACATCGCGCAGGATGCGGGCGACGCCATCACAAAATGCGCTCAGGACGCAGGCGCCGGAATCGCCGACGGAGTGCAGCAGTTTGGCAAAGGAATAGCAGACGGATTGAAACAGCTCCCGGAGATCAAACTGACCAAGTTCGGGTGGGGCAAGAAATAAGCCGGAGAGTCACGCCGTGAGCATCGAGCTTCTTTCGTCGTTTCGTGGGACTCTTCCATCTGATCATCATCAACACGTGCCACAAACAAGCCAACAAGCATTTTGGGGAGGGCTATTCGTGCGATGTTGCGCTCTATCATTGATAAAAGCATCCAGCAACCGCATATCGTAAGGAATCACATGCGTTATTTCACTTCGGACACGCATTTCGGCCATCCACTAGTCACCGCGCTGCGCGGGTTCCTGAACAATGGCAAGCTACGTGCTGAGTACCTCGACATCTGGCAGACGCAGACCCGCACCACCGCACACGCGTGGATCAAACAATATGTGCACGACAATCAGACATCGTTCAAAGCGATCTGCGACATCGCACGTCATGAGAACACCATCATCGACAATATCAACGAGATCGTCGGGCACGACGACGAACTGTGGATTCTCGGCGACCTCTCCTACCGTTGCACCGTCGAGCACACACTCGAATGCCTGCGCCGAATCAACTGCCAACATCTGCATCTGATCATCGGCAACCACGACCGCAACTTCCGTCTCCGATTCAATGACATGCTATACGAAGACGTGTTCGAGACCATCGACGACTACTGCGAAATCGACATGGAACTTCCCGTTCTCGATGAATCCGGCAAAATAACGGTGGCGACCACGCAGCAAAGCATCGCCATGAGCCACTTCCCCAGACTCTCGGCATTGGCCGAAGAACACGGCGACTGGCCGAGCAACTGGAACGAGTTCGCCGATATGGCGCCTACCACCGAAGGCTGGCTGCTCTACGGCCATACGCATCAGGACGTTCCCGACGGCACTGATCCGCGAAGTGTGAACGTGGGACTCGACGCATGGGATTTCAAGCCCGTCAGCGAACAGCAGATCCTCGCCTGGCTTGTATCCCGGTGTGCCGACCAATCAAAGTGAATTCCACCCTGAGCATGGATCCGGGCTGTAGGGTGCCGGGTCGCTGGTATTTGTCGACTCCGGCACTCCAGGTTTGCAACCATTCGAGTTTGGGACACTGTCGGCATGTTCCCGGATCAACATTGTCGACGATGGCGGTGACTTGAGCTTTGAGCTCTTCGGGGATGATGGCCGTCCATGCCATGTTGCCACGCTGCGCCGGATCGCCTACGAATTATTGCGGCACGCCTTTGGCTGCACGCATAAACTGCGCTTGTTCGGATGGCATCAACGGCAGGCAATTGACAATAAGTTTGCGATTATTCTCGGTTCCCCCTATCCCACCTTAGGACAAACATGAGATAAGCCTTTCGCATGTGAGTGGCGAATAGATTCAGCCGAGTCTGACTTGACCCCGGCTGAATCACATGTATGCGCCCGTCTGTTCAGGCAAGGGACTCGTACGCTTGCGCATCGACCGGTTCAAGCCATTCGTTGCTCATCGCGCCAGGGTCTCCTGCCGGAACCATGAACGCCAGGTGGGAGAAGGATTCGCCAGGAGCCGCACCACTGACGGCACCATGCGCAACAAGTATGATCAAGCGCAAGCCCAAGACATGCCCATCGTCGAACGTGTGCTTGAAGTAGCCGAACACCATGGAGTGCCCATGGCTCAGGTTGCGCTTGCATGGCACTGGGCCAAGGGCGTGACTGCACCTATCGTGGGCTGTTTGCAGCCAGAACGCGTGGATGATGCTATCGCCGCGCTAGGCGTGCAGCACCATGAGCTCTCGTCGACACGTAGTAAAACATATGCCAACATTGCAGGTCTCTTGCGCACAAACTAAACCATGCAACCGGTTTGATTCCCTATTAGATAAGAACGCCTCACAACCGCAAGGTGTACTCAGCCACTACTACATCGCGGTATACATACAGCACCACTCATCAAAAAACGGAAGAGTCGCCAAAGTCATCTAAAGATGACTCCCTACGACAAATAATTACAAGGATATTCCATCTATGACAAACTGGCGCTGCGAAGAGGAGGAAAAATGAAACTAATCGCTATACTGTTGTCCATCATCATAATGGAAGCACCTAGCTCCATGACCAGCCCTGGTCCTTTTACATCAGCAAACGCTCTCAATACGTATTCCGCCAAGATATATCCCAAGTGCCCTCCAAGTCTACACTGGCTCTGTCGAGTCTTCTGACATGACGACAGGAAAACGCGCATGAAACTGCCATGCCCCTTTTTCAGAAGATGATTTAACGAATCCCCCTATGGATTCGATCCATTTTATGTGCAGCAACAAACCGTTTCCAGACCTCGGCTTGTCAAGGAATAGGTTTTTTGAAGAAACATCATTCACTTGATCCACATGAATTAAATTATCGTCATCCCAAAAAACAATAAGACGGTATTCGCCTCCTGGACTTCCATGTACAGCAATGTTTGTATATAACTCATGAATCAAAGAAAGAACCTCACGAGAAAAAGCATCATCAAGATCCGTTGAATCTTTGATCATTATTCTTGTCTTTCCATGAAACCCAAGCTCCCTTAGGAAAGAGTCGCCTTGCTCGCCGACGACCCACAGTCCAGAGAGGCTCATGTTATCCGCTTGCGCTGATTTTGTTTTTCCATCATTCATCAAATCGACAACATCTCGTACCGCATCCAGAGTTTCTACAACAAGAGCCCTAACTCCCCTTATCTCTTTCTCATCAAAGGTCTTGGTTTTCTCAGCATCCAAAATCACACTATCCAGCAAAATTGCCATGTATGCCAGGTTACCGGCCACAGAATCGTGTATTCTACTGGCGACCGCATTCTCTTTTCGCAGGTACTCGACATGCTGACTTAATTCTTCATACCTTAGTTTGTTTTGTTTGAACTGTGCGGCAAGTTCTTTCCACGCAAGCATTTTTCCGATGAAGTATGCGAAGAACATGACAAGAATCAACATGAAATATTCATTGACAGCCACACCGTCAGCATCAAAGCGCCATATTCGAACCAATGCTACAGCAGAAGGGTAGAACATTCCCCATAATGACTCAATTCGCAGTCCTACATACCCTAAAGCCAGCCAAGTTCCCCATAAAAAGCTGGGGCCGCCATCATCCGGAATGAGACAGCATATTGCAAAAGTCAAAAAAATGATGTTACAGCATACGATTGGCTGTCGTGAAATCAGAATAATAGCTAGCACATGCGCAGCAACAAGGAAAAATGTCACCACACCTGCAGGAGGGAAAAACAGCGTCTCCGTAATAGTCATGGCGACACAAACCGCTATAAGCAGATACTGGGCATGTTCGACGCACCATGAGGTAAACGGCTTTATTCCTTTAATACTCACGGCTATTTACTTCCATCCATTGAATTACCGCTTGAGTCCTATTTTTAGCCCCTAATTTCTTCATGACCCTTCGAATATATGTTTTCACCGTAGGCTCCCCTATGCCAAGCTTGACGCCGATCTCTTTTGAGGTAAAGCCTAGGGAGCACAATCCCATAACCTCTCGTTCTCGCTTCGCAAACGTTTCATAGCTAATGTTTCCACCTTTAGCAGCCATTAACCTTTCATGCGACTCCTGCGCACTTTCAGAGGATACATATCTGACGTCTGCTCGCCGTCCATTCACTATTGCGCACAAGGCCCTACAAAGAGCTTTCACATTTGCTTTATCCACAAGACAGCTCGCTCCATTTTCCAGAGCAGGTGCACAATAACGGTCCAGAGAGAAAGCAGTCATACCTACTAAAGCAACCTGAGCCGTCTCTTCACGAATGGTCTTGCAAACATCACAACCACTCATCCCTTCCAGGGACATGTCCACAAGCAATACGTCAGGACGCGTTCGCGAGTCAAGACTTTTACTCACCGCGGTCAGACCATCCGATACAGCCCAACACACGTTAGCCTGCGGAAGAATACGCTCAATCATCATCTTCATAACACCAAGCGTCAATCTGTCATTGTCCACGATAGCGATTCTTATTCGTTTTCCCAAATACATCGTCACTCACCTTCACCCCTAAGCATACAAATATAGCCACGCATTGCATCACGTACAGGCCATCACCCAGCCAGCAGCAATAGCTATTTTCAAACACGGAAAAGCGAAAAATCCTCATTTTCCAGAACCGGCATCCAAGATCCCCATTCCCCTGATCGCCCAGAATCACTTAACGCTAAAAGCACACCGGCCGATCCCGTCCCCAAATCCATGGAACACTTGTATCCATAAAGTCCCGGGAAAACAATGTTTCCATTGTTCTTCATCAGGTAAAGATTCAATCCATCAATAATCCGCTCCCACAGCTCATCATCAATACCTAAGTCGCGCAACGCTATTGCAGCAGGCAACAGTCCCACATAACCCCCGAATAAGCCACCATTAAACGTGCAAACCATATCTGAACCTTGGGAAAGCCTTCTAAGAAACTCCTCATTAAGGAATTCCATTGACTCATTACCATCTTTATAAACTTCAATAAAAGCTAGGGCCACACCAGAAGTTCCACAATCCAGATAAGGCATTGTTCTGGGTTTATTCTTCAAATGATCCACGTAATACATCGGACGCTCCTTGTTATCCGCATTGGCAAGATGCGTTAGCGTAAGACGAAAAATGCTTTCCGCACGGGAGCGCAAAGCATCGTCTTTCCTGCAAAGAGAAGCCTTCTACAGGAACAGACCTGCACCCAACCAGCCCTTCATTAAGGTAAAGTCCGCTTTCGAACTCAGCATGTCTTGCGCAGTTAAACCACAATCGCATCTCTCATACACCTTGGAAAGAATATACGACAACATTTTTTCTTCATGCGAGTTCCTAGATGCTCCCAATGACAGAAGAGCCATGCCAATGCCAGACAAACCAGAGTACAAGGAATAGTCGTCAATGCCTGCCAAATAATCAATGTGAGAGATTCCGATATAAGAAAGCATTTCATGACATTCCTCGCGAGAAAACACCTCATATGCAGCCATGGCCACACCTACCGTACCGTTAAACAATCCCGCGCGGAACGACATACCGTCTTTCAATTTACGTAATACCGATATATATTTCTCCCGCGCAATAGCATAAAACCATTCCGAGTTTTCCAAACATGAAGATTTCAGCAAAGCCAAGCTCACACCGGCAAAACCAGACCCAATGCTATATTTAGACATCTCATCGCCATACATTGAAATATCACCTTTGACAGGATATTCACCTCGCAAGTCAAGACCAGAGACAATCCCTTTATAAAGAAGTCTCATAAAGGTTTCAATATTCTCAGGATCTAAAAGCTTGTCACGAGCCTGTAACGCTTTGTCGATAAATGGTCCATGAGACAATAACGGAGTCAAGCCAAGCATTCGCGATCTGACAGACCGAAGAAAAGAAACTGCCTCATTCCCAAAGTGCTTTTGCACCATATAATCCTGACAGAACAACAACGAAGGAGCCAGATAATAAAGGGGACATATGGGAACAAAAAGGCGGTGCACTATAACCGCGAAGGCATACCAATCTTGTTGTTCATAGTTGCATACAGCATCGTTGGTAAATCCTGGAGTAGCGATATCTACTTGAAAATCTTGGGAAAGTTTTTTCGCCGCCTCAAAATCAATCAGTTTAATTTCTAAAGAATCATTAATCAGCACATTTGATAAGCTCAAATCTCCAACCGCAAATCCAATTCCATGCATTTTCGCAATTGCACTTTCCAATTTGGTTGCGATCTCTTTACACCCTCGCCAATAAGAATCAGAGCAATCCGTCCGAGCAGAGCATCCATCGAAAGGGAATTCCATTGCTATGTACTGCTGCAAATCTCGACCTTCAAAAAAATCCTCAACTAAAAATGCATGATTCCAGACATCAAAACAATCGACAGCATTCACAACATCAGAGAGCGGACTCAAGGAACGAAGGATTTGATATTCATGCTTGATTCGATGAAAAGCATCCAAACATGACCTATCACTGACCCCAACATTTTTTCGCCCTTCTTTAAGGATATATTTTTTGCCGTTTCGCGAAGCGAGATACACCCCACCGTTATTACTAAAATGGACAGCGGAGTCTATTTGATAATCCGTTAATTTTCCATTTGAGTATTCAATAAAATAATTATTCTCTTTAACATATATAGGTTCATCAACGAAAGAAGGCAAGGAATACAGCGGTAATTCTTTATCCGGTATTAAATCACCCTGAGGAGTCACTATCACAGGTACATTCTTTTCGTTTGAAAAGCGCGGCTTCAGAGCACCATATCTGAAAAATACATTACTATTTTGCCATTGTTTATCAGTTAAGATATAAGGACCATCATCATATTTACAAACAATGGTTTTTAAATCTTTTAGTAGCTGAATAAAAATATGTTCAGAACTGGGGTAAATAGTTATGAATTTACCTGACTCAAGTCTATCCGCATATTTTCCATTCGCCTGAATGAAACAAGTTCTACTTGAAAGATATTTAAAAGAAATAGATTTAACGAAAAGATATTCAGCAACATCATAGAGAACATTCTAAGCATCATAAATTGTAGAAGTGATATGAATTTTCCAACCTTGAGGAGGAAAAGAGTACATCAGACAATTGACATAAGTCCAATGCCCATCAGACCTAACGCCCCATTGCTCTGAGTTGTCATTCGTCGGCAAAACATAAGCATCTTCACAAGCATAAACAGGTTCGCTATAGTATATGGTCTCCTTATCTGCCGAGAAACGGAGGTAATCATCCGCCGAGTAACCAACCATCACAATTCCCTCTTCCCCTATATCAATCCTTCAAGAGTTGATTTTGAACAAAAAATCTATACGCTGGACATCTTTCAATGAGCTCTCGATGATCCCCCTGATCCAAAAGATAACCATCTTCAATAAAGAAAATAACGTCTGAGTCTATTATCGTAGACAAGCGATGTGAAATGACAATTGAAATATCATACTCATGCGATCTTAATAGGTTATCAAGCACACGTCTTTCTGTCTTCACATCAAGATTCGACGTTGCCTCATCCAAAATAAGTATCGGAGCTTTCCTTAAACAAGCTCTCGCAATCTGCAATCTCTGTCGCTGTCCACCAGACAAAGACATCCCCTGCTCACCAACACTCTTTTCCAAATCACCAACGGAAATAATTTCATCTAAGCAAGCATTTTTCAAACATTTATTAATGTCTTTTTCTGATGGCACAAAATCAAGACCAAAAAATAAATTTTCTTTAATTGTTGTAGAGAAAAGGAGATTATCTTGAGAGACGACAGTAAACCACCTTCTCCACTCTTCTAGATGCTGCCCATCAAGCAAGCTCTCATTGATAGCAATGGCTCCAGAATTTGCACTATATAGACCTGTTATTGTATTAATAATAGTCGTTTTCCCGGATCCAGATGGTCCAATAATTGCATATCGACCACCCTTTTCCAACCTCATACTAACATCATGAAGAACTTCATTATCATTGTAACCAAATGAAACGCTTTTCAGTTCCAAATAATCAACATTATTATACGCAAAGTTTTCCATATCTACTTCTCTTGAGATCCGATGACACGGTTGATTCTTTTTAAGGAACCTTTGATTGTTTGACAACTCAAATAAAAGGTAAATAAACCACCTACTGGAGTAACCAGCTGAAAGAATAACATTACATATGCAACAAACGAACCGTATGTCAAGAGATGTACGTCCATCAGATGAACACCATAGCAAACAATGACCCCAGTACAAAAAATCGAAATCAGATTTTGAACGGGCATAACAAAAGAATATACTTTGTCATTCAAGAGATTAACTTCTTTTATTTCATTTACTCGTTTCTTGAATTTTAGAAGCATACATCTCTCTGCATTACATAACTTAACAGTGCGCATACTTCGCACTATTTCTGAAGTAAACGTATTTAATTTACCAATTCTCTCTTGCAGCATCATCGCATTTCTGTTATTAAATATACCTAAGGGAACAGCCAGTATCATCACTGCAGGAAAGATAATTAGAACCAAAATAGATAGTCTGTAGTTAATTACAGTAAGAGCAACGACGGAAAACAGTATATTGATAACACTCGAAACAAACTGAGGAATACTAGCCGCCACAAAATTCCTGACCAGAGAGATATCATATACTATTCCACTGGCGATTTCACCGCTATTTTCATTGTCAAAAAAGAGCATATCTTTCTCAAAAATTATATCCATAGCCTGAATACGCAATTCCGCCACATGAAGATCGGCCTCAGTTGAAATTAGCAATCCACCAATTGCACACAATATGAATTGCGCCGCAAAAAGAAAAGGGAATACATACAGTAAACTAAGATCAAATTTTTTATTATCTATAAAATCTTTTATCAAAAGAGGAACAAAGAATGATAACGTCGATCCAGCGATACTGCAAACCACGCCAAGAATCATTCTCTTGCTAATTCGCATAAATTTAAGCATCAGATTTTTCCGCCAAATATTTTGTATTAGTTTTAAGCAACTTTCCTTTACTGCCTATTCTAGGTTTAACATCCTCATCACCAACTTCTTCAGGTTTTAATCCTAAGCTTTCAACAAAAGCATCTGATAAGTCATCAAGCGCCATATCCTTCATTGACCAAATTCTCTTATTTACCCTAATCAATGGCGTCGCAAACCCCTCACTCCCTGGAGCTATTAGGTCGCTTCGTAGTATTGTGTAATCATTACTTTTTTCAATCCATTCATCGTACTGTCCATTTAAACTTTCCTTTGCAATTTCTCTAGATATTCCCGCTTTAATCGCTTGTTCGATTATCTTTTCATCAGACATTTCTACATAATCTACTTCTGAAGGCTGGAACTTTTCATCAAATATTTCTGAAATGAATGCAACGACATGCTTTGGATCTTTTTCTGAAATGTAGGCTATGGATCCCGATGCTCTGGCCGAATAATGGTCAAATGAACACTTGTCTAAAAAAATCACAGGATGAATTTCAAGCTTAATCTGACCACTCGTATACATTTTTCCTATATCATCATTTAATGTTCTATCAATTTGTGCACAAGCCGGACATAGGGGATCTAAATAAAATTCTACAGTCGGAATATCTTTTTTTGACCCAACTTGCACCAGTAGCCCGCCATCATTTGTTGCGTTTGTAGGTTTTCTTTTCACTTCTGATAATGACTCATACGCTTTTTTTATATCTTTAGCGTCACTTGCACTGTTTCTAGACATGAAAAGCCCAATAAATGCACTGGCGAGAAGTATAATAATTATAAATATAGTAAACAATCCGAGAATTGTTTGCTTTTCTCTTTCATTCAATCTTTTCATTACAGCATCCATCTATCAAAATGGCTATCTGTTAACTTCAAAACAGATAGCCACTGCAGTTTAAAACTGTTGCTCTTCTACTTCAGCAGAACCAACTCCACGAACTATGCCAATGATGCGTATTCGGATCACAATTAGGATCCGTCGAACAATTTCCATGCGTGTCAACACATGGTGGCCTTTTAGAGGTCATACTTGCAGGTTGCGCAATCAAAGCCTGTAAACTGAGCAAATCCTTCATTTCCACTCCTTTGAACTTCCAGACTCTCATCACAGCGAAACAGATAGAAGTCCAGAAACATTTCTTCCACTGACGAAACCCAGTTTGACACTTTTCTCAATTTCGTGTCTTATTCACTCTCTTATGTCATCCCTTAGATGACATTTCAAGCCATATATGGATCTACCATTTTTGACATGTAACGGCTCGTTTTTCATGATGGGTTACAGACATCATTGTCTGTACCCATCACATTGCGAAACGGCCATCAGAACCTAGAAATCAGCCCTAGAAAGGACTGGGCATACTCTCTTCACTTGTTGTGCCGTCCACAATTGCCGATAGATCGACAACCCAAATAAGTGAAAGCTGTCCATATACTGAAGCTTTTCCGAAAATGTCACTTTCCATACAAGGCAGAAACGTTCAGCAGCGCCCCTCATATAGGAAGAAGGAAAGTGCACCATCTTCCAAGCCACCCTGCGTGAAGGAGTCCCTGCGTACAGTACGTTCCGCTTTGCGCGTCAAACCACGGTAATCATAAAAACCGTAATCGCAGGTAGTGTCAGTGAAGAGGAAATACTCGTTCATTCCGGCATTACGAAACACGCCAAGCATGTGGTTGAACAGCTTACGTCCGACGCCCATGCCCCGCGCTTCCGGGGAAACCACAAACAACGTTATCTCAGCCTGATAGCTTTTGCCGGCATCTCGTTTCAACACTTCATCGACCTGCAAAATCGCAATCTGATCGGCAAGTCCTCGACGGCCATCCTTACTTGCCAACAAGGGCAACGCCAAGCAATTTCGCGTAATAGCATGACGTATCCTCTGCGCTGTGGTAACACGGGATCTCAACGAGCCCAATACCACGCCAAGCACCCGACCATCACGTTCAGCGACCGTAGCCTCGGTGGTGCGGGAAAGAAAATCATGCATGTCGATGGCCGCGAGTCGATGCATATTACGCAAGTGAATCGCCTTGCGCAGCTTATACTTACGTAACCCGCGCTCATCGTTCGGAACATTCCCGTTATCATCCGACTCATCATCCGCATACCAAGCTTGTCGAACAAGCTCTTCAAGCGCGGGAAAATCCGTGCGACGCATCGGTCGGAGCATAATCATTTCTGAAGTCATGCTCCCCCATCCTAGCCGCAGCCATACCAAAACTCCGCTCACGGATGACATAATGCGCATGGTATTGAAATAACAGGAATGCGTAGGATTTGTTGGCATTGGCGTGTGACGCTTGGGGGTCTGGGGTCACGCGCTTAGGATGAGACAGGATTGCGTGTGACGCGCAATGAATGAGAGGTTCATATGGCAACGTTGGTTAGACGAATTGCGGGCGCGCTATGCATAGTGCTCGCCGCGGTATGTGCATGTTACGCTTTCGCCGTGCGCAATACGCATTCCGGCACGAGTTTCTGGATTGTTTGGCTAGCGTTCGCAGTTTTGTTCGCGATACTCGGATTCGGTCTGCTCTTCCGGTGGTGGACGATATTGCCAAGACTGGTCAGAGGCATATTGATTGCGGTTGCGTGTATTGGTCTGGTCGCGTTCGGTACAGTGGAAAGTTGCATCATCAGTAAAATGCATGCGCAGGGCAAACCGGATCTTGATTATGTGGTGGTGCTCGGCGCTCAGGTGCGTAAGTCCGGCCCGAGCCTTGTGCTTCGTTACCGTCTCGACAAGGCCATCGAATATTTGGATGAGAATCCGAATACCATCTGCATCGTTTCCGGCGGAAAAGGACCGAATGAACCGTTCCCCGAAGCCCAAGGCATGGCTGACTATCTTAAGGAACATGGCATTGCCGAACAGCGCATTCTTGAGGAGCCGGATTCAAAAACCACTGAGGAAAACATCGTCAACAGCAAAAAGATGATCAACGACGATAATGCTTCCATAGGTGTGATCACCAATAATTTCCACATGTTCCGCGCGTTGCAGATTGCCGACAAATATGGTTTGGACAACG
>OOBK01000446.1_pt1 | contig 28467 bp, 20 predicted proteins | sample 1671541 | NCBI WGS metagenome assembly OOBK01 (sample SAMN06348167, study PRJEB24527) | human gut metagenome | biome: human gut; feature: ankylosing spondylitis patient; material: feces | host: Homo sapiens | place: China | collected 2015-10 | reverse complement strand
ACCGGCCTTTTGTAAAGTATCCGGATAAGATTCATGCATACGGAGCACCGGATGCCGATAGTCCGTCATTCCCTTCAGGACACACTGCGGCAGCTTTTTCTTTAGCCACCTCACTCTCCATCACTTATCCTAAGTGGTATGTTATCGCCCCTTCAGCCGTATGGGCTTGCGGAGTAGGGTTTGCCCGGATGAACCAAGGGGTGCACTATCCCAGTGATGTAGTGGCAGGAGCCGCTATCGGAGTAGGATGTGCTTTCGTGAACGTGTATGTGAACCGATGGCTGAATAAGGTGCTGTTCGGGAGACAGATAAAGTGATGGTTGGAAAATTATTCCACACCTAAAAGAAGACACAACAGAAGTTTTTCAGACAACTGCAGGAGTGCAACTATGCGCCCCTGCAGTTAATATAAAGTCTTGACTATCGCTTTTTCAACAGCAGCCCCTCAAAGTCCGGTTGCTCCAACAGTTCCAGCGCTTTCCTGATACTTTCATTCGCGTCATTAATGACGTGATAATATTCATTCATATCCCATAAATCACGGGCTATCAATGCTTTCATCTGCAACCTCAGCAGAGGCAGGGCCTTTTGATACTCTTCTTCATTATATTCCACTCCCATCTCCTTGCCGGTAGCAACCAGTTGTGTCAACATATCCGGAGTCACTTCAAAACGTTTGTAGAACTCATTGAAAGTCTTGTATTTGCCCAGCCATTCTTTACGATGGGCATCAATAAAATGGAAATGAGCTTTCATCAATGCTCCTTTATCACGCAACTGACGATGGTATTTAGTATAGAGAGTCGTATCAATTGGCACAAAATAATCGGGCATGATCCCTCCGCCACCATATACCGTACGGGCCAACCTATGAGTCTTGAACTTCAGTGAATCCGGAAAGTGGATGCTGTCTTCACTCATCATTTCTCCTTTATTATAACGGTCTATCAGGTCTTCATTATACTTTTCAATGCTCTCGTAAGGTTTCTGGATACAACGTCCGGCAGGCGTATAATAGCGGGCCACCGTCAGACGGATCATCGAACCGTCCGGCAAATCAATGGGACGCTGCACCAAGCCTTTACCAAAACTGCGACGGCCTACCACAACGCCTCTGTCCCAATCCTGAACAGCTCCGGTCACAATCTCACTGGCAGAAGCCGAAAATTCATCAACCAATACCATCAGACGACCGTTCTGAAACTCGCCCGTACCTTTGGCAAAAAACTCGCTACGAGGATTACGACGGCCCTCCGTATAGACAATCAGTTCCTTTTTACCCAAAAATTCATTGGCAATATCGATAGCAGCACTCAAATACCCCCCGCCATTGCCCTGCAAATCAAGAATCAAGTCTTTCATTCCTTTCTTCTGCAACCCGGTCAGCGCTTTCTTGAACTCCTCATGGGTAGTGGCGGCAAAACGGTTGATACGAATATAACCGATCTTATCTTTAATCATATAGGAAGCATCCAAGCTGTAAACAGGTATTTTATCCCTTTTCACCGTAAAGGGGAGCAGTTCCTTCACCCCTCGGCGAAGTATTTTCAGATTCACTTTTGAATCTTTAGGACCACGGAGACGACGCATAATATCCTCGGTACTCATCTTTACACCGGCTATCAGCGTATCTTCCACCATGACGATACGATCACCGGCCAGAATACCGACTTTTTCGGACGGTCCGCCCGATACAGGCTGTATCACCAGCAAAGTGTCCTCCGCCATATTAAACTGTATACCGATACCTTCGAAGTTTCCCTGCAACGGCTCGTTCATTCTCTTCACTTCCTCCGGATCAGAATAGGTAGAATGAGGATCAAGCTGCTCCAGCATTTTTACGATAGCTTCTTCCACCAGCTTTCCCTCATTGACTTCGTCTACATAAAGATTGGCAATGGCAAATTCCGCCAGTTGCAACTTACGTGCCGGAGAATTCAGAAATTTACTCTCCTGAGCCTGTGCGGCTACGATAGAAAAAAAGCAGGCAATCAAGCCTGCAAAATACATAGTATATTTCATGGTCAGTCTATTTTCATTCCTTCAGGCAAGAATGGCGTCACATCTTTGCCAAACTGCAACAATTCTCTTACAATCGTAGAGCTGATAGAGGTTAGTTCCGGCTCCGTAAACAACAGAATCGTTTCTATTCCGGCCAGTTTCCGGTTGATATCGGCTATAGTTTCCTCATATTCAAAATCGTGTACGGTACGGATACCACGAACAATGAACTGCGCCTCCTTAGCTCGGGCAAAGTCAATGGTCAGACAATCATAAGCATCGACCTTTACCCGGGGATCATCCGCAAAAAGTTTCTCGATCATCTCCACTCGTTTCTCTGTAGGAAACCAAGTTTTCTTATTCTCATTGATACCGATGCCGATCACCACTTCGTCCATAAAAGTCAACGCTCTCTTCACGACCGAATAATGACCGATGGTAAAAGGATCAAAGGTTCCCGGAAATATCGCTCTTCTCATATTTTTTAGTGATTCACTCACGCAATATCTTCTTCTACAACAAGGTTATCTATAATAAAATTCTGACGTTCCATCGTGTTCTTACCCATGTAGAACTCCAGTAATTCCTTTACCAGATCAGTCTTGCGGAGGGAAACTTGCTCCAAACGCATATCTTTGCCGATAAAGTGCTTGAATTCATCGGGTGAAATCTCTCCCAAACCTTTGAACCGTGTGATTTCGGGATTGGGGCTTAACCGTTCGATTGCGGCAACCCGTTCTTCTTCCGAATAACAATATACCGTTTCATAAACTCCTTTCTTGCGGTTACGGACACGGAACAAAGGAGTCTGAAGAATATATACATGACCTTTCTTTATCAAATCGGGGAAGAATTGCAGGAAGAAGGTAATCAGCAACAAACGGATGTGCATACCGTCCACATCGGCATCTGTTGCCACAATCACTTTGTTATATCGTAATCCTTCCATACCGTCCTCTATGTTCAGAGCAGCCTGAAGCAAGTTAAACTCTTCATTCTCATATACAATCTTCTTGGTCAGCCCGTAAGAATTCAACGGCTTACCACGCAAACTGAATACTGCCTGAGTATTTACATCACGGCTCTTGGTGATAGAACCGCTCGCCGAGTCACCCTCGGTAATGAAAATGCAGCTTTCCTCCTTCTTGTCTCCTTTGGCATCATTCAGGTGAAAACGGCAGTCACGCAACTTACGGTTATGAAGATTTGCCTTTTTGGCACGTTCACGTGCCAGTTTGGTCACTCCGGCTATAGCCTTACGCTCTTTCTCCGATTCTTGAATCTTCTGCAACATCACATCGGCCACATCCGTATGTTTGTGCAGATAGTTATCGACCTCAGTCTTTACAAAATCACCTACAAACTTATTAACGGTAGGACCACCGGGAGCCATATTGGTAGAGCCCAGCTTGATTTTAGTCTGACTTTCGAACAACGGTTCCTCCACATTAACGGCAATGGCAGCTACCAATCCGTTACGGATATCGGCATAGTCCATATTCTTGTTGAAATATTCCTTGATGGTACGGGCCATATGCTCTTTGAAAGCACTTTGATGCGTACCTCCCTGCGTGGTGTGCTGTCCGTTGACAAAAGAGTAATACTCCTCACCATACTGACCGGTATGCGTAAAAGCGATCTCGATATCTTCTCCTTTCAAGTGGATGATGGGATATAATCCCACAGCCGTCATGTTGTCGTTAAGCAAGTCCACCAACCCGTTACGGGACAGGATACGCTGACCGTTATAGATAATGGCCAGTCCTGTATTCAGATAGGTATAGTTGCGGAGCATGGTTTCCACGAACTCCGGACGGAAACTGTAGTTCTCAAACAACAGGTTATCCGGTTCAAAGAAAATATAAGTACCGTTCTCTTCTGTTGTATCTTGTGTGGTATCCGTCAACAAGTCTCCCTTGGCAAAGGTAGCGATACGCACCTTTCCATCACGATAGCTGCGCACCTCGAAACGTGAGCTCAATGCATTGACGGCTTTCACACCGACCCCATTCAGTCCGACGCTCTTCTTGAACGCCTTGCTGTCATATTTACCTCCCGTATTCAACACACTAACAGCTTCAATGAGTTTTCCCTGCGGAATACCCCGGCCATAATCACGCACGCTGACACGGAGATTTTCTTCAATAATAATCTCAATCTTTTTACCCGCCTGCATTTTAAATTCATCGATACTGTTATCGATAATTTCTTTCAAAAGAACGTAGATACCGTCCTCGGCATGTGATCCGTCACCCAACTTTCCAATATACATACCGGGACGGGTACGCACATGCTCCATGTCACTGAGGTGGCGGATATTATCGTCGGTATATTCTACGGCGGGATTGTTTATCAGTTCGTTGTTTTCTTCCATATTGACTTATCACATTTTTATATATCGTTGTTACAGAATACTCTTTTTATAAGCACGACGGCGTTTATGCTGCTCGGTCTTGAAATATTCCCACTGGGCCTGCACCTTTCCGTTCAGCTCCAGTTCCGGATTACTTTCGGCATACTTGAATCCCAGTTGCTGATATACGGGGATCAAGTCCGAGAATAACAAAGCATTGACACCTTTGTTCTGATACTCAGGTTTTACAGCAACCAGCAACAAATCCAACATAGGAGGATACTTATGCAGGAACAACACTTTCAACAGGTGATACCATCCCATAGGCAGCAAACGTCCCTTCGCTTTTTGTAACGCTTCGGACAGAGAAGGCATTGAAATCCCCACTGCCACCAGTTTATCTTCGGCATCGGTCACCAAGGTTACCATACGCAAATCTACAATAGGCAAATACATCTTTATATACTGGTTGATCTGTCCTTGCGACAAAGCCGAGAAACCATAAAGCGGAGCATAAGCCTCATTCATCAACTCGAATATAGCCTGTCCATATTCGGCCGCAATTTTCTTACCCGATGTATATTTCTTCACCTTCAGGTTAAACTTACGTTGAATCAAGTCACTGATACGCTTATGCTTATCAGGAATTGCATCCGGAATATAAATTTTATATTCCACCCAATCGGCATCCTTCTCGAATCCCAACTTCTCCATATGCTGTGGGTAATAAGGATAATTATAGATAGTCGCCATGGTGCTCAACTGGTCGAATCCTTCTACCAGCATACCCTCCGCATCAAAGTCGGTAAAGCCTAAAGGCCCCTGAATGGTATCCATACCTTTTGATTTACCCCATTGGGCTACTGCATCCAACAAGGCACGTGATATTTCGATATCATCCAGAAAATCGATCCATCCGAAACGGACTTCTTTTTTATTCCAAGTCTCGTTTGCGCGTTTATTTATAATCCCTGCAATACGTCCTACCACCTTGTTATCCTTATATGCCAGAAAATACTCCGCCTCACAAAACTCGAAAGCGGCATTCTTCTTCGGGCTGAACGTATTCAGCATATCATCGTACAAATCGGGTACGGAATAGGGATTCTCTTTGTATAACTCGTAGTTGAACCGTATAAACGTCTTTAGTTCTTTCTTTGAACTGACTTTTTTAATGGTAATAGCCATGCTGTATTTTTATAAAATTCGGGGTGTAAAGATAGAAGTTTTTTTGCAGAAAACTTATTCTTTTTATGGCTTTTTCACTGTTGGGCAATAAGATAGGCGGTATAAACGACATAACAGCCAACCATCAATGCGCCTTCAAGCCGGGTTATGGTACGTTTGCGGAAAAACCAGCCTACCAGCCACAACAACAGGGAGGAAGCAATCAGTACACTTAAATCGAGGTTATTTATATTCCCCATCGGAAGCGGTGACACCGTAGCGCTGCACCCCAGAACAAAGAATATATTGAACAGATTACTACCGATGACATTGCCGATAGCAATTCCCGGATTCTTCTTTAAAGCCGCCGTAACAGATGTGGCAAGTTCCGGCAAGGAAGTACCTCCGGCTACCAATGTCAGTCCGATTACCGATTCACTGACACCCCATGAACGGGCAAGCCCGCTTGCCCCGTCGACAAAAAGCTGTCCGCCGAATATGAGTCCGGCCAGCCCTCCTGCAATATACAACACCGATTTCCATACAGGCATTTCCTTTATCTTCTGCTCCTCTCCTGCCTCATCTGCCCCATTACGGGCGATGGCAAATGTATAACGCATAAATATAAGGAAGAAAGCCAGCAGAACAAACCCATCGGAACGGCTGATAACATTGACCGCTTCCCTGTCCAGCATCATGTCATTGGCACAGACAAAAAGTACCAACGAAGAAAGAATGACTAACGGAATCTCTTTACTCATCGTCCCCTCACCTACTTTTATGGGGAGTACCAAGGCAGTACAACCTATAATCATCAAAGCATTGAATATATTACTACCCACCACATTACCAATAGCCATTTCAGCACTGCCATTCAATGCAGAAAGCACACTGATAACCAATTCGGGAGCCGAAGTGCCGAAAGCTACAATGGTAAGCCCGATTACCAAATCAGAAATACGGAAACGTTTGGCAACCGCTGCAGAACCATCCGTCAAGCCATTCGCGCCAGCTAAAATGAGAGCCAGACCACCAATCAAAAGGAGTGTATTCAACATAACAAAAAGTACATTTACAGTTTTATACCGCAAATGTACTCTTTTTCCCTAAAATAACTATCCCTATTTGGTGCGTTTTACAGTATAGATTACTTTTCCTTTCTTATCAATCATGTGCATATCCAGTTCTTTCTTGTCTGCCGTAAAGATAGAAAAGCCCGGTTCGGGACTACAGAACAGAGTGCCTTCCACTGGTTTTACCTTACGGCTCAACGAACCAGCCGAATTTACCACATAGTCGATATCACTGCCCGGCACACGAAGGTGCTGGAAGTTATGAATGTGTCCGCATGCATAGATATCCACCTTATGTTTACGGAGGATAGGATCCAGACGCTTCTGCATATCGCTGCGTTCACTGTCGTCTTTCGACGTTTCAGCATAAATGGGATGATGTCCGATTACGACTACCCAATCTTCTTTGGCAACAGTCAGTACAGAATCTATCCATGCCAATTGCTGATCCATATCTTGTTTACAGGCATCCGGATAAGTTTCGCTCTCGTTACGGTATTTGTCAATCAGAGGAGCGGTATCTATCATCACAAAACGGATGGCAGTTCCTTTCTTCTCAAAGACTTTGGTATAATAACGACCAGGCATCGACCAGCGACGACTCACATTGGTATAATCCAACACAGCCTGCGTATTACCCCGGTATTCATGATTTCCCAAGATCGGAAACCAGTCTATCATCAACTCGGGATGACTGTAAATCAACTCGTAGTTGGTCATCCAGAGCGGATCGTTAACGCTGCGCACACCTTCAAAATGGTGCACGTCTCCGGCTGCAAATACACACTCGGGACCAATAACATCCGCCATTTCTCCCATCAACTCGGCTATGGGCTTCTGGTCATAATAACCGTTACGTCCCAAATCGTTGGCCATATAAAAATTCAGTTGTTTCTCCAGTCCTTTCCAATCTTGCGGAGTCTGGGCACACACATTCAGGCAGATAGCCGTACCAATGACGGCAATCCATACCCATGTCAATACTTCTTTCATTCTTCTAATCATCATCAACGTTTTCATATACTTATTTTTAGAAACTTATTTTTAAACCTGCATTCATTCTCACGCCATAATATTCTGCCTGCATAGTACGATCCTTCGTTCCTTGGTAATAACGGAGCGGCTGGTTCAGCAGATTGTTCGCCTCAGCATAAAAGGTCATTTTCACCTTCTTGCCAAAGGTATAACTGGCGTTCACATCCATATAGTTCACAGCATCATAATATCTGTCATAAAATGTACTTGGGCCCATTTCATCGATAAAATCAGATGCAAAGTTATAGCTCAGGCGCACATTCAAGCCTCCTTTTTCAAAGTAAAGAGAGGCATTCGCCGTATGCTCGGGAGACCCCGGCAAACTCAACCCGCTCTCGTTCTCACGTCCTTCGAAGTTAAAGTCCTCCACGCGTGAGTGCGTATAAGTATAGGTTCCATAGAAACCCACATACTTCAAGGCCGGAGCAATGAAGCCGAAATCACGCTGATAAGAAAATTCCAATCCCCACAGATTAGCATTTCCTGCATTCTTGGGCTGAGTGAAACGGGTATATTCTGTTCCTTGGTATTCATAGTTGGTCAGTACCTGATCTACGATGAAATCGTCTATTTTCTTATAGAAAAAACCTGCGCTCACTAAACCTACACTCTTGAAATAATAATCGGCACTCAAATCAAAGTTATAAGAAATAGTCGGTTTCAAGTCAGAATTACCAATCTTTATTTCATTATCACCACGGTTGATATTCACACTGGGAACCAAAGCTGAATATTTGGGCCGGCTCAAGGTCTGCGTGTAAGAACCGCGTATCTTGAAATCATCATTTACATCCCATTTCACCAAAATAGAAGGAAGGAAATTCACATAACTGTTGGTCATGCGGCCGGTCTTGGTGGTCTTATCTGTCTCATCATCATAGTTACGGCCGGTATAACGAAGGGAAGTATGTTCCATACGGAGTCCCGCCATCAGGTTTATATCGGAAGCGAATTTATGATCAAACCGCACATACCCGGAACTTACAGTTTCACGAGCCTCAAAGTTCTCAGCCAATTCGGCTTGTACCTGTTCTTTATCGAACTGGGAAGCATCATTTAAATTCAATCCACCCACATATTCTTTACTGGCAAATGTTCCTACCTGATATTTGTCGCTCGGCATAAACTTATCCGTACTCTGGTCTACCGTATTTTTCAGGCTGTTGGTCATGAAGGCATCCTCGTCTTTCGGAGTATATTCGTAGAAGTCTATTTCTTTCTCTTTTGTTTTACGTACTACCTTCGCACCGAACTTCAGTTTAGCTCCATTATTTAAACTGGCCTTGAAATTGGCCGAGAATTTCATATCTTCTTCTTTGATGTCCTCCTGTTGTTCCGTCAGTTCCTTCAAGCTGAACTTATCACTCAGTGTCAAAGTAGAACCTGTTCCAGGTGTTGCCAACGGCTGGCGTTCATCACTCAAGTCCATATCAAATTCCTGCTTTTTCAGTTGGAAGTCAAGATAACGTTCATTAGGGCGTTCTTCCGTAGCTTTTGCATAACTGGCATTCCAATCCATACCGATTGCCCCCCATAAGTGTTCTCCGCCCAAAGCGAAATCCATGGTACGCTGACGCTCCAGACGGGCATTGCGATTATCGGGAGTACCTGCTTTGGTCTGGATGCGGACTGTGCCTTTTCCGTTCTCATCCAAATCCTTGATATTGGTACGGTAACGGTTTTCCCAATCGTTACGGTTGTTGAAGATCCCTTTGAAAGTCAATTTATGGTTTTCATTGATATCAAAATCAAAAGCCGCCGAATAACTTTGACGTTCACGGGTGACAAAGTACTGGCGCATCTGATAATCGCTGACATATACTTTGCCATCTTCATTTTGTTCCCACATGAATTCAGTATCATAAGAACCGGAAGGAGCATTCTGATAAGAAGCGGAGAGCAGCATGCCCAGTCTGTCATTGAAGAAACGATCGCCGTAAGTGAAACCTAAGTTCAACTGGGCTTTCTCGCTGATCCAGTTGTAACCACTTCCCGCTGTAGCATTGATAGTGCGTTTATAAGGAGAATTTTTGGTTACCAGATTGATGGAACCACCGATAGCATCGCCGTCCATATCGGGTGTAACGACTTTGCTTACTTCGATGGTCTGAATCATATCGGCAGGAATCAAGTCCAACTGCACGTTACGGGTATCCCCTTCAGCAGATGGGACACGGTTGCCGTTAATGGTGACGGAGCTTAAATCGGCACTAGTGCCGCGGACCTGTCCGAAACGGGCCTCGCCTTGATCGTATTGCACATTGATGCCACTGATACGTTTCAATGCATCACCTATGTTTGAGTCGGGAAATTTCCCTACCTGGTCGGCAGATACAACATTAGTGATACCCAGATTATTCTTTTGTGTATTGATTGCTTTCTTCTGTCCTTGAAAAGCTCCCTTTACCTGCACTTCCTGCAGTTCCACCCCTTCATTCATCACTATATCTTTTTCTAAAGTCTTGCCTTCGGGGACGGTAACTTTCATTTCAATGGGGCTATAACCTACGTAGGTTACTTTAACTGTGTAAGTTCCGGGTTTCAGATTGGGCAGCGTATAAAAACCGTTCACATCACTGATTACTCCGGTTTTCAGATTTTCAACAAAGATGGAAGCACCCGGCAGAATTTGTTTTCCATTGTCTATCACACGTCCGCGGATAGCGCCTTGCCGGACAATGTTTTCATTTTCCTCGGCAAATGCATTTCCACAAACACCTGCCATCAGCAGCATAAGAGACACAGCTCTAACAACCTTTTTCATATACTTTTTTATGCGTTATAAATCTGCCGCAAAAGTAGATGGGTCAGGTTTCTTGAGAGTTACACTCTATTAAAGGTTTCGTGACAAAGGAGTTTCATTCCTGTTACAAGATATTCGGTGCAAGACGACGGATACAAAGTATGGACAAGGCTTACAAAACAGCAGAGTAAGATTTTTCTTACTCATGCGATCACTCTTTCGTAACTTTTGAAAAGGAACAGGTATAATATGATTAAGAAAGAAATACTTTCACAGATTATCGTAATGCTGTTATCCTTGCTATGGGTAAATGCACTGCTATCTGGATCCATAGGGAACTTACCGGACAGAAGAAATCTCTCCGGACACAAAAAAAGAAGCTGACAGTCCGGATTATCTGGTTGAACTGTCAACTTTTCGACTACAAGCCTGAGAAACCGTTCTATTTTGACCCTGCTACAATTTATAACTATAATCTTTTGTATTGAAAATCACATAAATATCCTAAACAAACACCCCCTTCAATAATTTTTAAATGACACTTTTTCCCACGACTGCTTATATAAATCGATCATTAGCTAATTCATCATACAAAGCCGCCATCCACCCAAATAATTCATCAACTTAAAATACCAACTACTAGTTGCAATAGGTGTTCCACTTTCTCCTTTCTGCATAACAATCGTACACTTCACCTCGTTTTTAACAGGAGTATAGAACTTTATATAATCTATCTTAATAACTTAATACAGGAAAAGATTCCAGCATTTTTGCGACTTGATGCAATTCATTGTTATCCAATTGAATAGGTTCATTCCAAACATCTGCCGAATCGGCTTTATAAAGCATAGCTGCGGCAGATTCCAGCTGACCATTTTTCGCATATTCCATAAATTGATTTATTAGGTTTGTTATCAAAACCGTATCAACTTCCGTTAGATGAGCTACAAATTCATTAATACTCTTCTCTTCTTTGCTTTGCACCTTCTGTTTTCCTGATTGACAAGAAAAGGTTGTTAATAAAACAGTCAACAATAAAATAAATTTCAGTTTTTTCATTTCATTCTTTCCTCCTATTAAAAAAGGCCAGCCACTATGAATGGCCGGCCCTTATTTAAATTAAACTCAAAGTTATTACAATATTAGTTCTGAATAGTCTTATTGATATTCAAATCAACTTCGGTATAGATAGTACCCCACTTATAAGTAACTTCCAGCGGAACGCGGATTGTAAACTGACCTAAAGTAGTACCATTATTGTAATAATAGAATTTACCATTATCGCCAACCTTCAGAGCAGTAAATACATTGGTTGTAGATTTATCTTCACCGAAATACAATTTTACATTCTTCGTTACAGAAGATAATTTAGTAGAACCTAATGTTCCACCATTCAAAGTTGTTGTAGCGTTTTCAATATCAGCAGCAACTTTAGTTACGCCATAAAATCCATAGAAATTATATTTCTTACCATCATCACCAGTAGTATCTTCTGCTTTATCAAAATACTTGTCTCTCCAATCAATCAGATTCAAGGTCAAGCCTGCAATAGAAGCACCATTAGTAGCATCAATTAATTCATCTACATCTGACGGATCTACTGATACAGGACGCAAATATTTAGCATAGAATACGTTGTTACCCAAAGCATAATCTACATAATCGCAGTTAGCAGCATTAATTTGCAATTTAGCAGTAAATGTCTGGTTTTGTCCCAGCAAGTTGTGATCTGCATTGTTCAAAATATCTTTTGCAAAATCATTTTCTTGATATTCCATCACTGTTCCAGCAAGAACAACAACTGCTTTTGTTACAGCTTTATTAGTAGCTTGTAGAGTTTTTCCATCAGCAGATACAGTGATATCATATTGAGCACCAGAAGCACCATTCACGACATAAGCAGTTCCCTTCTTAGTCAAATGATCTTGAGGGTTAGCAAATACAACTTCCTTAGTCAACTTATCATTAGCAAATGCAGGATAAGTAGCGTCACTTGTCACGGTAATCACATTACCAGTGAAAGTATTCAAGATTTCGCTATCAAATGTACAATCATTAGAGTTATCGCTAACAACTTGATGAACATTAGCATGGATATCTGAATAACCAGAACCTGCTACAGCACCGTTCTTTTCATACCAATATTTATCAATCTTAGCAGAGTTTTCAATGGTACCATTAGGAGTAAAGTTCAAAGGACTAGGAGTCCAAGTGAAAGTAACATATACATATTGATATACACCTTCAGATACTTCATAGCTATAACGTACATTTACTGCAATACTTTTAGCACCAGCCTTAAAGATGTGATATGCCTGATTATTCTTAACTACCCAAGTCAAAACTTCAGTCATTTCATCCGCCGGATCCCAATTAGTCTGTGAAACCACACCAACCGGAGTAGTAACAGCCTTAGAATCAACAGTAATTCCATCATACTGAGTAGCATTTACCAAAGCTTGTTGCTCTACGTCTTCTACAGCACCATCCAATTTGAAATTCTTATGGAATTCATCCTTAGAAATACCAATTTCTTCCAATTGAGCCAGAATCTGTTCTTCAACTTGATGCCATGACAAACCAAGTTTAGTCTCTGTTTCTGTACAATCAACAGTATAACCATTGGCAAATGGGAAATTCGGAGTCAATACAACTTCATTCTGATTAGCAGTATCGGTAATCTTGAATTTTAAATAACCAACAGAAGCTATTTTTCCGCTAATAGTATCAGTCAAGATAACACGAACCAACGGTTCACGATCTTTTGTAGCTTTATTCTGAGTAAATCCCCAAGGTTGCTGCTTACCACCACTTGTCATCTGAGGACGAATAACAGAACCCTTCAATGCAGCATGAGCACTTTCTGAAGTTTCGTTATTACCTTTATGATAACCAACTAATTCGTAAGAATATTTGAAACCATATTTTTCTACAGTACCATCAGCAGCACGAACATCCCATTTTGAATGTGTACCTTCTTTATCTATATTAGTTCTGTGAGTATTGACCAAACGAGCAATATCGATACCATTGCTGTTCCAGACAATCTTGCAAACATGTTCATTATCAGCAATAGCTTCAGCAGCAGTTGTAAACAAGTGGCGGTCATTTGCATGAATACTATCTACAGCTGCCAATACCAAGTCCTTGTAATAAGCAGCCTTAACAGCAGCATAATCAGAAGTAACAACGGTATCCCCCTTACTTACTTGCAAAGCTAATACAGTTACTTGCTCATCATTTTCAATGTTCTTAATATCAGCATCTGTAAAATGAGCATTTACAGTCAATATACCCTTGGGGGCCTTACCGTTTGTAACATTAGTTTTTACTACTTTCGGAGCTGTCGCAGCAGAACGAGTATAATTCTTGTCATAACGCAAGAAAGTATATGCTTTTACATCACCTGGAACTTTTGCTACGGTAGGATTTACATGATAATCAGCTACCAAGTCCGGAATCATTGTAGTTGCTTCACCTACAACAGGAGCATCCTTATCATAATTTCCATCTGCATCTACTTTAGCTACTGTCAAGGTTTTATAATTAAGACCAATAGCTTCCATTGCTTCAATACCCTGATAATAGAATGCAGGTTGGAATACTAACGCCTTCAAATCAGCAACCAAAGAGAATGTAGCAGATTTTCCATCTAGTTCAATGACATAGCCAATCACCTCACCAGTTTCTTCATCTTTCACTTCTGTAATAGAACCAACGCTTTGAGGTTTCTCTACACCTGAGATTTTTACATCTCCATAATACAGATAGCCATTGTTCCACTTCAACAAAGTAGGATCAAATGCCGCAGGAGCATCAGTTGTAGGCAGGGGTGCTTCAGAAACGACCTTGTCACCATCTAACAACTGTATCTTACCATCTACAACTTTCAAAGAGTAAGTGGGAAGTTCAGCAGGCATCGGAAGTTGGAAAGTTTCACCGTTACCGCCGGTAACAGTCAACTTACCTGTTGCCGCATCATACTTGACAGCTGTGACATATTTTCCAGCTGCGGCCTGTAATTCAGACAAATCTTTAGTCAGCTTGTCCACTTTCTCGTTCAAGCTGTCGATGTCATCATCATAGTCCTTACAAGATACAAATGTTCCTGTCGAGGTAACCATCAAGGCACCAAACAGGATTGCACTTAAAAACTTTTTGTTCATAATAGAAAAACTTTAAATTTATAAATTTAAAAAACTAAAATTGATTATACATAAATCATTGATTCTAAGAGCGAATTATTCTGTTCTCGAGCTAGAAAGCGCAAAGGAGACATTCCGACTATTTTACTAAAAGAGGCATAAAAAGCACTTCTAGAGGCAAAGCCACATCGCTGTGGGAGTTCTTCTAATGAACATTTCCCAGCATGGAGTAACTCTTTGGCATATTCCACACGGTAAGTATTCAGCAACTCCTTCAAATTGCAGTTGAAATACTTGTTTACCACATTCGACAGGTAAGTTTGGTTGGTGTCTATCATAACGCTAAACTTTTTCAAAGAAAGCTCCGAATCCAAAAAAACTTGCTTTATTTCAAGGTTATACAATATACATTTATATAGGGCACAATCCACCTTTCTCCCTTCAGTTCCCTTATTGGCGAACTGTAGTTCCCACTGGCGTTCAGCAGCCTTAAGAAGCAGGCTTTTCTGCCTATTCGAAGTAGCAGTCCGTCTGTGTCGTCTCAAGAATAGATAGTCCATATTTTTATTTACTTTTAATCTTCGCTTTAACATCTTCACAACCATACATTATTATATGGCGTGTCATCAGTTATACGATAGATCTCTTATTAAGAGATATATAAGAGATCTATAACACATTATAAATCAACAAAATACATTCACACAAGAATACTTTGAAAGACTAAATCATGTATTCAGAAAACGTTTTTTTTGAATCAATTATTAAATTTCCTTGCTAAATTGTTCTAATTCTCAAAACTTTGCTTAAATTTGCGACAAAATATATATCTCTTAATAAGAGATATATAATATTCCAACTTAGTATTTTTTCTATAAAGTTCTTGTAATAAGAGGATTATCTCCAAAATCAAAGAATAAAATCCAAGTAAACTTTGCCTTTTCTTTTATTCAAGTTTGTCTACTAAAAAATAGTTGTATCAGCTATAATTCACATAAAAAAACAAACCTATGACAATTGTCATATTACGGAAAAATATTGAATATTTGGAAGCTGATATTTTTTTCATAACAAATAGGTGGACAAAAACAGCATAATGGTTTATGGCAATTGTTTCAAAATCTATCTGTAATCCGATTCTCCTTTACTATAAGGTATCTTCTGACAAAAGATAACAATAAAGAGATCATAGGCTGTGCCGACCTTGCAACAAACATATTCAACTCAGCCACATCAGAAAGTGCTATCATCTTTAGAGAGAACAAACACACATTTATTAAGCAAAATACTAGACACACTGATCCCGTCAAATGGAGGATACCTTGTGATATGATATCCTCTTTTTGACAAGAAACAATATCTTTACCCTATTATCACAAGAATTCCCTCAGCACCACCATATTCGCTTTGTCTATCACGGTGGTATCCAATGCTGCCAGATAAATCAAAGTCGTTTTTTCCGAATCATGTCCCATCCCTTCACTTATCACAGAAAGAGGAATATGTTTGCCTCTGGCAACACTGGCCCATGAATGGCGCGCCACATACATAGTCAAAGGATGAACAAGCCCCAACTTTTTCCCTATTTCTTTTAGCCTTCTGTTCACCAAGCAAATTGAATTTTTATATTGCAATCTTTCATCTTTCCTGATATGAATTATAATAGGAAGCAGATAAGTCGAATAGTTTCCGGGATATTTATCCACTATATCCTGCATGCATTTCTCCCATCTGATGGAAAGCAACTGACCGGTTTTCTTTCTTCTATAAGTCAGCATACCATTATTTAAATCTGTTTTTTTAAGAAAAGCCATGTCCACAAATGACATTCCCCGGGTATAAAAGCTGAACATAAACATATCACGCGCAAACTCCATTGACTGAGAGTGACTTAAATCCATCTCCTTCAGTTGTCTGATTACTTTAAAAGAAATGGCCCGCTTCACCGTTTTTTCCACTCCCGTATAGACGTGCTTAAAAGGAAAACGCTGTCTGATCACCCCTTTATCTACTGCACGATTATACGTTGCACGCAAAATACGCATATAAAAAGAAACGGTGTTCATACTTGCTCCCTGCTCCTTTAAATAAGTTTCATACCCCATCATCAACTCGGCATCCATATTGCTCAACAGAACATCCTTGCCATCCATAAATTTCATAAAACTGTTCAGTGTAGCTCTATACGTCTCACTGGTACGCAATTTTCCCGATTGTCTCAGACTGGCAATATTCACTTGCATAAAGGAAGACAGTGTCTTCTTACCTGAAAAGGATAATCTTTTACTTCTTACTCTAGTTGATTCCACCATAATACTTGTTTTTAAGTTGATTCTTTTTTTCTGTAAAAACCTCAAGCCAAGATAAGCGATTATTCCCAGCGGTCTTTTATAAGGTCTGCAATAGGGGAGATTGTTCAAAGAAACAGGAATTTTTCACTGCATTTAAAAACAAAAACGCATGTTTATTCCTTTTAAAGAATTATATTTGTAGAAGAAAGCCACAAACCTGTGTCTATGATGAAAAGAATAGAATTCATATATTTATTGACCGGTTTCTGTACAATCTGCTCGTGTACCTCGAAAGCAAATAGCGAAATTAAGGAAGTGATAACAGAGGTACACAATACTGTGACAGAAGCCATCACCGAGATTGTAGAAAAAGATATCAAACCCGAAGACATCAGGCTTGACAAGGAACTGCTGTATGATAAACATACTTTGAAGGATACCTATCCTTATAAAGACACCACCCGCCATTTCCAATGGGAGAAAATAAAGGAGCGGCTGGCATTGTTGGAGAATATTCGAAAAAAGCCGGCACAATGGTGCATCTTACAGAATTATAAAAACCGGAACGGAGAAGCGCCTTTAGTGAAAAGTTTTAAAAGGGATGCATACAAACGGATAGCCGACACATTGGGAGTGGAACGCTATCAGGGAATTCCCCTTTTCCTAACAGATGACACCCTTACTGCCGAACGCTACGGACTGGATGGACTTCTTACCCGTCACCTAGGTGAGGAAGGAAAGTTCACCAAAGTAGAACCTGTCTTTATAGGTGGCGAATGGTATGCTCCGACAAAATATATAAAACTGATTCCCGACAGCGTAGTGTTCAACAAAGCTATTTTTATAGACCGCCATAATCAGAATATAACTACTTTGGAACGGAAAGAAAAGGGCTACTGGCTGATACGTAGCATGAATCCTGCTACAACAGGACAACATCGTCCTCCATACGCCCAAGAAACTCCATTGGGTATGTTCGTTCTGCAAGAGAAAAAGACCAAGATGATTTTTCTAAAAGACGGTTCTGCCGCCACCGGTGGTTTTGCACCTTACGCCAGCCGTTTCAATAATGGTGGTTATATTCACGGAGTACCCACCAATGCACCGGCAACAGGGATCATAGAATACAGTTATACGTTGGGTACCATCCCCCGCTCACATATGTGTGTAAGAAATGCCACCTCTCATGCCAAGTTTATTTTCGAATGGGCACCTGTTAATGAAACGATTATATTTGTTTTGGAATAGAAATGTGCGTAACTTTGCACCCGTTATCCAGTTTTTCCATACGCATGCAGAAAGCTTTTTTACTCCTGTTCCTATTCCTCTTTCCGTCGAGCAATGTATCGACCCGGACGGCTACACCCGAAAAGAAAGTTGCTACATCTGTCCCTGCACCTCAAAAAATGGACGGCGAACAATTATTCGAAGATATGCAATTGGGAGGGGTGGTCAATTTCCTGGCATTCCGACAGGCTGTGGCAGGATACAACTTGATTAAACAAAAAAGCAAATCCATACTGACATTGATTGATTTCACCAAACCCTCTACCGAAAAACGTTTGTTTGTCTTTGACATGGAACAGAAAAAGATGCTATACTCATCAGTGGTCTCTCATGGGAAAAACAGCGGCGAGAACTATGCTACCTCTTTCTCCAACGAAGTCGGCTCTTATAAAAGTTCCCTCGGCTTCTATCTTACCGGAAACACTTATCAAGGCAGAAACGGATACTCCCTTTTATTGGACGGGCTGGAAAAAGGAATCAATGACCGGGCCCGTGAACGTGCCATCGTAGTTCATGGCGCCGCATACGCCAACCCTTCCGTCTGCAAATCAGGCAGACTGGGACGAAGCTTCGGTTGTCCGGCTTTACCACAGGCACTGACCAAACCTATTATCAATACGATAAAAGGGGGAAGCGTACTCTTTATCTATGCCAATAATAAAGAGTATATGGCTAAAAGCTCTATTTTGCCTAACCAGACATCACAAGAATTATTTACTGAAGCATGTGAAAGTGAGCAAACCGTTTCAGCTCATTTATAGTTTCTCCTCAAGCGGTTCCTTCATTATTTCTTAGTTATTTTCTTTTCTTCTGATTTCAAACGGCGTTCCACTTTCTTTAAATCTTCGCCTGCAGGCAATTGTTCCGGATAGATTCCTCGGCTTACCATCATAGTAGTTTTGAGCAAAAGCTATAGCCGGTTTACGCGCATCACCGTTTTGAGCAGTCAAATAACAGGCATAACGGGTAAAATAGATATCATCTATCTCTCTTTCTGCACCAGACCCCACAGAAACCATTTTGCTGACATCAGCAAAATGGTAGGCCACATATTCCCCCCTCTTATTACTTGTTATTACGTCAATGCCTTCCTTCTACTACAGAATTCACACTGCATATTTGCACAAATATAACCTTTTATTATCAGATCCGACCAACAAAACTCTTTTTCCTAACTATTTCGATTCTTATATTATCCGTTTCTTCTAGAACAGACTTATTCCAAGAGTTATTTTACATTTCATTAGTATCCATTTCAAAGCATATTTAAATCCATAAAAAACATTTTTCTTTATATACCCGACAAATAGCAAACCATCAAACGTCTTTTTACTCTTTTTGATATTCTTCAAACTCGCGAGAATCGCTTAAACGCTTCCTTCTCGTCCCGTTCATCGAAATAATCAAATGAGAGAGTAGTTTGCCCTTAAAATCATTTCATACTATTTTGCTATCGTGTTCAAACAAAGATTGGAAATAAAAATAAGAGAATTGAATCTTTTCTAATTCAAAAACGAATAATTTGACTACTTTTGTCCGAGTTATTACTAATAAAACTAGCGATATGGTTTTGAACTACATTTGGATAGCCTTTTTTCTGATAGCCTTCGTGACAGCGTTGATGCGACTCGTTTTCCTAGGCGACACACAAGTGTTTCCCGAAATTATCAACTCTACTTTCAATTCCTCCAAAACCGCTTTTGAGATTTCATTGGGACTGACCGGTGTCCTTTCTCTTTGGCTGGGTATCATGAGAATAGGTGAACAGGGCGGAGTCATCGCTCTGTTTTCCCGATTGCTGGGACCTCTGTTCAGCAAACTTTTTCCCGATATTCCCAAAGGACATCCAGTAACAGGCAGTATCTTTATGAACCTGGCGGCCAATATGCTGGGGCTGGATAATGCCGCCACTCCCTTAGGACTGAAAGCAATGGAGGGCCTGCAAGAATTGAACCCCAAGAAAGATACTGCCAGCAATCCCATGATCATGTTTCTGGTACTGAATACATCAGGGCTTACACTGATTCCTATCAGCATCATGGTATATCGTGCACAGCTGGGAGCAACCCAACCTACAGATATATTTGTACCCATCCTGCTGGCAACCTTCTTCTCCACTTTGGCAGGCATTGTAGCAGTAAGTATTTATCAGAGAATCAATCTGTTTAACCGCACTATCCTCCTCTTTTTAGGAGGAATGAGTTTGCTGGTAGCAGGAATTATTTATTTCTTCAATACCTTGTCACGAGATCAGATAGATATTTACTCCACTACCTTTGCCAATGTCTTTCTATTTCTTATCATCATCGGCTTTATTGTGGCAGGGATCAGAAAAAGAATCAATGTCTACGACTCCTTTGTCGAAGGGGCCAAAGAAGGATTCAGCACCGCCGTGCGCATCATTCCTTATCTGGTAGCCATACTGGTAGGTATCGGAGTCTTCCGTGCATCAGGTGCGATGGACTATTTGATTGACGGTATCGGCAACGCCGTAAAGCTATGCGGTATCGACAGTGATTTCGTAGGAGCGCTCCCTACGGCGCTGATGAAACCTTTGAGCGGAAGCGGGGCACGAGGGTTGATGGTAGATGCCATGACCACATACGGTCCCGATTCCTTTGTAGGCAGACTGTCCTGTATCTTCCAAGGCTCCACAGACACCACCTTTTATATTCTGGCGGTATATTTCGGCAGCGTAGGAATAGTGAGGACACGCCACGCCGTTCCTTGCGGACTGCTAGCCGATGCGGCAGGGGTCATTGCAGCTATTCTTATCTGTTATCTTTTCTTCGGCTGAAATACTTTCCTTATCTTTGTACATTATAAAAAAATAATCAGCCTATGATAAGTTATCAAACCGAAGGGGTAAAAATGCCCGATATCAAAAAGAAAGAAACCACCGGATGGATTAAAGAAGTAGCCGCCTGCTATGGAAAAAGAGTGGGAGAAATCGCTTACATCTTCTGTTCGGACGATAAAATTCTGGAAGTGAACCGACAGTATCTGCAACATGATTATTACACGGATATCATCACTTTCGACTATTGTGAAGGCGACCGTATTTCCGGCGACTTATTCATCAGCTTGGATACTGTCCGCAGCAATGCAGAACAATTTGAGCAACCCTACGACCGCGAGCTTCACCGGGTGATTATTCATGGTATCCTGCACTTGTGCGGCATCAACGACAAAGGCCCCGGTGAACGGGAGATTATGGAAGCCGCCGAAAACAAAGCGCTGGCATTGATTTCCCTATAACAGGACATACAAGGCAGAACAACCTATAAAAGCTACGGGCATAGTTCGCAAGAATGATTGCCCGTAACCTTTTAAAGACATGCCCATAATTAGGAAAACTTTCCGCCGGACGGATAAAAAACATCGAAAGCTGTACATGCACAGCTACATTTCTTCCCTTATCTTCTTGCTTTTTCGGATTAATTGCTTTATTTTGTGAATTGAAAAACAGATAAACACAAAATATATGGAAGCTAACGTATATTTTTTCGCTGCATTAGTAAGTACGGGAATCTTTCTTCTGCAATTCATCTTATCCATCTTTTTCGGCAGTATGGACACCGACATAGACGTTAATGCCGATGGCAACGCCGATATAGACATGAGCAGCGTACTCTCCTTCAAAGGACTGATTCATTTCTGCATGGGTTTCGGTTGGTTCATGTATTTATGCCAGCCTCCCTACATTGTCCTACATTACCTGGGCGCCGTGATAAGCGGCAGCTTTTTTGTCTTCGTCCTGGCTTGGATTTATAAACTCTGCTATAAGCTGAAACAAGAAAACAAGCCCGAACAGGGAGAAGAATTAATAGGCAGGAAATGCGAAATATATACCCGCTGCCAAGAACAAGAACAGGCAGGAACAGACTATGTGGTCTATATCGCCATCAATGGCGCACAAAGAGAACTTACCGTGCGGAGCATACAGGGTAAAAGCTACCGGGAAGGCGATATCCTCACACTGAAGGATTACAAGGAAGGAATCTATTATATTGATTAAATAAACCCTAAAAACGCAATCATTTATGGATGAGCAGATTCTCATTTATGCAGCTATTCTGGTAGCTGTCATCGTCCTGACCATCGTCGGGATTTTAAGTCGTTACCGCAAGTGCAAGAGCGACGAGGTATTGGTAGTATATGGTAAGACCGGCGACAAGAAATCGGCTAAACTGTATCACGGAGGAGCCGCTTTTGTATGGCCCATTATCCAGGGATACTCTTTCCTGAACATGAAACCCATGCAGATTGACTGCAAACTGACTGGTGCCATTTCCAAACAAAACATCCGCGTAGATGTGCCCACTACCATCACTGTGGCCGTAAGCACAGAGCCCGAAGTTATGCAGAATGCAGCCGAACGCTTACTGGGACTGAATATCGAAGCACAACAGGAACTGATTAAAGACGTTGTTTACGGACAAATGCGTCTGGTCATTGCCGACATGACCATCGAACAACTGAACAGTGATCGTGATACATTCCTTGAGAACTGCCGCAAGAACATCGACTCCGAATTGAAGAAATTCGGTCTTTACCTGATGAACATCAACATCAGCGATATCCGCGATGAAGCCGATTATATCGTCAATCTGGGAAAAGAAGCCGAAGCGAAAGCCAAGAACGAAGCCTTGGCTAACATTGAAGAACAACAGAAACTGGGTGCCATCAAGATTGCGGAACAACAAAAAGAACGTGCCACCAAAGTAGCGGAAACCAACCGCGACAAGAACACTCAACTGGCCGATACGCAACGTGACGAGGAAATTAAAGTAGCCATAGCCGACAAGGAACGTGAATCGAAAGTAGCAGAAGAAAATGCCGAAAAAGAATCACGTATCGCCAAAGCCAGTGCCTCTATGGAGGTGAACAAGGAACAGGCGCGTACCGAACAGGAAAGCCGTACGGCAGAGCTCCAATCCGATATGGAAATAAAGCAGGCGGAAGCACAAAAGAAATCGGCCATCGGGCAAAATAACGCTGCCAAAGAGGTTGCCGAAAGTAATGCGGAACTGGAAGTTACCAAGGCGGAAGCCTCTAGAAAGGCCGGTGAAGCACAAGCCCGGACACAAGCTGCCGTCCTCACCGCACAGGAAAACGCACAGCGTGAAATAGAAGAAGCGAAAGCCCGCAAAGTGGAACAGGCCTTGAAAGCGGATAAGATTGTTCCTGCCGAAATAGCCAAACAGCAGGCCATCTTGGATGCGGACGCATTGGCCGAGCAAATAAAACGTAAGGCAAATGCAGAAGCGGAAGCTATCCTGGCCAAAGCACAGGCGGAAGCCAAGGCCATCCAGATGAAACTGGAAGCAGAAGCGGAAGGCAAGAAGAAGTCCTTGCTGGCCGAAGCGGAAGGTTTCGAGGCCATGGTGAAGGCTGCCGAGCGCAATCCCGAAATCGCCATCCAATACAAGATGGTTGACCAATGGAAGGAAATCGCTTCGGAACAGGTTAAGGCATTTGAACATATCCAACTGGGAAATGTTACTGTATTTGACGGTGGCAACGGCACAACGTCCAATTTCTTGCAGAATGTGGTCAGCAAAGTGGCTCCCGCACTGGGTATTCTAGACAAGCTTCCCATTCATGATACCTATCAGAACATTGTCAATCCTTCCTCGAAAGGAAATGCACAGAATAAACCGGAGAAAGAGGATTTTGAACCGGTAGACAAGGACGGAAAGAAACGCCCGACCGACACCCCTCCTGCTCCGGACAAGAAATAACAGGAAATAGTTTACTTTAAGAATAGCGTTTGTATGATGTGGCGGCAGAAACAGATTTCTGCCGCCACACATTCTTTTTAACCGTATTATCACCGCTTTACAGAGTAAAATTCGTAATTTTGCAATCGGTAAAAAGAAATAAATCAATGGATTTTAAGTACGACGTTATTGTAATAGGCGCCGGACACGCAGGCTGTGAAGCAGCCGCGGCCGCAGCCAACATGGGTTCGAAGACCTGCCTGATTACCATGGATATGAACAAAATCGGGCAAATGAGTTGTAACCCTGCCGTAGGTGGCATCGCCAAGGGACAAATCGTAAGAGAGATAGACGCATTAGGTGGCTACATGGGACTGGTTACAGACCGTACAGCCATACAGTTCCGTATGCTCAACCGCTCCAAAGGTCCCGCTATGTGGAGCCCCCGCGCCCAATGTGACCGCGGCAAGTTTATCTGGGCATGGCGCGAGATTCTGGAGAATACTCCCAATCTGCACATTTGGCAAGATACCGTAGAAGAACTAATCGTGGAAAACGGCGAAGCGACTGGAGTCATGACTTGCTGGGGAGTGACTTTCCATGCTAAATGTATCGTGCTCACCGCAGGAACCTTCCTGAACGGACTGATGCACATCGGGCATAAACAACTGGCAGGAGGACGCATGGCCGAACCTGCCTCCTACCATCTGACCGAATCAATCACCCGCCACGGAATCACCGCCGGACGCATGAAGACCGGTACGCCTGTCCGCATAGACGGGCGCAGCGTACACTACGACCTGATGGAAACACAGGACGGAGAAAACGACTTCCATCGCTTTTCGTTCATGAGCGAACCGCGCAAACTGAAACAACTGCAATGCTGGACCTGCTTTACCAACGAAAAGGTACACGAGATACTACGGAAAGGTCTGCCCGACTCTCCCCTTTTCAACGGACAAATCCAAAGCATCGGACCGCGTTATTGTCCCAGTATAGAAACCAAAATCGTAACCTTCCCCGACAAGCCGCAACATCAGCTTTTCCTGGAACCCGAAGGAGAAACCACACAGGAACTTTACCTGAACGGGTTCTCTTCTTCACTGCCCATGGACATACAGTTGGCGGCATTAAAGAAAGTACCCGCATTTAAGGACTTGGTAGTCTATCGTCCGGGATACGCCATCGAATATGATTACTTCGACCCCACCCAACTGAAACATACGTTGGAATCGAAAATAATCAAGAACCTGTTCCTTGCCGGACAAGTAAACGGAACTACCGGTTACGAAGAAGCAGGCGGACAGGGAATCATTGCCGGCATCAACGCACACATCAATTGCCACGGTGGCGAACCGTTCACACTGGGACGGGACGAGGCCTACATCGGTGTCTTGATTGACGATCTGGTTACAAAAGGTGTGGACGAACCTTATCGTATGTTCACCTCCCGTGCCGAATACCGCATCCTGCTCCGACAAGACGATGCAGATATGCGCCTTACCGAACGCGCCTACAAGCTGGGACTGGTAAAACAAGACCGTTACGAACATCTTTGCAGCAAACGGGAAGCCGTGAACCAAATCATCGACTTTGCCAAAACCTTCTCCATCAAAGCCGCATTAATCAATGATGCTTTGGAAAGTTTGGGTACTGCCCGTCTGACACACGGCTGCAAACTAATCGACCTGCTGAACCGTCCGCAGATTACCATCGAAAATATAGCCGGCCACATTCCGGCTTTCAAAGCCATGCTGGACCAAATTACCGACCGTAAAGAAGAAGTGATTGAAGCTGCCGAAGTGCTGATCAAATACCAAGGATACATTGACCGCGAACGAATGATCGCCGACAAGATACATCGTCTGGAAGCCATCCGCATCAAAGGCAAGTTCGATTACAACTCATTGAATTCGCTCTCTACCGAAGCCCGGCAGAAACTGATGAAGATAGATCCCGAAACTTTGGCCCAAGCCAGCCGCATACCGGGTATCTCTCCTAGCGACATCAATGTCTTACTAGTCCTGCTGGGACGGTGAAACAAGGTATGTTTCACGTGAAACAAGTAATTTAATAGACTAACAATAAAATACTGGTTATGAGCAAAGAAACGCTTAAAGCAAACTTAAGAGAAATTCCAGATTTCCCCATTCCGGGAATTCTGTTTTACGATGTGACAACCCTGTTCAAAAACCCCGAATGCTTGCAGGAAATACTAGATACTCTATACGAGATGTACAAGGACAAAGGCATCACCAAAGTAGTAGGTATTGAATCGCGTGGCTTCATTATGGGTGGTGCGCTGGCGGCACGGTTAGGTGCCGGATTCGTGATGGCACGCAAGCCGGGCAAACTTCCCGCAGAAGTAGTAGAGGAAACATATGCAAAAGAGTATGGAACCGACACCATTCAGATACATAAAGACGCCATCGATGAGAACGACGTGGTTCTGCTGCACGATGATTTATTGGCTACCGGCGGAACCATGGCGGCCACTCATCGCTTGGTACAAAGATGTGGCGCCAAAAAGATTTTCATCAATTTCATTATCGAACTGGGAGGTCTGAACGGCAGAAAGGCATTCCCCGAAGATATCACGGTGGATACACTGCTTACTTTATAGTGTCACACAACATGTCCGTCAAAACGGGCCCCATCATCGTTCACAATAAAAAGAGATCTATGGAATGAGATGGACGATGAAACCGAAAGATATATATCTTCAGGCTGTAAGATATATAATGTTACAGCTTGAAGATATATAATGTTACAACCGAAAGATATAGGATGTTGCGGTTGCAACATCAACTCAAGAAACAGTTCTGCCAACCGGCAATATTCAATAAGCATGTATGGAAAAAGAAGAGATTACAACCAATGATTATCTGAAAGGAATTGTACTAAACCTGCCCGACAGCCCCGGCATTTACCAATACTTGAACTCCGAAGGAACCATTATCTACGTTGGAAAGGCAAAAAACCTGAAGCGCAGAGTCTCTTCTTATTTTAATAGAGAACACCCCAACGGCAAGACACGATTACTGGTCAGCAAAATTGCAGATATCCGTTATATCGTGGTAAAAACAGAAGAAGACGCTCTTTTACTCGAAAACAACCTGATAAAGAAATACAAGCCACGTTACAATGTATTGCTGAAAGATGACAAGACTTACCCCTCTATTTGTGTAAGCAACGAATATTTCCCACGTATCTTCAAAACCCGGCAAGTCATCCGCAACGGGTCCTCTTATTATGGTCCGTACAGCCACATGCCCTCCATGCTTGCCGTGATGGACTTGATCAAAAAGCTCTACCCCATCCGTACCTGCAAACTCAATCTAAGTCCCGAAAACATTCGCGCCGGCAAGTTCAACGTATGTCTGGAATATCACATAAAGAACTGCAAAGGGCCCTGCATCGGGCAGCAGTCACACGAGGAATACATGAAGAATATCGGTGAAATCAAAAATATTCTGAAAGGAGATACCCAGATTGTAAGTGACCTGCTGATGGAAGAGATGCAAGCGCTTGCTGCCGAAATGAAATTTGAGGAAGCACAGAAAATAAAAGAGAAATATGACTTGATAGAAAACTATCGTTCCAAGAGCGAAGTCGTTAATTCCATCATTCATAATGTGGATGTGTTCTCCATTGAAATGGAAGAAAATTCAGCCTATATCAACTATCTGCATATCACAAACGGATGCATCAACCAAGCCTTCACCTTCGAATACAAGAAACGTCTGAACGAAACGAAAGAAGAACTTCTACAATTGGGCATTATTGAGATGCGTGAACGATATAAGAGCACTTCCCGCGAAATCATCGTACCTTTTGAACTGGATATGGAGATGAACAATGTATCCTTTACCGTTCCCCAACGAGGAGAAAAGAAGCATTTGCTGGATCTTTCCGTAATGAACGTGAAACAGTATAAAGTGGACCGCTTGAAACAGGCGGAAAAGTTGAATCCTGAACAAAGAAGCGTCCGTCTGATGAAAGAAATCCAGGAGCAACTGCACATGAAAAAACTACCGAACCACATCGAATGTTTCGATAATTCCAATATTCAAGGCTCGGACGCGGTGGCCGCCTGCGTCGTTTTCAAAAAGGCGAAACCAAGCAAGAAGGAGTACCGGAAATACATCATCAAGACTGTGACCGGACCCGACGATTACGCCTCGATGAAAGAGGTGGTACGCCGCCGGTATAGCCGTGCCATAGAGGAAGGTTCCCCCCTGCCCGACCTCATCATTACCGACGGTGGAAAGGGGCAAATGGAAGTGGTGAGAGAAGTGATAGAGGACGAACTTCATCTGGATATCCCCATAGCCGGACTGGCCAAAGACCGCAAGCACCGTACCTCGGAATTGTTATACGGATTCCCTCCGCTGACCATCGGTGTGAAGCAAAGCACTCCCTTGTTCCATCTGTTGGAAAACATACAGAACGAGGTACACCGCTTCGCCATCACCTTCCACCGGGACAAACGAAGCAAGAGTCAGGTGGCGTCCGCTTTGGACAATATCAAGGGAATAGGCGAAAAAAGAAAGACCGCCCTGCTGAAAACATTCAAAAGCGTCAGCCGCATCAGGCAAGCCTCACTGGAAGAGATTGCAGCCGTGGTAGGTGAAGCAGCCGCTAAAAAT
>OOBK01000439.1_pt1 | contig 28692 bp, 18 predicted proteins | sample 1671541 | NCBI WGS metagenome assembly OOBK01 (sample SAMN06348167, study PRJEB24527) | human gut metagenome | biome: human gut; feature: ankylosing spondylitis patient; material: feces | host: Homo sapiens | place: China | collected 2015-10 | reverse complement strand
AAAAATACCGATTACGGACAAAATGGTCAAAAACAGCTGTTTGTCCGTAAAAATTAAGCCGTTTCGGACCCGATTTTACGGACAAACGCTCCAAAAACAGTCTTCTGTCCGTAAATCTTCATCATAATGGTCAAAAATTTACGGACAAATCAGCCAAAAAAGGCACTTTGTCCGTAATTTTGAGTGAAATCTTGGCGTGCCTCCCAGAACAAGAGAAAATCCGCGCCAATCACGGCACGGATTTAAATCATTATTCAGTTGAGCGTTCGGCTCTACACCTTCATAATCAGGCTCAGACCAGCAACAAGGCGGTTGGTCTTCACACCTTCATAATCGGGTTCATGACCGCTCGCTTCCACACCTTTACATTTCCACAATCACAAACCCTTGCTTGCCTAAGCGTGAATCTTTTTCCATCAAATTTTGACTCAAAAGCAATTTGGCATTTTTCGGCGTCACGATTCGGATGCTGCCGTAACCCAAATTGAAGCAGCAAAACAGTTGCTGCTTGCCAAGTCTTCGCGTAAACGTAATGAAACCCGTCTTATTGCTGCACTGCCCCCATTCAAAGCTGCCCTTGGTCAAAATATCGCTGTATTTTCTTCTGATTGCGGTCAAGTGTGAAACAAAACGCGTCATCGTAACGTTTTGTTTTTCTTTTTCCCACTTCATCGTCGGTTGCAAGGACGGACTTTGACTCGCATTTAAAAACGGCTGTTCACCAGAATTTTCATCCTTTTCTTCCGCTTTGACCGACAGCAAGTCCTCGGTTCCGTACAAAAAACAAGGGCCCTGAATCTGCATGAACGAAAAAGCCAGCAATGATCTCAAAAGTTCTTCATTTCCGCCGCATGCGTCAATCAGCCGAATCGTATCCGGTGCATCGAACTCCAATATGTCGCAAGGAATAGCCGAAGAACGTCGCTTGGAAGCAGTCTGAACTTGCGAGTTGCTCAAATCAACGGGCGTCACGTCGCCCTTGGTGAACGCATCAACAATCTCGCATGAGTACGAATTCGAAAAGACAGCATCAAGCACGTTTTCTGAACCGTCATTTGCTTTGAGACGTCCCTTGGAAACAAGCATGACGCTCGGATCAAGCACACGCAGCTCATCTTTTAAACGTTGCTTGAACGAGTCGGGCAGCTCATCCGCATTGTTCAAACACCATGCATCGATTCCGAAATTTCTTGTCCAGTACCTGAAAACATTGCTGAACATGTCTTGAACCTCTGCATTTTCAAAATTGAGTCTTGGCTGATGAGGGTTGTCGTCAACAGCTTCATAAGTCAGCATTTTAGCGTAATCAGGAATGTCGCTTGGAACGTAGCGAACGGGGTACTTGTCGATCAAGAACCACTTGGCGTAAGACGAGCGCTCGCTATAATGACGAACGTCCTGCCATTCGAGCGAAAAATCGCTCAAGTGGTCGCAACAAATATCCATCATCACGTGCATCCCGCGATTATGCGCGGCTTCAACCAGTTTTTTCAAAGTTTCTTTCGTACCGAAATTTTTGTCGACCTGAAAAAAGTCGATTGTATCAAATTTATGTCCTGAATATGCGGAAAATACCGGTGTCAAATACAGTCCGTTGAACCCAAGCCTTTGCAGATGATCCAAATGATCAATGATTCCCTGAAGGTCACCGCCGAAAAGACTGTCCTTCATTGGATCATTGTTCCAGTCATCTGCACCTTCAGGATCGCTTGTTTCGTCTCCGTTAGCGAAACGATCCGGCATCACGCGATACCACACGGTTTTTTGAGCCCAATCGTTTGAAATTTTCTGACCGCATTTATTCAGATAAGGGGTAATGAATCCTCGCATCTGAGCAACGTTTTGAAGGTTGAAGATCTTCAGCGCGTTTTCACCGTAAAGATATTCTCCATCCGTTGCATCAAGCAGTCTGAACGCATACTTGATGCGATGCTTGGACGAAACCGGCAACAACGCCTCCCAGTAGTCAAACTCGCCATTCACCAAATATTTTGTCATTTCGAGCTGGTCAAAAGCCCAAGTATTGCCCTCGATATTCCTCAGTGCTTCTGCGCAGGGAGCACCGTAAATCACTCTGATTCGCGCAAAGTCTCCATGCCTTGTTCTCAAGCGTACGCAATACTTGTTTTGTTTGGTCAAATAACCCATTTCGCTTTCTGGGCGATGAAAAATTGCCGCTTTGTCCATTTCTATTACCTCACCTGATTTTCTACTGTCTATATTATAACTTAAAAATCAAGTTATTTGCGTTTTTCAACATAGTAATCATTGAAGTGAGTTTTTGTATATACGACAAGCATCAAAATGATTGCGACAGCCGATTGCACGGCCGTCATCAATGACAAGTCGAAATGCAGAGTCCCGAAAACAAATGCCACCAACGATGCCGGCCCCAAAACGTTTAACATGACGTTGACCGCTTCTTTGAAGTTTTCGATCGTAACCATCGGACTCTTTCTTGCAAGCCATAAAAAGATGCTTCCGACAAGAATGATCAAAACATCCGTCATCAAAAACATGGATCCCACAAGAAACATCATTGAAAATGCAATTGCCGCCTTATTCCTAAGATACCAAGTTTTCACAAGCTGATCTTTCAACTTGCCTTCATTCGGTGCATATTTTTCGTTATAAAAAATCTTGTAGGTTACCTTGCGATCTCTCAAATAGAAGAATTTGTCGCACATGACGACTGCCGATTTTGCTTTGTCCACCTGTTTTTTCGGCAAATTGATGCCCATCAAACGTCCTTTTTCGTTTTTGAGAACCTGCGAATTCTTAAATGAATATTCATCTTTGGAATATGAAGCAGTCTTGGCAATTTGCTGCAGTTCCTTATCATTTAGCATTTGCGAAACCTCAGGCATGTATTCACCGATATCGACCGTCGTCTTTTGCTGATAATAAAGCGGAACCGGTGTTAAAACAAGCGCAAACAAGAAAACGAATACCAAAATCAGCTGCCACCACTTCATTGATTTGCGATTCGTAAACATTTTTACGGGTGACGTCCATGATGCGAAATAATTTGCCGGAAATGCGTCTTTCATTATAAAAACCTCGTTTCAAATACTTTATACAAATCATTTTACCACGTTTGCAATCGCTTGCAAAGGCGATACGTCAACTTTCCCTAAATACGCGGCTCTGCATTTTTTCAAAACAAAAAGGAACCGGATTCCCGGTTCCCTAGCAATTAATTAAACTAAAGGAGTTCATGGGAGAAAGTTAGCTCCCATGCCTCCAAAATTTCCGTTAGCCCTTGGCACCGCCGGCCGTCAAACCGGTTACGAAATATCTTTGCAGGTAGAAGAACAATGCGCAGATCGGAAGGGCAATCAGAATAGCACCTGCGGCAAACAAGGCAACTTGTTGATTTTTCGGATCTGAGATGAATTCCTGCAGCCCAACGGCAACAGTCAGATTCTGCTCTTCGCGAAGCAGGTAGCGAGCCGTCATGTAATCGCCGAACGGTCCCATGAATGCCCACAGCGCCTGAACCGCAATCATCGGCTTGACAAGCGGCATGACGATCTTCCAGAAAATCGTGAAGTTGCCGGCACCGTCAAGTTTGGCCGATTCGTCAAAGTCATAAGGCACGGTGTCAAAATATCCTTTCATCAGCCAGGTATTCATCGGAATGCCTCCGCCGATATAGATCAAAATCAAGAACCAGTCATGATCAAGCCCATTAAGCAGCATGCCCAAAACGTAGTAAGCAGTCAGAGCCGCCATCGTCGGTACCATTTGAACGACAAGGAAGAAAGTCAATGACCACTTTTTGCCGGCAAAGTTATAGCGCGAATATGTGTACCCTGCAAGGGTAATAACAGCAACTTGAACAATCATCGTAAAAATAGAGATGATGAGCGTATTTCCGTACCAAGTACCGTAAAGCGTATCCGTGAACAATTCCTTGAAGTTGTTCAACGTCCATGACCCGCTGAAATCAAGCGTAAAGGCAACCACGTCGCTGCTCTTAAATGCAGTCATCGTCGTAATCAGCAACGGATAGATTATAATTATCGAAAGCAAAACCATGTACAGATACGTGAAGAAATGTTTTAAGAAACGGTTCCTCTTGATCGAGCTTTGCTTTTTGACTTTTATTTGTTCAGCCATCTTAATCATTCCCCTCTCTAATCCATGTCAAATGCATGCGACTTCTTGAATACGAACAACGAAACCCCAATGACGATTGCCGAAATAATCAGCGTGATCGCAGAAGCAAGTCCGTATTGCGGCGTATTGCCGGTCGTCAGCTTATAGATCCATGAAATCAAGATATCAGAATTTCCGGCACCACCGCCAACGTCTCCCGGGCCACCATTATTGAACAGGTAGATGATGGTGAAGTTGTTGAAGTTGAACGTATATTGCGTCACGAACGTCGGTGCGGCAACGGCCAAAATTGCAGGCAGCGTAATGTGATTGAACTTTTGTACCGGCGTTGCGCCGTCAATCGTTGCAGCTTCATATAAATCGTCAGAAATTGATTGCAAAATACCGGTTACCAGCACGTAGATATACGGGAAACCAAGCCAGCCTTGAATCATGATCAAAGCAACCTTTGTCCAAAACGGATCAGTCATCCAGCTGATCTGTGGAATATGAACCGGCAGGAAATGATTCAAAAACGGAATTACCTGGATATTGATCGCACCAGCCGAATCATTGAAAATATTTGAAAAACTCATGATCGTGACAAATGCAGGGACGGCCCATGGCAGCAAGAAAATAATCCCAAAGATTTTTTTGCCTTTGATGAAATCTTGATGAGCAACGACAGCCGTGAAAATCCCGAGCACGATTTGAAGCGTTGAAGCACACAACGTCCAAATTACCGTCCATCCAAAGACCGCACCGAACGTCGCACGATAGGAACTGAGCATAAACATATCGTGGAAGTTTTGAATACCGATCCATGAAATAAGAGATGCGGGCGGAATATGGTTAAAATCGTAATTCGTAAATGCCATAAGCAACGTTACGAGGACGGGCAAAATAATCGTAAAAATCATTAAAATATATGCCGGAAACGTCAGCAAATAAGGAAAACCGTCAGTCGTCAGCGAAGCACACATTTCCTTCCAAGTCTTAGGAACGTCCTTGCCTCGATTGATTGCTTCCGCTGTTTTTTTGGCATCTCTAACATTGGCAACATAAAACATCAAAAAGATAATCGTGATTAAAAATTGCAGCGTTCCTCGAACCATCAAGAACATCGAATGATCTCTTCCGGCAACCGTCCCGAGAGTAACAAGCCCGACCAAGGCATTGAAACCAAAAACGGCCATTTCAATGATGAAAAGAGCAAAGATGCCTAAAAAGATGATTCCTTTAGCCTTTTGACCATTTTTTAATTGACCAAGTCCAGGAATCAGAGAAAGCCACATTGTTTTCTTTGGATTCAACTTTTCCATTTAAATCCCACTCCTTTAAAACGACATAAATAATTGCTATTGGCGAAAGCAAAAGCCTTCATAATCAAAGAGTCTGGCTGATTGCCAAACTCTTCTGAAAAATATTTGAAAAGCATCAAAGATGAACAGGCAAGCCAAGCGGCTGAAACCAATGCTTGCGTACGGGCTCATGACCGTTCGCTTTCACACCTTGTTATAATCGGGTTTCGCCTCACAGCCCCCTTGTCCCAAGCACCCTCGCTCGGGCAAGACGAGCTTACCCGTCGCAAGTGCGACTTGGATACGCGAGGGCTAACCGTTCGGCTTCACACCTTGTTAATCCTTATACTTTTGCTCAATCGATTGACCGATCTGTTTTACAGCAGCATCTGCAGCCTGCTTTGGCGTCTTCTTGCCGGAAGCCGCATTTATTACCAAGTTTTCAGCACCTGTCCAAACTTCGGCCATTTCCGGAATGTTAGGCATCGGATCTGCAGAAGCAAATTGCTCGATAACGGCCTTGGACAATTCCGTACCATTCTTGACTGCATACTTGCGAGCATTTTGATTGGCAGGAACCTCTTGAACGTCCTTGTAGAGTTTCTCCTGGTTCTTGTCGCTTGTCAGATAGTCGATGAACTTCTGGCAAACTGCTTTATTCTTCGTATACTTTGAAACGACCCATGCCTTGCCGCCGCCGAATGCCTGATATTTTTTACCGTTGTCCAACGTCGGAATCGTTGCGACGCCATAGTTGACCTTGTCTTTCTTATATGTTGCGGCCATCCATGGACCATCGATGATTGCGGCAGTCTTGCCGGACGTAAATTGATCCGTGATGAAGTTTTCGTTTGAAGTCTTTGACTGCATGCCCTTTGGCCAAACGTTCTTGAACCAGTCAGTGATGTATGTCAAACCTTCAACTGCACCGCTGTTGTTCAAACCAAGCTTCTTAGGATTTGTATTGTTGTCACCGAAGACATAGCCGCCATAACCTTTGATCAAGCCGTAAGCGTTATAGAAATTTGTCCATTGGCAAAGGAACCCGACGTTTTTGGTCTTGTCGTTTGCATATGCGTACTTTGGATTCTTGGCAAGAGCTTCAAGATCTTTGAACGTCTTAGGAGCCGTCTTGATAAGATCCTTGTTATAGTACATAACGAGCGTTTCTATTACGGCCGGTTCGCCATATTGCTTGCCATTAAGCGTAACAAGTTTTTTGTCGCGTGAATCGTAGCGACCGGAGACAAGCTTAACGTCAGCCAATTGGCCTTGCTTGCCCAAAACGCCGACTCTGTCAAACGGAGCCATCATCACGTCAGCAGCTTTACCTGCAGGTCCGTCAAGTTTCAAAGCATCCAGAGTTGCCGTAGCATCCTTCGTCTTTACGACAACCTTGACGTTGTTCTTCTTTTCAAAGCTGCCTTTGATTTCATTGATATAATCTTTGTAGCCTTTGTCAACGGAAATCGTGATCGTCTTCTTTGAGGAATCAGATCCGCTCTTACTGCTTCCGCAAGCAGCCAATGATGCGGTTGCACCCAACGCAACAGCTAAAACACTAGCTTTCTTAATATATTTGTTCATTTTAAATCCCCCTTTAGGTTAATTCGTTTTCTTACAAGTCTTATTATGCGTTATCATATTCCTTTGTGCAACCGATTACAACGTGTTACCGATAACAGATTATAGCGCTTTCATTATGACGGCGATTGATTTTGTAAACATTCTTCTCTTTTCGTTAAATGCAGAGCACGTCCCAAAAAAATGCTCAATACTCACGCTCATATGACTGCCCATATCGTCAAAATATACATAATTCAAGCATTCTATGGGCCCGTATTTGCCAAATGCAGCACTCGCTAAATCATCACGCCAAGCTATTTGCTTATTTCCATCATGGAAGGCGATCGTCAGGAATACAAAAAAACCGGATGATTTGCAATTAATTGCAAATCATCCGGTTTCTTAACTTGAGGCATGGTTTGCCCCACCCTCGAAAATTTTATTTCCTTACGATTATGAAGCCGTCTTTTTCAACCTTGTCATCCTTAAGGTTTTGTCCGAGCAAGACTTCACCAAAACAAGGCGCTTCAAGTGCTTTTTCACCCATGTTGAAGAAGCAATGCAGCTCAACTCCGTCAAAACTTCTGACGACTTCAAGACTGTTCGTTTCGTCACAAACGTTCCTGTATTCGACTTTTCCCTTCGACCAAATATCTGCGTAATCTTTTCTGAGCTTAATCAGCTTTTGCATGAACGCAAACATTTCGTGATCCTGTTTTTCCTCATCCCAAATCATGCACTTGCGACATCCCGGATCAAAGCCACCGTCGAGTCCGACTTCCGTTCCATAGTAAACGCAAGGAGCACCAGGCTGCGTGAACATGAACGCAAGCGTCTGACGCTGAAGCTCTTTGTTACCGTGACAAAGCGTCAAAAGTCGAGCCGTATCATGAGTATCCATGGCATTCAGCATGACTTCGTTCGTCTGATCGCGATATTTCATCAAATGTTCGGAAAGCATCGACACCATTTCGCTTGCCGTCGTTTCGTGCTTGACGAAATCAAGCGCAATCGACTCAGTAAACGGATAGTTCATCGCAGCATCAAATTCTTCTTGTTCAACCCATTCCTGCGCACTGTGCCAGACTTCACCGAGAATGTAGAAATCTGACTTCAATTCGTGCGTTGCGGCATAAAACCTCTTCCAAAAATGGTGATCGATTTCGTTTGCAACGTCAAGCCGCCAGGCATCAATGTCAAATTCTTTGATCCAGTACTGCGCAATCTCAAGCAGATATTCTGTCGTTTCCTCATTGGCGGTATTGAGTTTTGGCATATGCGGGGTTGTTGCGAAGACCTCGTAGGTCAAATTTTTTGCGTGCTCTGCATTTTCCGTCTCATCATAAGAAACAGGGAATTTGTTGATGTGGAACCATTTGGCAAATCTGGACTTTTCGCCGTACTTTTGCACGTCTTTCCATTGCATCGAAAAATCGCCCATATGGTTGAAAACCGCGTCAAGCATGACGTGCATCCCGCGTTCATGGGCGGCATCAACCAATTCTTTGAGCGTTTCCTTGTCGCCGAATGCAGGGTCGATTCCAAAATAGTCGACCGTATCGTACTTGTGATTGGACGTTGCGGTGAAAATCGGGCACAGGTACAGTCCGTTTACACCCAAATCCTGCAAATAGTCGAGGTGATCAAGAATCCCCTTCAAATCACCGCCAAAAAAGTTCGTCGGTGTCGGATCGGTACTCCCCCAAGGAAGAGTTCCGTTCGGATCATTAGTCTTGTCGCCATTTGCGAACCTTTCCGGGAAAATCTGATACCAAACGGTTTTTTTGCCCCATTCTGGCGTTTTGACGCGGTCGATTTCATGAAGATAAGGCATCCTGAAACAGGATAGCTTGCCTTCGTTTTCTTCCGTATAAGGCATTACGCGCCTGTCGTCATATAATATCTCTTCTCCGTCGTTGCCAACCAGATGAAACGCATACTGAAGCCTGTTCAAAGGCATCTTGACTTCCGTTTCCCAATAGTCGTGGTATTTGGTTTCAAACGTTTTCTCCATCAAAATGACGTCATGCTCCCAGGTGCTTTCGTCTTTTTCGTTGACCTTGTTTCCGTACGGATCTCCGTAAAGCAGCTTGACTTCCTTGACATCGCTGTGCTTTGTTCTCAAGCGAATCTGAAAAGCATCTTTTGTCTTAAGATATGCCATCTCGCTGTCCGGGCGATGATATAATGCTGAAATTTCCATTGCGTTCCCTCTCTTTCCTTATTCTGTCATAAAGACAATGCTTCCGAACGGCGGAAGCGTTAAAACGTTTTCTTCATTAAGACTCAAGCTCCCGTTTTGTAAAACGATGTGCTTGTCGCTCAAGTTTCCGCGAACTCTGTATTTAGTAACGGCATCCGCCAAATTGCAGATTACCCAGGCCTCGCTGTCGCCAAGCGTCCGCTTATAGACGTACAAATCATCCGTCGTGTCGGCCAAAACGAAATTGCCCTCAACAAACAAAGGTTTCTTCTTCAGTTTAAGCACAGACTTGTAAAAATTCAAGATGCTCGTGCCGTCGCTTTGTTCATTTGCAACGTTCACGTCGTTCGTTTGTCCGTACTTCCAGGGTTTCGTCGCCGAAAAGCCGTAATACTCGCTTTCGTTCCACTGCATCACCGTTCTTGCAGCCATCTTGTGACTTCTTGAAAGCATCGAAAGGCATTTTGCTTCCGTTGCACCGGCTTCTTTGGCTTCTTTGAAAAATTCGTCCGCCTGCCGGTCTTCAAAATCGCTGATTTTTGGCAAGACAGCAGACTCCATGCCGATTTCTTCGCCATAATAAATGCAAGGTACGCCTCGCTGCAGATACATCAAAGTCGCAAGCATTTTGGCCGCTGCCTTCTTATGTTCGCTTTCGGCAGCAAAACGCGTCAAAACCCGCGGCATATCGTGGTTGTTCCAATAAAGCGTCGGATAGCTGATTTTTTGCAGCCGCTTTTGCCACGTAACCATCGTATCCTTGAACGTTTCGATTTTAAGCGGCAACGGCTGCCCGAATTCCGGAAGTTCAGGATCGAGCTTGCTCTTGTCGTCTTCAAAATAGCGAAAGGTTACGACCGTGTCGCACATTTCCTTTGAAGGGTCCGTATAATCAACAGCCAGATCAATGTCTGCGCTGGCGGCCTCGCCTAAAATGAAAATATCCGGCTTATATTCGCGCAGCGTCTTCACGAATTCGTGGAGATACGTTTGAACAAGCGGCATGTTTGCAAAAAACGGCTCGGCAACGATCGGGCCTTTTTTTCCATGAGAAGGCATATTTTGCTCAAAATCGGCCTTGGCAATATGGATAAAGGCATCAAGCCTGAATCCGTCAACGCCATGATCAATCCAAAACTTGGCAATATCTGCCATCGAACGTCTCACTTCGGGATTTCTCCAGTTCAAATCCGGCATCTTTTTGTCAAATAAGTGAAAGTAATAAACGTCGTCTGCTTGCGGATCTTTTTCCCAAACGCTGCCGCCAAAAAATGAGCCCCAGTTGTTCGGCAATTTGCCGTCTTTTCCCTTTGCCCACAAATAATAGTCGCGATAAAGGCTGCGCTCGTTTGCGATTGCATCTTTGAACCATGGATGCTTGTCCGAAGTATGATTCATGACGAAATCCAAAATTACGTCTAAGCCCAAAGAGTGCGCAGTTTCGACGAATTCGTCAAAATCATGCAGCGTGCCCATCTTCTCATCGAGCGCATAATAATTCGACACATCGTAACCGTTATCAACTTGCGGTGACACAAAGATCGGATTCAACCAAATCGTATTAACCCCTAAATCTTTTAAATATTCCAGTTTTCCGATAATACCCCGCAGATCGCCTATTCCGTCTCCGTTAGAGTCCCTAAAGCTCTTCGGATATATCTGATAGATGATTCTGTCCTGATATTTTTTGATTCCCACTCAAAAAACCTTCCTTCTTCGCATGATACGTTCAATTATGAGTTTAAGGGCAGAGCAAATTCTTCGCAAGCGGTTTCAAATTGTTAACGATAACATTTTTCGCCTTTCGCTAACTTTTTTCGACGCCTCCCTTTCGGCGTGTCGTTTCTCTTTTGACGAGCATCGGATCAAGCAGCTTGAATCCTTGTTTTTTACCCTTTTGTTCGATTTTGTTGAGCAGCATCTCACCGCAGATTTCGCCCAGTTTGGCAACGTCTTGTCTGATCGTTGTAAGCCTTGGCGACACAACCTGGTCCAAAAAGATGCCATCATATCCAATGATCCCGTAATCATCGGGAATGCTTGCGCCCTTTTTTTGGATTGCTCGCTCGATTCCGACGGCAATCCGGTCGCTTGCACAGACAAATGCCGTATTTTTGGGATATTTTTCCCAATTTTTTTGAAGCATTTCCTGACTCTTATGAGAATGGTTTTCCACCCGCACGATTTCCGGTTCCCTCAAAGATTCCTGCATCACTTGGAGATAGCCGCGTTCTCGCGAATATTCGAATGCCTCTTTCAAATCAATGCCGACAAAAACGACTTTGTCATACCCTAACGAAAGCGCATAGCGCGTTGAAAGCATCCCGCCTTCCTTATTGTTCGTATCGACAAAATCATATCCGTGCAGATTTTCCCCGAACAAAATTACTGGTTTTTCGATTCGAGAAATCCACTCATAGTCGCTGCTTCGCATTCCCGTAATAATGTATCCGTCGCATACGCCAAGATCAAAGTTGTTATTTGCGACAAGCTGCAATGAATACTGATGGCGGCTGAGCGCAAGCGAAATGCCAAGCAAAAGATTCGTGTAGTATGGTTCGACGGTTGAAATTTCTTCCAAAATGAAAAATTTGACAATCTGCGTTCTGTTTTTGGCAAGAGCCTTTGCAGCAACGTTCGGGCGATAATCCAGCTCATGCATCGCGGCAAAAACCAATTTTTTCAATTCATCCGTTACTTGCTCGGGATGGTTGATCACGCGTGAAACCGTCATTTTGGAAACATTTGCCCTTCTTGCCACGTCTGCCAACGTTACCATTTTTAACCCCTCTTTTTTCTAAATATAGTTTCTTCAGATATTATATCACCGTATGCAACCGTTTGCACCTTTTGTGCGATTTTCTTCGCAATTTCCAATCGAAACATTTCCCGAAGCCAACAGTCCTTAGAAATTGCTAATACAATCAAAAAACAGCCATCGTCACTGACTCGTCCCAAAATCAAAAGGCTGATTTTTCGGGTACGCATCATGCGGATAGCTGTTTTTTTGCTTCAAAAATTTCCTTTATGCTTCAAGCGCGATCAAATTTTCGCCATGCTTGACGCTGGAGTTGTCGATTCTCACGACGGACTTGTAGTTTGGCGTATTCGTCACGATAACCATGACGGTCGGATCGTAGCCGGCATTCTTAACGGCAGCAAGATCGACCGTTCCCAAAACGTCGCCTTTCCTGACGCGTTGTCCTTGAGCGACGTTTGACGTGAAATTCTCGCCTTTCAAATTAACGGTGTCGATTCCGATATGGAGCAAGACTTCTGCACCGTTGTCGCCTTTGATTCCGTACGCATGCTTCGTTTCATAGGCAACCGTGATTTCACCGTCAATCGGTGCATAGATCATCCCATCTTCAGGAATAACGGCAGCACCGTCGCCCATCATCTTTTGAGAAAAAACTTCGTCGTTTGTTTCGCTTAAATCAACTGACTTGCCGTCGACCGGTGAGCAGATCTCTGCATTTTCCACACCGGAAACAGCGGCTGATTCAGCCTTGACTTCCTTGACTTCTGCAGATTCAGCAGGAGCTTGCGGCACAACCGGATTGAGTCGTGCTTCGTGACTCTTGCCGTATGCATACGTCAAAGCAAATGCGATTGCAAATGAGATGAGTTCGGCAACGACGTACATCGGAATCGATTTTGCATAAATCGAAAGGAAGCCGAGGAATCCGGCCGAGCCAAGGGATGCGGCGATAACTTTGACAAAACCGGCAAATGCCGAAGCGATGCCCGAACCGATCAATGCGCAGAAGAACGGGAAGCGATATTTCAGGTTGACACCGAACAAAGCAGGTTCAGTAATGCCCAAAAGTGCCGAAACACCGGCAGAAGACGACAGACTCTTCATCTTTTTGTCTTTTGTCAGGAAGTAGATTGCAAAAGTTGCGGCACCTTGTGCAACATTGGCCATTGATGCAACGACGAAGATGAAGTCGCCGTAGCCATGACCGTTGCTAAATGCAGAAAGCAGCTGCGTTTCGATTGCCGGAAAGCTTTGGTGAAGCCCAGTCAAAACGATTGCCGAATAGCAAAGACCGAACAGGCCCATGCCAATAAAACTCGTCGTGTCATAAAGCCAAACGAAGCCGTTCGTAATCCAATCAGAAACGGTGCGCATTACGGGACCGACGATCGTAAATGTCAAAAACCCGGTAATCATTACCGAAAGCAGCGGCGTAAACGTGAAGTCAACCGCTGACGGAAGATGCTTGTGGAAGAATTTTTCCAAGACTGACAATAAGTAAACGGCAGCCAAAACAGGAATTACCTGATAGTAGTAATTGTTTTGGGAAACCGCAAGTCCGAGAATATCCCATGATTTGCCGGGAAGGAGGTTCGGCGAAGTCATAATCATCCCGATTGCAGCTCCGAGGAACTGATTGGCACCAAAACGCTTGGCAGCCGAAATACCGACGAGAATCGGCATAAAGATAAACGGAGCGGCCGACATGAGCTGAATCATGTCTGAAAGTCCTTTAACGTTCGGATACATTTCAACCAAGGCCTTGGCGCCAAACAAACCTTTGGACGTCAAGAAATTGTTCAATGCCATCAGCAGACCACCGGCAACCAAGGCAGGAATGATCGGAACGAAAATATCAGACAAAAGTTTGATGAAAGCCATGACCGGATTGAACTTTTTGCCTTGCTCAGCAACTTTTTTAAGCTCCTCTGTCGAAGCTTCCTTGAGTCCCGTTTCCTTGATCAGCTCATCGTAGACGTTGTTGACGTCTCCTGGTCCGATAATGATTTGGTATTGACCGTTCGTTTTGAAAGTCCCCTTAACGTCAGGATTTGCATCCAACGCCGCTTGATCAATTTTTGAGTCATCCTTTAAAACAAGGCGCAGACGCGTAGCACAGTGTGCAGCGCCAACCATATTGTCACGCCCGACGGCATCGATAACCTGTTGAGCAACTTTTTTGTGATCCATGAATAATCACGCTCCTTTAAAACCTTTAAATTATGAATAATTGCTAAAAACAATGTTGTAAGCGTTTCAACATCATTTACAAATACTATGATAACGTATTTTCAAAATATGTCAATCGTTTATCATATTTTTTCTGATTTTTTTATAAATGATTTCTAAAATTACAGTCATATCAACATTTTTAGAGTGTTAATCGATTGACATATTCAGACTTAGAGGTTACAATTAAAGCATAATAAGACAACGTTTTCAATCTTTATGTCAAGAAAGGAAATTTGCTATGGAATGGACAAGAGAATTGCGCTACAAGCCTTATGCCGATTGGGGAGCAAAAACCCTGCTCGATCTTCAAGCACAGGCTGCAGGCTCAGATTACAAATTAGGCTATCATATCATGCCGACTTCCGGATTGCTTAATGACCCGAACGGTTTTTCATATTATAATGGATATTGGCACGTATTCTACCAATCATATCCTTTTGGACCGGTTCATGGTTTAAAATCATGGAATCACATGCGTTCAGAGGATCTGGTTCATTGGGAAAACTTGGGTCTTGGCCTGAACCCCGATTTTGAATACGATAAAAACGGCGCCTACTCGGGCTCTGCGCTCCAAATCGGAGACAAGCTTTTCATCATGTATAACGGTAATTCAAGAGATGAAAACTGGGTTCGGCACCCATACCAGCTCGGTGCCTGGATGGATGAGAACAATCGCATCGAAAAACTCCCTGAACCATTGATCACACAACCGGATCACGTCACGGAGCATTTCCGCGATCCGCAAATCATCAAGCACAAAGATGAATACTATGCAATCATCGGTGCACAGGATTCGACACAAAAAGACGGTCGCATCTCAATTTATCGCTCCAAAGATCTGAGGAACTTCGAAGACCTCGGATATCTTCATTTCACGGACGAAAACATGGGATACATGATTGAATGCCCAAGTCTGGTCTTCATCAACGACAAACCGGTGCTCATTTTCTGTCCGCAAGGCATGGACAAAAACATCTGCCCATATGACAACATCTATCCGAACAACTACGTCATCGGAGATTCTGTCAAACTTGATGCAGGACGTTTTGAAGCAAGCGATAAGACGGTCAAAAACCTCGACGAAGGTTTTGACGTCTACGCTTCGCAAGCCTTCAACGCACCTGACGGCAAAGCATATCTCATCAGCTGGACAGGACTTCCTGAAATCGAATACCCGACGGATGAAGAAAACTGGGCTCATTGCTTGAGCCAGGTCAAAGAGCTTTTATTAACGGACAAAGACGAACTGATTCAGCGTCCTGTCAAAGCAATGGCCGACCTGCGCTATGACGGACTTCCTTTGACTCAAGAACAAGGCATGGACCACATTCAAAATCTCGTTTCCGATACGGGCAGCCAATATGAATTAAAATTAACTTTAGATGCCAACCAGAAAGGAATTTTGCACCTCGAAAAAAACGGTTCGAACAACCAAAGTCTAAAACTTGTTTTTGATACCGAAGAAGGCAGTCTGACCCTTGATCGCGGAAACAGCGGCAAGGTTTTCGCCACTGAATTCGGCACGAAAAGAACAACTTTGGTTGCAAAAAACGCTCCGCTCGAGCTTGACGTTTTCATTGACAACTCGCTTTGCGAGATTTTCATCAACGGCGGCAAGAAAACGATGACGGCACGTTTCTTCCCTGAAAAAGGTCAAAAGTCAATCGCGATCGAATCGCAATCGGACGTCAAATATCGCGGAACTTTCTGGAAAATGCAGAGCATCTGAATCACCTAGCGAAAGGACGATTTTTATGCGACCAAAACTGACCGATGTCGCCAAAAAAGCCGGCGTTTCCAAAACGACCGTTTCGCGCGTCATCAACAACTACGGATATATCAGCGAAAAAACAAGACAACGGGTCTACCGTGCGATGAAAGAGCTCAACTATCAGCCAAATTCGCTTGCACGCTCGCTTCACGGTAAGAGCACGCACCTGATCGGCATTATTTTTCCTTCGATCATGAACCCGTTTTACGCCGAACTGGTTCAGCGCGTCGAAGAAAAGCTTTTCGATGCCGGCTATAAGATCATCTTGTGCAACTCCGCCCAAAACAAGGAAAAAGAGCGCGACTATCTCAAAATGCTGATTGCAAATCAGGTTGACGGCATCATTGCCGGTGCCCACAATCTTGGCATCGAGGAATACAAAAACGTTGGTTTGCCGATCGTTTCCTTCGACCGCTACCTGTCTGAAACGATTCCAACCGTCAGTTGCGACAATTATCAAGGCGGCATTACGGCCACAAAAGAGCTTTACGAAGCCGGTGCGCGCCATATCTATTTTTTGGGCAACCCGCATCAAAGCGGCAATCCGACGGACAAGCGTCTCAAAGGATATTGCGATGAAATCGATCGGCTCAAACTGACGCGCCACACGCATACGGTCAGCTTTACCGAATCCGCCTCGCTCAAAAGCTTTTCCATCAAAGAACTTTTGTCAAAAAGCGTCGCCGATGGCATCGTCTGCACCGATGACCTGACGGCTTTGCTTGTTTTACAGGCTGCCCGCGAACTCGACATCAGCGTCCCAAACGACTTGAAAGTCACCGGCTTTGACGGAACGGAACTCGTTTCAACTTATCATCCCGAACTTTCGACCGTCGTTCAGCCGCTTGAAGACATCGCCTCGGTTTTGATCAATCTTTTGCTTGAACGCATCAAAAATCCGGATGAAGAACTCAAACAGATGGAATACGTCTTACCTGTCACGTTTAAGAGGTCCGCATCAATCGGGCAGATTTTTGGTCAGTAAAATCCAGTACCCGGAACACAAAAATTCGCATCAAAAAAGGACTTCCCGATATTCAACAGGAAGTCCTTTTTCTTCTTCGGTTTTCGCAGTCTTGTTTTGACTCACATGCTTTCATTACGAGCAAATTGCCGTTTTTTAGATTTGCCCGTAATCTTATAAAAGCGCCAAAGCATGACTCGGCCCTGCATTTTCCAAACAAAAAGAGGCTGGGAAAAAGTCCCGTTTCTTGCTTGAATTAAATGAAATACCGAACGAAGGCGGTCAATTTGCGACTGATTTTGTCCGGCACTTCTAAATACAGTGCTGCTCAACGATTCAGCCAAGATCTCATTCAAATTTACGGACAAAGTGCCATTTTTGGCTGATTTGTCCGTAATCAAAACGCATTTTACGGACAAACCGGCAGTTTCCAGCGATTTGTCCGTAAATTTTTGGCCATTATGATGATGATTTACGGACAAAGCCGGCTTTTTGGAGCATTTGTCCGTAAAACCAAGGTCGAAACGGCTGAATTTTTACGGACAAACGGCCGTTTTTGACCATTTTGTCCGTAATCGCCAGTTTTCGATCAGCCCATTTACGGACATCATGCCCATTTTCAGCGATTTGTCCGTAAACGACAGTGATTTTGCCAAATGCAGCGACTGACAAATCAACGTGCCAAACTATTTTGGGTTGTTTAAATCATAACGGGCACTTGTCACATATACGCAAAAAAACCGGATGATTTGCAATCAATTGCAAATCATCCGGTTTTTCAATTTGAGGCATCGTTTTTCCTGGCCTCTTTTATGCCTAGTTTACGGTCGCTTCGCATGAAACGCCGAAATGATCGCTGATTGACGGCATTTTCTTGCCATCAAACACGACTCTGCTTGTTTGCGGCACAAAATTTTTCGTTGCAAAAATAAAATCGATTCTCAAAGCATCCTTGTTGCCTTCCCAACCATCGATGTCCGCTTCAATCGTATTTTCGCCTTCTTTAACGTCAGCTTCCGCATACGTGTCACGCAATGAAAGCTTGCTGTCAAGAATTGCCTGATAACCCTTTGTGTTTGCCGGATTGTTGAAATCACCCATGATCACCAGACTTTCTCCTTGAGCAGCCAATGCTTCTACCGCATTTTCCCACTCATCAAGGAATCCGTCCTTGAGCCACGAAAAATGCGCGCTGGCAACGCAGGTTTTCTTTCCGTCGACAACGGTTTGGCAAAAAAGCATCTTCCGCGTATGATAGTCCGATGGATCATCGCTTTTTGAAACGAGCACGCTTGAAGCTTCAAGAGGCTCTTTTGAAAAAATCGCAACTCCTTCGTTGAAACGATCATACCCAACGTGGTTGTATGCATAGCTCCAGTAGTACGTTGTTCCTTTTTGGGCAAGGTATCTCGCAAGTTGCAATCCGTAATTGTCCTCGTGGATTGCGATTTCGCCTGCAACAGGACAATAACCCGGTAAATCTTGCGTTGTATCGGAAGTTATCAATTGATTCACCTCCTGCAAACATACGACGTCATAATCACCACTAAAAATTTCATCGCCCAGGATTTCCAATTTTCTTTCAACGTTTTCGCCCAACAAACTGTGCGTATTCAAGGTTAAAAATTTAGCCATCTTTGCGTATTCCTTTCAAAAAAGCCAGGAAATAACGCGATTCCCCGGCTTAGTAATTTATCATTAAAGCTCAACCGATCCAACGACCGTCTTGGCAGAAGTTTGACCAAGCTTGTCAATCTTGACCTCTTTGACAGCATCCATGTTTGTGAATGCGACCACGATCGTCGTACCCTTGCCGGCTTGTTTAACTTTGTCCCAATCGCAAACCGCAAGCAGATCACCGGCATTTACGGTTTGTCCTTCTTTTACTTTGACATCGAAAGGTTCGCCTTTCAGTTCAACCGTATCAAGTCCCATGTGAACGAGCACTTCAAGTCCGCTGTCCGTCAACAATCCGACTGCGTGTTTTGTCGGAAAGACGTTCGTGACTTTGCCTGAAACGGGTGCGTAAACTTCCGAGCCTGTCGGTTCAACAGCAAATCCGTCGCCCATCATTTTTTTGGAAAATACAGGGTCTTTGACGTCAGTGATCTTGATCGTTTCACCGTCAGCCACGCTGGCAACGTTTTCTGTCACGCCTTTGTATTCAACGTGCTTTTCTTCAGAAGAAGCATTCCCCGAAACGTCAACCTTTGGAATTTCGACGCCGGAATCAAGCAGATCCTGGACGTCAGACTTCAAAACGTCCGCTTTAGGTCCATAGACTGCCTGAATACCATTGTCTTTGATGACGAGCCCCAAAGCTCCGGCATGTTTCCATGCGTTTTCATCACCAACTTTGGCAGCATCCTTGACCGTGACACGAAGTCGCGTCATGCAAGCATCAACGTCGACGATATTTTCGCGACCGCCGAGCAGGTTGACGATCTTGACGATTTGTGAATTAGGATCTGCTTTGCCGTCAGAAGTCGTAGCAGCACCGGTCGATTCGGATGAATCACCATCATTGTAGTTGCCGTTTCGACCAGGAGTTGCATAGTTAAACTTCTTGATCATGAAGTTTGCAATGAAGTACATGATTACGCCAAAGAGAATCGATACCCAAATGAAGTTCAAAACGTCGCCCAAAAGTCCGGCTTTAATAGCCATTGGCGTTCTTGTCAAAAATTCGATATTGCCAAATGAGTGAACGCGCAAGTGAACGAGATCGGACATTGCGAATGCGCAGCCTTGAACTACGGCATATACAAGGTAAAGCGGCATTGCGACGAACATGAACATATATTCAAGCGGTTCCGTAACGCCTGTCAAGAAAACAGCAAGTGCGGCAGAAACGTACATTGACTTGTATTGTTCTTTTTTATCCGGATCAACGTTGCGGTACATTGCGTAGCAAAGACCCATCAATGTACCTGTAGCACCGATCATTTGCCCAACCTTGAAACGAGCAGGAGTCCAGTGAGACAATACGTACTGATACTTCGCAATATGTCCTGCGCCATGCAAGTTAACCAGGTCGGTTGCCCATGCAAGCCAAAGAGGATCTTGACCAAACACCTGGTGACCGGCTTGAGCGCCGGAAAGAATCGTATACGTGCCGCCAAGCGACGTGTAGTTGATCGGAATCGTCAGCATATGGTGCAAGCCGAACGGAAGCAAGAGACGTTCCAATGTCCCATAAAGGAACGGTGCAATGAAACGTGCATTTTCCTTAGAGTTGGCAATCCATGTGCCGAAACCGTTGATGCCTGATTGAATAACCGGCCAAAATGCTGCCAAAAGCAATGCAACGATTGCAGAGCGGAAAATAACCACCAACGGAACGAAGCGCTTACCATTGAAAAATGACAAAGCATCCGGAAGCTTGCGGAAGTTGTAGTACTTGTTGTAAGCCGTCGCACCGACGAATCCGGCAATGATGCCGACGAAGACGCCCATGTTCAATGCGGGCGCTTCCAAAACATTGATGAAATAATCAGCTACGGCGATCTTCGTTCCGAAAATCGTATGTACGTAAGCATGACTATTCGTAATCATGTCGGTCGTAATTCCGTATACGGCACCCGTAATCTTGTTGAGGAAAATAAACGACAAACCAGCAGCAAAGGCACCACCGGCACGATCCTTGGCCCAACTTCCGCCGATTGCCAACGCAAAAAGCAGGTGCAGGTTGTTGATAACGCCCCAACCGATTTGTTCAATCACGCCACCGACAGTGACGAGAATTGCCGCATTCGGATCGATCATCGGAATCGTCTTGCCGATACTGATCATCAATCCGGCTGCAGGCATAACAGCGATAACGACCATCAGACATTTACCGAATTTTTGCCAAAATTCGAAGCTGAAGATCTTTTTAACTGAATCCTTCATCTGTATAAAACCCCTTTAGTAAAATAATTGCAATGTTCCAAACCCGTTACACAAGACAATCGTTCTTTTCTATGCAACCGATTTCATCAACAATTCTTATTATATCTCATTTGGCGGTTTTGTAAACCCTTTAATTATAATTTATTTAAAAAAATTTCAAAAAATCGGTCTTCCTATGCATTCGTTTGCATCAAATCGGCATTTCCTCAGAATCTCTGCATTTCCTTAATGATGCTGGCTTAAAATAAAATCCGTTTCCCATAATTTAAAGTTTTCCTCATTTAAAATGATACTTGCCGAATTCCTGCGGTAGGATAATGAGGTCGCGTATGTGCAATCCAAATCAAGAAGAAATTAAATTTTGAAGGCGCTATCAATTTAGTGTTTTTTCAAAACAGGAGGATATAATATGATGTGTAGAAACTATGATGAATTGGCTTTTGACATTGTGACTCACGTTGGCGGAGAGCAAAATGTCAAATCTTTGAAGCATTGCGTGACGCGGCTTCGTTTCGTCCTAAAAGACGAAAGCAAGGCCGAAACGGATTACTTAAAGAATCGGGACGGCGTCGTGACCGTCGTTTCATCAGGTGGCCAGTATCAAGTCGTCATCGGAAATCAGGTTGCTGACGTCTATGATGCAATTCTTCGCGTTACGGACATTGCCAGGGTTCGGCGAAGAGGAGAAGCTGACGGAGAAAACGGGACTTCAGGAATGAATCTGTTTGATCGTTTCGTTGATATCGTTTCCGGAATTTTCCAACCAGTCTTGGGCGTTTTGTGTGCTGCCGGAATCTTGAAAGGTTTGACGGCCGTGACCGTCGTTTTCGGTCTTGATCAAAAATCTGGACTTTATCTCATTTTAAATGCGGCAGGCGACGGAATGTTCCAGTATCTTCCGTTATTTTTGGCAATTACGGCCGCTCGCCATTTTAAACTGGATTCATTCACGGGACTTGCTTTGGGATGCGCAATGGTTTATCCGACGCTTGCAACGAGCATTAAATCCTCAACGAATTTTTTGGGGATTCCCGTGTTGCTTCCTGCAGGCGGATACTATCAGACAGTCGTGCCGATTATTTTGGCCGTATGGTTTGCGGCAATCATCCAAAAGCAAATGAAAAAAATCATGCCTGACATGATCAAAATGTTTGCCGTCCCGCTGATGACGCTGCTGATTTGCGTGCCGGTTTCGCTTCTTGCAATCGGTCCCGTCGCCAACGGCTTGTCAGCTGCAGTCGGTTATGCCTTTACTTCCGTTTATCGTTTCAGTCCGGTTTTGTATGGAACGCTTCTTGGAGGCTTTTGGCAAGTGCTAGTGATGTTTGGTCTTCATTGGGGGCTTGTTCCTTTGGCATTGATTGATTTTGCTCAAAAGGGATGCTCGACGTCTCTGGTTGCAGCGACCGCCGTGTGTTTTGCGCAAACGGGAGCTTTGGCGGCCATCATATTCAGATCAAAAGAAGTTAAAGTCAAACAAGTCGGGTTTCCGGCCTTGATTTCTTCCGTCTTCGGGATTACTGAACCGGCGATTTACGGACTGACGCTGCCGATGAGACTGCCATTTGTCATGACGTGCGTTGCGGGTGCAGTTCAAGGGGCTTATTGCGGCCTGACTGACATTACGGGGTATACGATGGGCGGAATGGGCGTTTTCGCATTTCCTTCCTTCACAAACACTGCAACCCATTCGATGAAATGCGTGCTCGACTTTGGGATTGCTTCACTCATTGCTTTGGTCATGGGGTTTGTTTTGACGATAATTGTCAAAATTCCAACCATTTATGAAAATAAAACTTGCACTGACAAGGATTTGTCCCGTAGCGAAAAATCGGCCGAAACTCATAAAAAGGTTTCCGACGAAATAGTTTCGGCACCTGTTTCAGGTCGTTCGATTCCGCTTGAAGAAGTCAAAGATGAAGTCTTTGCATCCGGTTCGATGGGCAAGGGCGGAGCGATTATTCCGGAAGAAGGCTTGATAAAATCCCCCGTTTCCGGAAAAGTTTCCTCGGTCTTTCCGACCAGGCATTCCATCATGCTTTCATCAGACAAAGGAGCAGATATCTTGATTCACATCGGAATAAATACGGTCAACAGATGCGGCAAAGGCTTTGAATCTTTGGTTTGTGAAGGACAGCATGTCGATAAAGGGCAGAGTCTGACGAAATTTGACCTGCATGAGTTGCAAAATGCAGGGTACGACATGACGACTTCGATCATCATTACGAATTCGGATGATTACAAAGGAGTTGAACTGGCTTTGGGAGACATTGTTACTGGTCAAAAATTCATAGGATTAACTTAACTTGAAAAGAGGTTCAAAAATGTATCGAAAAGAAATTCCTGACGGCTTTCCAAAAAATTTCCTGTGGGGAGGCGCAACTGCCGCAAACCAGCTCGAAGGAGCCTGGAACGTCGGCGGCAAAGGCTTGACGACTGCAGAAGTCGTTAAGAAAGCTTCCAGCAGAACGGATCTTTCCGAAATGAACGTCGTTACCAAAGAAAGCATTGCTGAAGCCATTGATGATAAAACGGATGAGCTGTATCCGAAACGGCGTGGCATCGATTTTTATCATCACTATAAGGAAGATATCGCTCTCTTTGCGGAAATGGGCTTTAAAGCATTCCGAATGTCGATTGCTTGGGCACGTATTTTTCCAAATGGTGATGATAAGACGCCAAATGAAGAAGGACTTAAATTTTACGACTCTGTATTTTCCGAATGCAAAAAACACGGCATTGAGCCCGTTGTCACGATTTCTCACTATGAGATGCCGCTTGCTTTGACGCTCAAACAAAACGGCTGGGCCGATCGCAAGACGATCGATGCTTTCGTACGCTATGCCGAAACTGTTTTCAAGCGTTACAAAGGCATCGTCAAATATTGGATGACTTTTAACGAAATCAATGCAGCAACCTGGGGATTCATGGGAACCGGTGCTGTCGACAGCAATCTAAGCACGCCAGAACAGCTCAACCTGCGCTATCAGGCTCTTCACCATCAGTTTGTCGCAAGCGCCAAAGCCGTGCAGATCGGTCATAAAATTGATCCCGAAAACAAAATCGGCTGCATGATCGCGCGCATGCAGACTTATCCGAAGACCTGCAATCCAAGCGACGTCAGAGCAGCTCAACTTCAAGACGAGTTGAACCTGTTCTTTACCGACGTTCAGGTTCGCGGCGAATATCCGGAATATATGAACCGCTACTTCAAAGAAAACGGCATCGAACTTTCCATGAAACCTGAAGATGAAGACGAAATCAAAAAAGGCACGGTCGATTATTTAGGATTCAGCTACTATATGTCAACCGTAACGTCAGGCGATTCAAAAGTCGAAAAAGCCAGCGGCAATTTTGCCATGGGCGAGCTGAACCCATATCTTGAAGCAAGCGATTGGGGCTGGCAAATCGATCCGGTCGGGCTTCGTGTGACCTTAAACGAATACTGGGATCGTTATCGCGTCCCGTTGTTCATCGTCGAAAACGGTCTGGGTGCGCTTGACAAGATGGACGAGGCCGGCCAGATTCACGATCCGTACCGCATCGACTACATGAAAAAGCACATCATTCAAATGAAAGAGGCCATTAAAGACGGCGTCGACCTGATGGGCTACACGATGTGGGGGCCGATCGACCTGATTTCCGCATCGACTTCCGAGATGTCCAAGCGCTACGGTTTCATCTATGTTGACCAAGACGATGAAGGAAACGGCACGCTCAAACGTTATAAGAAGGACTCGTTTTACTGGTATAAAAAAGTCATCGCTTCAAACGGCAAAGATTTGGACTGATCAGAATCAAAAAGGCATTGGTTTTTAAGCCGATGCTTTTTTATTTGAAAAATACAGAGCTGCATTACGTCAAAACGGCTATTTTTGAAATTGCCCATAAATGCCTGTCTTCGGTTGCGACAAACGCCCTTTTTTGATGGGGGTTGATACACGAAAAACGACTTCTTTTGGTTATTTTTGTCATACCAGGAATTTAACAAAAAAATCATTGGACAAGGCTCGTGAAAAAATATTCCTCAAATTTAACCCCCGGATGATTTGCAATCAATTGCAAATCTAATCCGGGTTTTTTGAGTATATTTTACTAGAAGAGGCTGTCGGTAAATTCTTGGAGCAATGATTTAGCGGACGCTGCATTTTGTAAAATCGCTGTCGATTACGGACAAATCATCAAAGATTAGCTGTTTGTCCGTAAATTTGAATGAATTCTTGGATTGATCAGTTGATAAAGGTTATTCGCAAACCGATTGCATTGCTCGGCATTTCATTTAATTCAAGCAAGAAACGGAACTTTTTCCTAGACTCATAATTTTTGGTTATCACATATGATTCATAAAAATCGTTAATTATCATATGGGGCTGCAAGCATTATAAACTCGTGTCGTTATGGCACGCCTACAATAAAAAGGACGATTCATCCGCCGATCATAAAAATAATAGAAACAGCGGCTTTTGCTCATTTGTGCCAAAAATACTTTTTAACGTAAAAAAAACGCCAGCCATAATGGCTGACGCAATAATTTGCATGGCAACGTCCTACCCTCACAGGGGGCGATCCCCCAACTACTCTCGGCGCTATGGAGCTTGACTTCTGTGTTCGGAATGGGAACAGGTATATCCTCCATGCCATCGTCACCACACTATTTTCTTTGAGAAAACCTTGTTCTCTCAAAACTAGACAATATTCATTTCTCTTTTCAAGAACTTGCGTTTTTTTGGTTAAGTCCTCGACCGATTAGTAATGGTCCGCTCCATGCGTCGCCGCACTTCCACTTCCATCCTATCTACCTGATCATCTCTCAGGGGTCTTAACTCCATAAAGGAGTGGGAAATCTTATCTCGAGGTGAGTTTCGCACTTAGATGCTTTCAGCGTTTATCTCATCCATACATAGCTACCCAGCGATGCCCTTGGCAGAACAACTGGTACACCAGCGGTATGTCCATCCCGGTCCTCTCGTACTAAGGACAGATCCTCTCAAATTTCCTGCGCCCGCGACGGATAGGGACCGAACTGTCTCACGACGTTCTGAACCCAGCTCGCGTACCGCTTTAATGGGCGAACAGCCCAACCCTTGGGACCTACTACAGCCCCAGGATGCGATGAGCCGACATCGAGGTGCCAAACCTCCCCGTCGATGTGGACTCTTGGGGGAGATCAGCCTGTTATCCCCAGGGTAGCTTTTATCCGTTGAGCGATGGCCCTTCCATGCGGAACCACCGGATCACTAAGCCCGACTTTCGTCCCTGCTCGACTTGTAGGTCTCGCAGTCAAGCTCCCTTATGCCTTTACACTCTGCGAATGATTTCCAACCATTCTGAGGGAACCTTTGGGCGCCTCCGTTACCTTTTAGGAGGCGACCGCCCCAGTCAAACTGCCCACCTGACACTGTCTCCCGCCGTGATTGCCGGCGTGGGTTAGAGTGTTCATACAACGAGGGTAGTATCCCACCGATGCCTCCGTCGAAACTAGCGTCCCGACTTCTACGGCTCCTACCTATCCTGTACAAGTTGTACAAACACCCAATATCAAGCTACAGTAAAGCTCCATGGGGTCTTTCCGTCCTGTCGCGGGTAACCCGCATCTTCACGGGTATTATAATTTCACCGAGTCTCTCGTTGAGACAGTGCCCAGATCGTTACGCCTTTCGTGCGGGTCGGAACTTACCCGACAAGGAATTTCGCTACCTTAGGACCGTTATAGTTACGGCCGCCGTTTACTGGGGCTTCAATTCTGAGCTTCGCTTGCGCTAACCCATCCTCTTAACCTTCCAGCACCGGGCAGGCGTCAGCCCCTATACTTCATCTTACGATTTTGCAGAAACCTGTGTTTTTGATAAACAGTCGCCTGGGCCTATTCACTGCGGCTGATCTTGCGATCAGCACCCCTTCTCCCGAAGTTACGGGGTCATTTTGCCGAGTTCCTTAACGAGAGTTCTCTCGCTCACCTTGGTCTTCTCGACCCGACTACCTGTGTCGGTTTGCGGTACGGGCGGTCTGATTCTAACTAGAAGCTTTTCTTGGCAGTGTGACGTCGCTCACTTAGAACGATAAATCGTTCATACCCGTCACAGCTTGTCCTTGAGCCGGCAAGCATTTGACTCGCCGACAGACTTGCTGCTTGGACGCACATCCGATAGTGCGCATCGTTAGCCTCCTGCGTCCCTCCGTTGCTCAAACAAATCAGACCGGTACGGGAATATCAACCCGTTGTCCATCGCCTACGCCTCTCGGCCTCAGCTTAGGTCCCGACTAACCCTGGGAGGACGAGCCTTCCCCAGGAAACCTTAGTCATTCGGTGGACAGGATTCTCACCTGTCTTTCGCTACTCATACCGGCATTCTCACTTCTAAGCGCTCCACCGGTCCTTACGGTCCGGCTTCACCGCCCTTAGAACGCTCTCCTACCATGCAGCAAAGCTGCATCCACGATTTCGGTAATGTGTTTAGCCCCGTTACATTTTCGGCGCAGGATCACTCGACTAGTGAGCTATTACGCACTCTTTAAATGGTGGCTGCTTCTGAGCCAACATCCTAGTTGTCTGTGCAATTCCACATCCTTTTCCACTTAACACATATTTAGGGACCTTAATCGGTGGTCTGGGCTGTTTCCCTTTCGACTACGGATCTTATCACTCGCAGTCTGACTCCCGGATATAAATCAGTGGCATTCGGAGTTTATCTGAATTCAGTAACCCAAGACGGGCCCCTAGTCCAAACAGTGCTCTACCTCCACGATTCTCAACTCCGAGGCTAGCCCTAAAGCTATTTCGGAGAGAACCAGCTATCTCCAAGTTCGATTGGAATTTCACCGCTACCCACACCTCATCCCAGCATTTTTCAACATACACGGGTTCGGTCCTCCAGTGCGTTTTACCGCACCTTCAACCTGGACATGGGTAGGTCACCTGGTTTCGGGTTTACACCAACGTACTCGTTCGCCCTGTTCAGACTCGCTTTCGCTGCGGCTCCGGCCTTTCCGCCTTAACCTCGCACGTTAGCATAACTCGCCGGTTCATTCTACAAAAGGCACGCCATCACCCGTTAACGGGCTCTGACTACTTGTAGGCACATGGTTTCAGGTACTCTTTCACTCCCCTCCCGGGGTGCTTTTCACCTTTCCCTCACGGTACTGGTTCACTATCGGTCACTAGGGAGTATTTAGCCTTGGGAGATGGTCCTCCCGGATTCCGACGGAGTTTCACGTGTTCCGCCGTACTCAGGATCCTGGACTGAGGAAACAACGTTTCGTTTACAGGGCTGTTACCTTCTCTGGCTGATCTTCCCATATCATTCGACTACGTTATTTCTTGGTAACTCAGATGTCCAGTCCTACAACCCCAAAGAGCAAGCTCTCTGGTTTGGGCTGTTCCCCGTTCGCTCGCCGCTACTTAGGGAATCGAATTTTCTTTCTCTTCCTGCGGGTACTTAGATGTTTCAGTTCCCCGCGTCTACCTTCAGCTCAACTATGAATTCATTGAGCGATAACAGGCAAAACCTGTTGGGTTTCCCCATTCGGAAATCTCCGGATCACAGTCTACTTACGACTCCCCGAAGCATATCGCAGTTAGTCACGTCCTTCATCGGCTCCTAGTGCCAAGGCATCCACCATGCGCCCTTAATAACTTAACCTATAATATTTATCTTGCGATAAACGGTTATGAGTTTTGCGATTAAGAACTAATTTCTTGTTTTAAACTCTTTAAAACGCGGTGTTCTCGGTTATAAAAATTAACAAAGAAATAAAATATTATCTAGTTTTCAAAGAACAAGTTTTGAGGAAACAAATCCCTCAAAACTAAACAAAGTTTCGAATCATGTGCAGATTCCGTAATTTATTCCTTAGAAAGGAGGTGATCCAGCCGCAGGTTCTCCTACGGCTACCTTGTTACGA
>OOBK01000428.1_pt1 | contig 29125 bp, 19 predicted proteins | sample 1671541 | NCBI WGS metagenome assembly OOBK01 (sample SAMN06348167, study PRJEB24527) | human gut metagenome | biome: human gut; feature: ankylosing spondylitis patient; material: feces | host: Homo sapiens | place: China | collected 2015-10 | reverse complement strand
CTAAAACAAAAAGACAGCTCCTACATCTTATCACAGACATAAAAGCTATCTTTCTATTATTATCAATCTCTTTCTGCAGAAAACAATATATCACCTTATATAAACCGATGTGCCTATTTTCTCGCCCATATTAACCTTAGTCTCATACCCAGCTACTGTATTTACCAGTATATCATCATCCGGTATGATTGCATCCTTTTTAAATATAAGCACTACTGTTGAACCGCCATATTCAAAATAACCTTTTTCAGCCCCCTTTTTAGTCCTGCACTTTCCCATATTATTGACAATTCTGCCAACCAGGAGGGCTCCAACTTCCATCACTATAACATCTCCAAAGTTTTCTGTCCTATGTACACAATATTCTCTCGTATTTTCCTTGTATATAGGATATACATCATTTGCTATTGGATTGACTGTATGAAATACTCCATTAATATGCCTTTCATGGCTTTTAATCCCATCGTCTATAAAATGAAATCTATGATAATCATCCACACACAGTCTGAATATTCCTATATATCCACCCTCATATTTTTTTGCAAGCTTCCCATCTCTTAAAAGCTCCTTAAGTGTATATATTGTATTCTTTATAAGAAATGATGACTTTTCATCTATAAAATACATACTCAGCCTTGCATCACAAGGACTTATAAGAGAAGTTTTATTCATATCAATTCGTCTGTTCTGTGGCTTTATTTTTCTTGTAAAAAAATCATTGAAGGACAAATAATCCTTATATGTGCTTTTCTCATATAAAGACATATCAATATTATTTGCTTTTATAAACAACGGTATTAACAATCTTGAACTGCGCATATCAAGTATTGTTTTACAAGCTTCTGACAACCATGGTTTTATCAGAAAGGACGTTATAACCCTGCCAGCTTTAGTTTCATACATATATTTTATCAGCTTATCCTGTGCATCATCTTTGCCAACCATCTTTCTATGTCTGTCAACAGCCTGCATACTTTCTTACCTCCCCATCACTTAGCATAATCTACCAAACTACATTTACACCGCTATTCATAAACAGTCCAAAAGCTATGTCTCACAGCTTTTAACAAAGCCTTTTTGCATTAATCAGCTCATTCTCCACATAAGCCAATGTGTTGTAAACATATATATAACAGCCATAGCAACTACAAACACAAGCACTGACAGCATAAGATTGTTTGGTTTTTTGAATTTAAAGTTTGTTACAAACAATAATGCTGTGATAAACACTACCACCTTCAGTACTATAAGAAACACGTTATCCGGAAATACTGGTCTTAACATATATAATATAGGTAAAATAACCGATATCGATGTAATAGGCATCCCCTGGTAGTACTTTCTGTTTTCAGACGTTTCATTCTGTCTTATCTGTTCCTTAACATTATAAAATGCCAGTCTTATAAGACCAGCCAGTCCATATATCATAAGGCAGACAACCCCGATAACATCTGTTATGCCGATTTTATAGCATATTACGATTGGCAATATACCAAAACATACTATATCGCACAGTGAATCTATCTGTATGCCAAAACATTTTTCTTCATCCGTTCGGTTTTTTTTAGTTCTCGCTATCTTGCCATCAAACATATCACACAAGCCCGATAATGCAAGACACACTATTGCTCTTTTAAAATGCCCATCCATGCACAAAGTTATTCCATACACAGATATCATCATACTTATATATGTAAGTACAACTGTATAATCATAAAAACCAATCATTTGTATTCCTCTTTTTCTATCTATAATCAACGTTAAAGTCATCAGCTCCAACTATTTCTTTCTTAGTAAAGCGCCCTATATATATATGCGCAAACATTGTAAATACTGCACTGACAAAAAGCTCTGTATAAAAGCTTACTGATCTGCTAAGCACCAGACCTGCCGTAATAAGATTACTTCCAAAAACAGGAAGATATATTACCCTGAAAAGTGCCTCACTTATGCCCATACCTCCCGGTAGCGGAAGCATATCGACCGAAAGAGATATAACTGCCTGTAGCATAACAACCGTATACATGCCAGTTCCTTTTAGACCAAACGATCTGTATATAAAATATGTTGTAAAAAAATACGCTGTCCTTTGCAATATAGTAATAACAAATACCTTAACCACAACTAAAACATGCTTCTTTAAATATGCTGCAGTTCTTCTATACACTTCCATGGCATCGTTTAATCTGTCCATCCTTTGATTATCACTCTTCATAATATGAAGCTTTTCAAGCACACGGATAACCACACTGCATATGTTAGTTGCTAATCTGTTATTAAAAACCAGAACCAGCATCGCTGCTATACATATTATATTAAGGATTATTCCAAGATAAAACACAAAACGTATTCCATCCAGCCTTTCATTTATAAATGTTCTGTCAAACAGCATAAGCCATACTCCTACAGCTACAAGTACAGCTTTATATGTAATAGTTATAATCATAAGTATAACTGTAGCAAATGGTATAGGAATCCTGTTCCTTTTCATGTAATATACCTGCATAGGCTGTCCGCCCGAAGCAGATGGTGTAATACAGCTAAAGAAAAAACCTGCACATGAATATAAAAAGCAGGTGAATCTACGTGTCCTTATACCAAATGTTCCAAAAAGATAATGTATAATATGGGATTCACCATATATAAATAACACAATAAAAACCACAGACAGTACGACCCATACTGGATCTGCCATCTGCATTTTTGCCCACACCTCTGAAAGACTGTCGCCAGAGCCATGAAACACATAATATATCGTTATCATGAACAGTATAATCAGAAACATACCATTAAATATATTTTTCTTATTTCTCTTCAATACATTTTTCACTTACTTGCTTCCTTTACACCATTCATAATATTGAGCAGAAATCTGTATACTCCTGTCTTGTTAACAACCAGCCAGCACACCTCAGATATTGCAACTGCTGATATGACATCGGCAATAACATGTTGTTTGGTCACAAGTGTGGAAATAAATACCATAACAGCTATCACTGCTGCCATATTCTTAAAACTGGCCGGATATTCTTTAATATTTCTCACACCGATATAGCAATTCCAGCTTACAAGACAATGAATCGATGGAAACAGATTATCAGGTGCATCAATCTCATATAAAAACCTCAAAACACATGAAAATATATCTTCTCCTGTGATATCTGGCCTGATATTATAAGTAGGAATAACTACAAATAATACAGCACAACATGTACGTGTTATAATATCAAATGTAACAAATCTTGCACATTCATATCTACCAACACGTACACTTGCTATATAATATATAATCCAGGATATATAACATCCGAAATACACCACAACAAATACAGGAATAACCGGTGTTGCCCTGTCTATAGGAAGTGTCATATCAAAATGCTTCATATCTGCATTAATACACCTTGTTCCCCAGTACACAAGCATATTCCATGAAAAGCATGCAATAAGCGGTATTATAGCATATCCAGATATTATTCTGTTAATGTGATTAAATATTTTTTTAATATTTGTTCTGGCTAAATTTTTCAAATGTTATATACCCTTTAATGTAATTTTCTGTTATTAAACGTTAATCTGTGCTGTAAGACCAAGGTTATCTGCATTTGCATCAAGTATAGGCTTTATAACATCTGCTAAGTACTCTTCTACCTGCTCCTTAGAACGTCCTACATACTTGATAGGGTCAAGCTTAGCCTGAAGCTCTTCTAATGTAACTCCAAACATAGGGTCTGCCGCTATAAGTTCAAGAAGGTTATTATCAAGTCCCTCCTGCTTAACACGCTTTCCAGCAACCATAGAAAGCTCTCTTATTCTTTCATGAAGCTCCTGTCTGTCGCCACCTGCCTTTACAGCATCCATCATAATATTTTCTGTAGCCATAAATGGAAGCTCAGCCATCATATGCTTAATAATAACCTTATCATATACAACAAGTCCATCTACTACATTAAGATAGAGGTCAAGAATACCATCTACTGCAAGGAAGCCTTCTGGTACAGAAAGTCTCTTGTTTGCAGAGTCATCAAGTGTTCTTTCAAACCACTGTGTGCTTGATACAATAGCTGGATTAAGTGCATCACACATAACATAATCAGCAAGTGAAGCCATACGCTCACTTCTCATAGGATTTCTCTTATATGCCATAGCTGATGAACCTATCTGTGACTTTTCAAATGGTTCCTCAACCTCCTTAAGATGCTGTAATAATCTTATATCATTAGAGAACTTGTGTGCTGATGCCGCAATACCAGCAAGGATATTAAGAACTCTTGTATCAACCTTACGTGAGTAAGTCTGTCCTGATACAGGAACGCACTTGTCAAAGCCCATCTTCTCTGCAATCTTTTTATCAATCTGGCGGATTTTGTCCTGGTCACCATTGAAAAGTTCAAGGAAAGATGCCTGTGTTCCAGTTGTTCCCTTACATCCAAGAAGCTTCATTGTTGATAATACATAATCAAGGTCCTCAAGGTCCATAACCAGCTCATTCATCCAGAGTGTGGCTCTTTTTCCTACTGTTGTAGGCTGTGCTGGCTGGAAATGTGTAAATGCAAGTGTAGGCTGTGCCTTATACTTATCTGCAAACTTAGAAAGCTCATTGATAACATTAACAAGCTTCTTACGAACAAGCTTTAAGCCTTCTGTCATAATTATGATATCTGTATTATCTCCTACATAGCAGGATGTTGCTCCAAGGTGAATGATACCCTTAGCCTTAGGGCACTGAAGTCCATAAGCATACACATGTGACATAACATCATGACGAACTTCCTTTTCCCTCTTCTTAGCATCTTCGTAGTTAATATCATCCTGATGTGCCTTAAGCTCATCAATCTGCTCCTGTGTAATAGGAAGTCCTAATTCCGCCTCTGTTTCAGCTAAAGCAATCCATAACTTTCTCCATGTCTTAAACTTCATATCTGGAGAGAAAATGTACTGCATCTCCTTACTTGCATATCTCTCAGCAAGTGGTGTCTGATATCTGTCGTTCATTCCTGCAATCCGCCTTTCTTTAATTGTCCTGATTTTTATAAAGTCAGGTATCATAAACCTTAATACCTGTATATTTATGGCACTTTATTCTAATATAAATGCCTGTGTCAAAATGTATTCTTACTTCAATACACTAAAGCATCATAAAAGCACCATAGTGAGATTGTATCATATATACTCTGTTCATTCAATATTGTGCCTACTAACTTATAGTAAACTTCTCCATAATATGTACCATAGTCTGTACCTGTGCTGCCTGCTCTTCACTTACTGCCGCTGTTTCCTCGGAAGCTGCCGAGTTATTATCTACAATCTCTAACACATGTGAGATATTTTCATCAATCTTGTAAACATTCTTAGCTTCCTGCTGTAAATCATCTGCCATACGACTCATTCTGTCAGTTGCATCCTTTGCTCCCTCCATGACTCCTGCCATATTGGCAACAGCCTCATCTGCGATAGTAATTCCTTTTTCTACTGCCTTTATAGTATTCTCTATAAGCGCCGTTGTTTCACCGGCAGCATTTGTAGACTGCTCTGCAAGATTCTTTACCTGTTCAGCAACAACCGCAAACCCCCTTCCTGCTTCTCCTGCCCTCGCTGCCTCTATTGAAGCATTAAGCGATAATAGATTAGTCTGGCTTGCTATATCCTCAATAGCACCAATTATATTATGTATTTCTTCTGAACACTTGCTTATTTCACTGATAGCTTCCTTTAACTCCTGCATCTTTGTATTGCTGTCATCAAGCACCTTTCCGGCAGCCTGTGATACATGAGCAGTTTCCTTTGCCTCCTCAGTCTTCTGCTCCATGCTCTTTGCCATCTCGTTAATCATATTGGATACATCTGATACTTTACCAGCCTGTACTGTACACCCCTCTGCAAGGTCTATAGCCGCCTTTGCAAGCTGTGAGGAACCAGCATCTATCTCTCCTGCTGCATTCTGTATTGTGTTTAATGCTTCCTTTGTACTTGCTATAATCTGCTCCATTGAATTCTTTATCTCAACGAATTCACCTACATAATCTTCCTTAAGTTCAACCATATAATTGCCGCTGCCCATCTTGGCAAGTACATCTGAAAGCTCACTTATCATCTTTCTGAAGTTATCATTCATAAATAATATAGACTTAACCATATTACCAACCTCAGAATTATCCGGCTGTATATCCAGCTTATTATCAAACTCACCTCTTGCGAGTATCTGCATCTGCTCTGATACCTTAACTATAGGAACTAATAGTTCTCTTCTTGCAAAGTTCATAGCTGCTACAACTTTTCTTACTATCGCTCCAAAAGATACTATCAACGCAAACAGACATATATACTTGATAATATTTATATTTCTCTTATTCTGAGTTCTTCTTGATAAAATATTATTAATACTGGTATCTGTTGCTGTTGTAATCTCCTGTACTGTCTGCTCATATGAATTACCAAACACTGCTTCTGTGGCCTTTTGTGTATTGCCATTCTTGACCTGCTGCATAGCCTCTTCCTCAAGAGGTACAAGACCATCTGAAAGCCCTGATATATGTTCAAGCTGTGACCACTCATCATCAGTCAGGTTACACTTTTTAAGTCCTTCCCATGCTATATCTCTATTCTTATCCTCGTTTAACTCTTTCATATAAGCATTATAATATGTAATATCACCTGTTACAGCATATGACTGCACTGCTGATGTAAGTGTCTTAGAACCTAATCTGTACTGGTTAAGATACTTTGTACAGCTAAGCTGCTTATCCTGAACCATCGAATATTGAATATTACTTGCTATAAACAATAAGAAACATACAACTCCGACTATAACAAATACATATGTCTGCTTCACTATTCTTTTAAGCATTGCTGCCTGTCCGTTTTTAAACTGCACGCCAGCAGTCGCACTTTTCCCGCCTTTAGCACTTGTGTCATTTGGGGACATATTCATGCTGTCCTGCTCATTACCACTCATAATTTTCCTCCGTTACTTCCTGCTATGTAAAATATTCTATGTAATATAAAAGCATTCACAAAGTATATTTTACATATATGCATTAAATATTTTCTGATAGTAACTTACCTCAGAATTAATCTTAAGTGAAAACAATCCCACATATATAATTGTCACACAAAATCATTAATATAATTATATTACCAAAAAACTATAATTACAACACCTAATCTTTCTTAATCTTACCAGACTCCACATTTGGCTTTATAAAATTATTAAATGCATAATCCCATAGCTTTTCTGAACCATCTTTTGTACATTCATTTCTTTTTAAAATCTGGCTTAGGTGAACACCTTTTTCTTCCCAGCTTCTACCCTCTGAAGCATTATTAAGAAGCGTTGGCTGTACATTATCAAGTGTTCTTGCAAATCTTGCCTCTGGAGTCTTTCTCTCCTCGAATTCATCCCACAGACCACGCATATACTCTGCCTGATCATCCGGCAGTAAGCCAAATATCCTGTCAGCCGCAGCCAGCTCACGCTCGCGCTGTGTCTTCTTTGCCTCTTCATCATATGCATAAGTATCTCCGGCATCTATTTCTACAATATCGTGTATAAGAAGCATTGTCATAGTCTTTAAGACATCTATCTTCTCATTAGAATACTCGCTTAACAAAACAGCCATAATAGCCATATGCCATGCGTGTTCCGCATCATTTTCCTTCCTTGAAGCATCTGAAAGATATGTCTGTCTTCCTATAAGCTTTTCCTTATCTATTTCCTCTATAAACTTCATCTGTTTTATAAGTCTGTCTTCTTTACTCTCCATATCAATTGTTCTCCTAAAAACATATACAAATATATGTATTTTTCCTTTCTTAATTTTTATTTATTGCAACTGGTTTTATGGACTTTCTGCATTACTCAATCACAATCATCAAGGTTCTTCCCTATAGATTGCAGTGTTATATAATTGCAAAATGCATTGTCACTTATATGTCGCACATATGTTTATTACCAGCTAATGTATGTAACCTATGCCATAATGCTCAAAGAGTTTATATGTCGCACATATGTTTATTACCAGCAGGACTATATATGCAATTACAAAATCCCCAATTATTCATACATCGTAGCTATATTTACACATCTTTAACCATATCAAAAAAGGAGGGTTATCCCCTCCTCTTTAATACATCTTTATCAGCCCATCTCTCCACGTATATCAATTGTTGGTGGTTCAATAGGATAGTTACCTGTAAAGCAGGCATCACAGAAGCCTGTCTGATTACATATCATCTCACTAAGCTTGTCTGTTTCAAGGTATCCAAGTGAATCTGCACCGATTTCCTCACATATCTGTTCTACAGTTCTTCCTGATGCAATAAGCTGGTCTTCTGACGGAATATCTGTACCAAAGTAACAAGGATGAAGGAATGCAGGTGAGCTTATTCTTACATGAACTTCTTTAGCTCCTGCCTGTCTTAAAAGGTTAATAATTCTGCTGCTTGTTGTTCCTCTTACGATTGAATCATCAATCATAATAACTCTCTTTCCCGCAACAACTTCCTTTAACACATTAAGCTTAACCTTAACACTTGATTCTCTCTGTTCCTGCTTTGGTTTTATAAATGTTCTTCCTACATAATTATTCTTTATAAATGCGTTACCGTATGGTATTCCTGATTCCATGGAATATCCAAGCGCCGCCGGATTACCTGATTCAGGAACACCAACAACAAGGTCTGCATCTACTGGGTGAGTCTTTGCTAATATACGTCCTGCATTTACACGTGACTCATATACCCCCATACCATCTATCTTACTGTCTGGTCTTGCAAAATATATGTATTCAAATATACATCTTGCTGTATTCTTCTGACACAATGAAGTATCTGACTTGATACCATCCTTTGTGATAGTAACAATCTCACCTGGAAGTACATCTCTTATGAATTCAGCACCTACTGTATCAAGAGCACAGGTTTCTGATGATAAGAAATATGCATTATCTCTCTTACCTATGCAGAGTGGCTTAAAACCAAATGGATCCCTCGCACCGATAAGCTTTCTTGGGCTCATTACGATAAGTGAATAAGCACCCTTTATCTTTTTCATAGCATTTTTAACAGCATCTTCTACTGTTCCTGTATTAAGTCTTTCCCTTGCTATTAAATATGCTATAACTTCCGAGTCTATAGTCGTCTGGAAAATAGCGCCTGTATATGAAAGCTCTTCCCTTAACTCTACAGCATTGAGAAGATTTCCATTGTGCGCCATACCAAGAGTTCCCTTAACATAATTAAGAACAAGTGGCTGTGCATTTTCTCTTGTTGAACTTCCCGCTGTTGAATAACGCACATGTCCAACACCTATATTTCCCTTTAACTTCTCAAGAGAGTCTGGATTAAAAACCTCATTTACAAGTCCCATATCCTTATGGGAAAGCACCTTGCCCTTAGGACCTTCTGTATCACTTACCGCAATACCACAGCTCTCCTGACCTCTGTGCTGGAGTGCAAACAATCCATAGTATATAGTTGATGCTACATCAGCACCATCAAAATCATATACACCAAACACCCCACATTCTTCATGAAGCTTTCTGTCATCTATATAACTATCGTTCATAATTACCTCTGTCTTATTAATTATTATCAGCTCTGTATTTCGTCTGACTGTCCCGCTTATATCTTGAACTAAGTATCAGTCTGACAATTAATCATGTATTCATCATAAAATGATAATCTATATACTATAAATGAGCAGACAAAGAAAAGTTCATAAAATAAATATTTTTGTCTGTACCACATATACATTTCAATATATTACGCAAAATATATCCTAATGCTGACATAATTGTACAATATTTTAAATCTGCTCATCTATAGCTATATATCTATGTAACGACAGTATTAGAAATCTTCGCCAGTAAGGAGCTTATAAGCTTCCTTGTACTTATCAACTGTCTTCTCAATAATATCATCTGGAAGAAGATAATCGCTGTCTGGATTAGCAAGAAGCCAGTTTCTTACAAACTGCTTGTCATAAGATGGCTGTCCCTGTCCCTTCTTATATCCTTCCAATGGCCAGAAACGTGAGCTGTCTGGTGTAAGCATTTCATCACCGATAACAACTTCTCCGTTCTCATCAAGACCGAATTCAAACTTAGTATCAGCAATAATAATTCCCTTGCTTAATGCATATTCTGCACACTTCTTGTAAAGAGCAATAGTTGCATCCTTAATCTTTGTTGCATACTCTAAGCCTTTTCCTGGGAACTTCTTCTCTAATACTTCAATACTCTGCTCAAATGAAATATTTTCATCATGGTCACCAATCTCAGCCTTTGTACTTGGTGTGTAGATTGGTTCAGGAAGCTTTTCTGACTCTTCAAGTCCTTCTGGAAGCTTAATTCCACAGACTGTACCATTCTTCTGATAGCTTGCCCAGCCACTTCCTGTTATATATCCTCTAACGATGCACTCGATTGGAAGCATAGTTAACTTCTTGCACATCATACTTCTTCTTGCATACTTTTCATTCTGGAAGAATTCCGGCATATCATTAACATCAACAGATATCATATGATTAGGAATAACATCCTTAGTATAATCAAACCAGAATTTAGACATCTGAGTAAGAATTGCACCCTTATCTGTGACCTTATTCTTTAAAATGTGGTCAAATGCTGATATACGATCTGTTGCCGCTATAACAAGCTTATCTCCTATATCATACACTTCTCTTACTTTGCCTTCATAAAGTAACTTAAACTTTTCCATGATCGCATCCATCCTTTTAAATTATAGTAATAGTGAATTTAATTATACACTCAACAACTAAAAATTATATAACAGTACACTACCAAAATCAATAGACAATACTTGCATATTATTCTTAAAAATTGTATTATTATAGAAAATCTTTATACAATATGTTTTATTTATTCAACTTTTTTATGTATTCAGATTATTATTATACGCAATTGTAGATGGAGGATTGTACTATGAATGATGGAATTGAAAAAAGACGCTATAACCGCCACAAGGCGAATTTAACATTAAATGTGTCTAAGCTTTTTAATCAGGATTACATCAATATAAGAAATCTCGACTCACCTATAAATATAACTGATATATCAAAAGGTGGAATCGGCTTTCGCTCAAAAAGCATTTTACCTTTAGATTTCTATTTTGATGCTGTGTTACAGTTAGATGATGAAAAAGACCCAATAAACTGTGTTGTCAAAATCATCCGCTGTCAGCCAGTAGATAACTCAGACCTCTACGCATACGGCTGTGAATTCGTAGGAATGTCACCCGTCATAGGTGACACTGTAGACAACTACAGCTCACACACCGAGCCCCCACAAGCCTAATAACCCAAGTGAAATAATTCACACTAAACAGTGGAATAACCCACACAGAATAACCCCAAACATATAAATCCAAATATATATTTTAGTATATTTTCATCAAAAAAGAGAGGCGGTACCCCCCCTCTCTTTCTGTTTATCTGTCTATCTCCAAATACATTTAACAAAATATGTTCACCCCTCCAGCCCCGCAACCATCGCAGTCCGCCAACGCACAGATTGGAGAAACCGGCGGAAGCATAAAAAGACGATGAGGAGCCGCCGGCACTTAAGTGCTGTCCTTTAGTGCTTTAGTACCGCTGCGAGCGACACTCAGTGCAAACGTGTCTTTGTTGCTTCCGCCGATTTCTCCAATCGTCCGTCCGCCGTCAACCGCACTCTGCACCTTGCCGCTTCCCACATCGTCTTTGTTAAATATATTCCTAAAATCTACAGCAGCTCTTTTAAAAGCTTATTAACCATTCCCGGATTAGCCTTACCCTGCATAGCCTTCATAGTCTGGCCTACAAGGAATCCGATAGCCTTCTCCTTACCTGCTCTATAATCAGCTACCGACTGTGGATTATCAGCTATAACCTTCTCAACTGTTGCCTTAAGTGCACCTTCGTCATTAACCTGCTTAAGTCCATTTTCCTCAATATACTTATCCGGATCAATATCCTCGTCAAATATCTTCTCGAATATTTCCTTAGCAACATTACTGTTAATAGAGCCCTCATCTGCAAGTTCAATAATTCTTGCAAGACTCTTAGGTGAGAATGTGATATCCTCAGGATCCATATTCTTTTCCTTTAAAATACGCATAGTCTCTGTAATAAGCCAGTTAGATACTTTCTTAGGCTTATTGCATAATGCTGTTGTTTCTTCAAATATATCAGCAAGCTTCTTAGAATCAGTAATCATATTGATATCATAGTCAGGAATTCCGAATTCTTCCTTATAACGAAGCATTTTCTCATCCTTAAACTCTGGCTGTGCTTCCCTGATAGTATCAAGCCATTCCTCACTTATGTGGATTGGTACAAGATCTGGATCTGGGAAATATCTGTAATCCTGTGCATCCTCTTTAGAACGCATAGCATAAGAATATTCCTTATCATCATTCCATCTTCTTGTTTCCTGAACAACCTGTCCACCAGCTTCAATTATATCAATCTGTCTTGCTGTTTCAGCCTCAATCGCTCTCTGGATAGCTGAAAATGAGTTAAGATTCTTAGTTTCTGTTCTTGTACCGAACTCAGTACTGCCTTTTTCCCTTACTGAAAGGTTGACATCAGCTCTCATAGAACCTTCCTGAAGCTTACAATCAGATGCTCCAAGATACTGGATAGTATTTCTTAACTTAGTAAGATAAGCAATAACCTCTTCTGCATTTCTCATATCTGGCTCAGATACGATTTCTATAAGAGGCACACCTGAACGGTTATAATCAACATAGGATACATCCTCCCATTCATCATGTATAAGCTTACCTGCATCCTCTTCCATATGAATCTCATGAATTCTTATAGACTTCTCTGTTCCATCTTCAAGCTTTACGTCTACATGTCCATCACGGCATATAGGCAGATAAAGCTGTGATATCTGATAATTCTGTGGATTATCAGGATAGAAATAATTCTTTCTATCAAACTTGCAGTCTCTTGTTATAGAACAGTTAGTTGCAAGACCAACTGCCATAGCATACTCTACTACCTTCTTGTTAAGAACCGGAAGAGAACCTGGCATACCTGTACAAACAGGGCATGTGTGTGTATTAGGTGCTCCACCAAATGCTGTTGAGCAGCCGCAGAATATCTTAGTCTTTGTAGCAAGCTCAACGTGAACTTCAAGACCAATAACTACTTCATAATCTTTCATTGCCTGACCTCCTCCTTATTCAAATCTTCCTCGTGCCTGTTCATATGAATATGCAGCACGGATTATATTATTTTCCTTAAAGCAGTCACCTATAAGCTGTACACCTATTGGAAGTCCCTTAGAGTCCTTTCCACAAGGTACACTTATTCCTGGAAGACCTGCAAGGTTAACTGATATTGTATATATATCGCCAAGATACATCTTGATAGGGTCTGCTAAAGATGAGCCTATCTTAGGTGCAGTTGTTGGTGCAACAGGTCCAAGTATTACGTCATACTTTGCAAATGCTTCATCAAATGCTTTCTTAATAAGAGCCTTTACTCTTAATGCCTTTAAGTAGTAAGCATCATAATAACCTGAGCTAAGAACGAATGAACCAAGCATTATTCTTCTCTTAACCTCTGGTCCAAAGCCCTCTGAACGTGTCTTCTTATACATATTGTGAAGACCTTCATACTCACTTGTCCTGTAACCATACTTAACACCATCGAATCTCTCAAGATTAGAGCTTGCCTCAGCGGCAGCTATTGTATAGTAGGTAGGTATAGCATACTCTACAAGGCTTAAGTCGAATTCTTCAACTATGGCACCCTTTTCCTCAAGCACTTTGGCTGCCGACATAACAGCTTCCTTAACCTCAGGATCAAGTCCATCTCCAAAGTAATCTCTTGGAATACCTATCTTAAGTCCCTTAACATCATCTACTAAAGCCTTTGTAAATGCTGTATCTTCTCTCTTTACTGATGTAGAATCCTTATCATCCTTTGCTGCTATAACTTCCATAATAGTAGCACAGTCTGTTACATCCTTACATAATGGTCCTATCTGATCAAGTGATGAACCATAGGCTATAAGTCCATATCTTGAAACAGTACCATAAGTAGGCTTCATACCTACAACACCACAGTAAGATGCAGGCTGTCTTATAGAACCACCTGTATCTGAACCAAGTGCCGCAAAACACTCATTTGCTGCAACTGCTGCAGCTGAACCACCTGATGAACCACCAGGAACGTGCTCTGTATTTCTTGGATTCTTAGTTGCTCCGAATGCACTTGTTTCTGTTGTTGAGCCCATAGCGAACTCATCCATATTAGTCTTACCGATAATAACTGCACCAGCCTCCTGAAGTCTTATAACTGCTTCAGAAGAAAATGTTGGAACAAAGTTATCAAGTATTTTAGAAGAACATGTTGTAAGCATGCCTTCTGTACACATATTATCCTTAATAGCAAAAGGTACACCCGCTAAAGGTCCTGTAAGCTTTCCAGCCTTGATATCCTCGTCAGCCTTAGCTGCTGCCTGTAATGCTTTTTCCTTGTCAAATGTCACATAGCAGTTAAGCTCTGCTTCAGACTTTTCAATCTGAGCAACAACAGCCTGCATAGCTTCCACCGCTGTCACTTCACCTGCCTTAATCTTTGCAGCAAGTTCAACGGCTGTACAATCTAATAAACTCATAGCATTTTTCCTTTCCTGCATATATTTCGTTATTGTACATAACATATTTCGTTATCGTACATAACACGTTTCATTATCGTACATAACGCATTTCGTTATCGTACATAACATATCCCGATATTGTATTATCTGCCTGACGTAAAACACAATAAAATACAATATTATTACTCTACCGTCTTAGGAACTATAAATCCATATTCATTAGCCTCTGGTGCATTGGCAAGTGTATCCTTGCTTCCATCACCATTAGTAACAACATCCTCCCTCATGACATTATTCACAGGAAATACGTGTGACATAGGCTCAACGCCTGTTGTATCAAGTTCGCCAAGCTTATCTATATAATCAAGCATGCTTGCCATATCCTTCTTGGCATCCTCTTTTTCCGACTCAGAAAGCTCAAGCTTAGCAAGAATACCTACATATTCGATAGTTTCATCACTAATCACATTAGCCATAACATATCATCCTTTCTTTCATATTAACGTCTTATATTTTTCCTTTGATATCTGCGAATTGCTCCGCTGCATTTGATATCCTCGAATTACTCCGTTGCATTTGCAGCTTACACAATTATATAAACATTAGAAATTCGCTGATTTACTTTGCAAATCGCTGCTTTCCCATGTTTAGGCAGATCAAAAAAATCTTTGATATAAGGATTTTTCCCATTAGTCCCTGACTTTAATATGAACCTCTCTTAACTGCTGTTCTGTCACTTCATTAGGTGCTCCACACATAAGATCCTGTGCTGTACCACTCATTGGGAATGGAATAACCTCACGGATATTCTCTTCATTTCTAAGGAGCATAATCATACGGTCAACACCTGGTGCCATACCTGCATGTGGTGGTGCACCAAACTGGAATGCGTTGTAAAGTGCTCCAAACTTAGCCTTAAGTACTTCTTCATCATATCCGGCAATTTCAAATGCCTTAACCATAATCTGCATATCATGGTTACGCACAGCACCTGATGATAATTCAACACCATTACATACGATATCATACTGGTAAGCAAGAATATCAAGCGGATCCATAGTATTAAGTGCTTCAAGACCACCCTGTGGCATAGAGAATGGATTGTGTGTAAAACCAATCTTCTTAGTTTCAGGATCTCTTTCAAACATAGGGAAGTCATTTACATAACAGAATCTGTATGCATTTTTCTCTATTAAATCAAGACGTGTGCCAAGTTCGTTACGAATCTGTCCTGCAAAGAATGCAGCCTTATCTTCCTTATCAGCGATAAAGAATATTGTATCTCCTGCCTGAAGTCCTGCAAGCTCTCTGATTTCACCCTTAAGCTCATCTGGGATAAACTTATCAATAGGTCCCTTGTATGAAAGGTCTTCAAGAACCTCAAGGTAACCAAGTCCACCCATACCGATTCCTGTAGCGAACTTAAGAAGCTTCTCATGCTGTCCCTTTGAAAGCTTGGCATGAACATTGATAGCTCTTACAGTCTTGTTCTGGAAAGGCTTAAATGTACATTTATTGAAGAAATCGGACAAATCAATAATTCTAAGTGGATTTCTAAGGTCTGGCTTATCAGAACCGAATTCAAGCATAGCCTGCTTATAGCTTATGATTGGATAAGGTGCCTGTGTTACAGCTGCACCCTCTGGTGCGAACTTTGCAAATGTTTCTGTAAGCACTTCTTCACCTACTGCAAATACTTCTTCCTGAGTAGCAAAGCTCATCTCAAAGTCTAACTGATAGAACTCTCCTGGTGAACGGTCAGCTCTTGCGTCCTCATCTCTGAAGCAAGGTGCTATCTGGAAATACTTATCAAAACCAGATACCATAAGAAGCTGCTTATACTGCTGTGGTGCCTGTGGAAGTGCATAGAACTTACCCTTATACTTTCTTGATGGAACGATATAATCTCTTGCGCCTTCTGGTGATGAAGCACAAAGAATTGGTGTCTGGATTTCAAGGAAGCCCATGTCTGTCATCTTCTGACGAAGGAATGATATAACCTTTGAACGGAATATCATGTTATCCTTAACCTTAGGATTTCTTAAGTCTAAGTATCTGTACTTAAGTCTTACATCTTCTCTTACTTCCTTAGATGTCTGGATTTCAAATGGAACCTGCTGGTAAACCTGTCCTAATACTGTAATCTTCTTAGCTTCAAGTTCAATAGTTCCTGATGGAATCTTAGGATTATATGTTTCCTCATCTCTCTGCTCCATAACACCATCGATACTGATACACTCTTCCTTCTTGATACCCTTTAAGAGTTCTGGTTCACGGATAACTACCTGTAATACTCCGTACATATCTCTTAAATCGATAAATGAAACTCCACCGTGGTCACGGATGTTCTCAACCCATCCTGATACCTTCATCTGCTTTCCAATGTCGTTCTCACTTACATTCTGTAATGTGACATCTCTGTAAATGTTTGCCATCTTTTAATAGCTCCTCTCTTATAGTTTTATATTGTTAATGTGTGTCTTGTTGCAGCTGATAAATATATTACTCCTGCTTTCTGCAAAGGCTGTAACGATATAACTTAGTGGCAATCGTTATCTGCACGCAAAAAATCCCGGAATGCCTTACCAGCATTCCGGGACGAATAATACATAATTATCCGCGGTACCACCCGCATTGAACGAAATCTGCTTCTGAATAGCTGTTCATCAACAAACTTAACCACCCACAAGCTTCTTATCATTCCTCTTTAAGTACTTAACGCGTACAACGTAATAACCTACATATATCACCTGATACTTTTCATAACAACTTTTCTGATAACCATTTAAAAATCTATGCATTAAAGATAGCTTCAGCAGTAACGGCAATATAATTCAGATATTCAACTCCAGAGTGTTCCTCTTGACAATTCCCTGTGTATGCTTTCAGTCGGTGGCATCACTTTCCTGTCAGGTTCCATGAAAAGAAGTCTCTTTCCCAGTCTTTAATATATTCATATAGTTAAATAATAGCATATCCTTATGAATCATGTCAATCTATAACACCATTTTCTTTTGCATAATTTTATTTATATTTTTCAATTTTCTTTTGCAAATCTTATGCACATATTCATGGATATATATATTCATTACACTCTGTATACCCAGTTATCCTTTCTTGGCTGGCACTGTGGCTCATCTCCATCTGCGTATCCAAGTATACAATGTCCGATTCCTTCATAATCACCTTCTATGCCAAGTGATTTGAGTATCTCTTTACCCTCTGCACTTTCAAACTCTTCCTTAGCTCTATGTATCCAGCAGCTATCTACGCCAAGTGCATGTGCTTCAAGCATAAGATTACCCATAACTAATGAACCATCATATACATATGTAGGCATACTCTTATCAGCCAGGACAACAAGTACAACCGGTGCACCATAAAATGGATCAAAGTCTTCTGGTTTACCCATAAATGCAGCATTCATCTTAGAAAGCTTATCTCTAAGCTCCTTATCAGTAACAGCGAGTATAATAGGTGACTGCCTGTTCATGCCTGTAGCTGCATATGTTCCAGCTTCAACTATCTTATCTATTATATCTGCAGGAACCATGTCACTTTTATACTTTCTTACACTTCTTCTTGTCTTAATTATTTCCAATATATCACTCATAGTAAACTTCCTTTCCGATAGTGCTGCGTAAATAACTTTTTATATTCGCAGCTTAATCAATAATTTCAGTTAATTCTACACTTCATAATCAAGGCATGATCTTACAGCTGTATATGGACGAACCTTCCCATCTGCAACTGCAACGTGTAGTGGATTAGTGCTGTATGCCTTAAGCGCATCTGCATCTGTAAATGTTGTATCAAGCATAACATCTACTGTTGATGATGGTAAACCATTAATATTAACCTTGACATCTACAAGTCCCGGTACTTTTCCTGCAAGTCCCTCAAGTCCTTCCTTGATACCTGCCTTTACATTTTCCTTTTCTTCTGCTGTAAGTTCTTCTTTTAACTTCCATAATATAACGTGTTTAACCATAATTATTAATCTCCTTTTCTGTAAAACTTTTTATAATTATAATATTATTTTTAAGTATTTTACAAATATTCTTTTAATGTTCTTCATAATCATTTATTATATATTTTTGTTCTTTTGTCTGCACTTTTACCGCTTTCATATCAAAAGGTATTAACGCATATTCACTATATACATAACAATTACCCAGTTATATGCAGCATCCCAATAAGCACAACAGCAGCCAGTCCATAGTATGTGACAACAGCAACGAGATCATTGATTGTTGTTATAAGTGGGCCTGAGGCTACAGCAGGGTCTATCTTTATCTTATGGAAGAACATTGGTGTAAGCACGCCAATAAGGCTTGATATAAGCATTGCAAGCAGTAAAGATGCACCTACACAGCCTGATATTGCAAATGCATAGTGCCATGGCTTGCCCTTAACCACCATAATATATATTCCAAGCAGTAAGAATGCCATAGAACCAAGCAGTAAGCCATTCGCAAAGCCTATGCGCATCTCTTTTAATACGAATTCAAACTTCTGCTTAGCTGATATATCTTCATCCATAAGAACTCTGATTGTAACAGCAAGTGACTGCGTTCCTACATTTCCTGCCATATCAAGGATAAGTGACTGAAAACACACAATAATTGCAAGCTGTGACACTACATTCTCAAATATACCTACTACTGATGATACGCCCATGCCAAGGAACAGTAACAGAATAAGCCAGGGAAGTCTTTTCTTCATACTTGCAAAAAGACCCTCTGTGAGGTCATTCTCCTCTGTTAAACCGGCAAGCTTTGCATAATCATCGCTCATCTCTTCATCTACCGCTTCTACGATATCAGAAGATGTGATAACACCTATTATTTCTTTGTCTTTATTTAATACTGGAATTGAATCTTCGCTGTAATCCTTTAAGTCTTCGATACATTCGCTCATCTTTTCGTGAGCATATACATATGGATATGATGTACTTATTATATCCTCAAGCTTCTGGTACTCTCTTGCAACAATGAGGTCTTTCAAGTCTATCGCACCATAATATTTATTATTATCATCAACAACATATATTGTGTTGACATTATCATTTTCCTCCGCCTGCGAAACAAGCTCTTTCATGGCTTCTTTTATTGTAAGTCCGTTGTGTATACATATGAAATTAGTAGTCATCTTACTACCAATCTCATTATCATCATATGAATAAATCAGGCATACATCTTCCTTTGCATCCTTTTCCATATGTGATATAAGTGCCTGTCTTTCTTCTTCTGACACATTATCAAGAATATCAACCGCATCATCTGCATCCATATTTTCAAGGACATCTGCTGCCTCATCTACAGATAATTCCTCTATATACTCTGGTGTATCTTCCAGATATGAAAAAATCTCTGCTGTCCAGTCAATACCAAGAATTTTATAAAGCTTTATTCTTGTATCTTTGTCCAGAAGCTTGATTGCCTCTGCTATATCATTCTCATGATACTTTGATAACTTCTTGCGGATTACTTCATCAGATTTGCTGCTTTTAAGAATTCTAACAATATCCTTGCTATAATCCTTATGCATAACTACATTGGATAGAATCTTATTCATCATTATTCTCCTTTCATTCTGACAAGAACAATGACTAAGATTAGAAAAAATGTGACTTTAACAGACTATTGCACACGCCCTTTTAAGAAACGCAGACAATAGCTTTGTCGGCTTATAATCTATGTCATTGTTCCCTATTTGAGGACTATCATGCCCGTCCATTACCGTCACCTCACTTTTATTTTTATATACTGCATAATATCAGCAGCCGTATATAATACTCTTACGGCGGTTTTATTTTATAATCTGTAATTTATTATGTCAACTAAAATCAATGTAAAATCAGAACTAAAATCTAATAATTACTCTTAACAATAATCAAATAATAAAATTTATCAGCTTTGATTAAAATCAAAAAATGACAGCCCACCACACTTATGTGAATGAACTGTCATCTTTGAATTTTTAATTAATCTGTATTTATTTTATTACATATTCTTTTTTCTTCTTTGTAATAAAACACCTGTTACGCCTGAACCTATAACAAACATTAACCATACTAACACTACCGGATACATTGTATCTGCTGTAGCAACATCATTATCAACTGTCTCTGATGAACCTTCTGATATAGCATTTGTTTTATCAGAATTACTAGAGACTGTACTTCCATTATCTGTAATACCTGTTGATGAATTATCCTTTGTTGCGGCTTCATTATTATCTGTTGTTGGTTTGTTATCGCCTGTTGTTGGCTTATTATCACCCGTTGTTGGCTTGTTATTATCCGTTGTTGGCTTATTGTCATCTGTTGTTGGCTTGCTATTATCTTCCGTGCTCTTTACTGTATCACTGTATACAATAGCATATGTTGAAAATCTGTCTGTTGCAAATGTGATAGTATTATCTTCTGCATTGTATGTAGCATCTATATTTTCTGATACTCCGTCATGAATTCTTATTACACCATACTCTCTTTGTATTGCTGCATCCTTATTGACAATACTATCTGGAACTGCAACCTTAAGAGTTATAGCTGAATTTAATTCATGAACACTATTTGTATTACCATCTACAGTTTTATTAAGTGCGATGTCAAGTATTGTACCAATCTTTTCACCAGCTTTAAGCTTATCGTCAATCAGCCTCTTATCACTGTCGGTTACTGTCTTTTCGATATTGCTTATATCAAATGAAACTTCTACTTTAGCACCATCATTAACTGCTTTAATTTCATCTTCTGTAAGAACACTTTTAATCACTTCATCTTTTGAACCTTCAATGCTTGTATCTGGTGTGTCTTCTTTCTTTACAACCTCGACCTTAATATCTACCTTAACTTCTTCCTTAATCATAGGAATTATTGTAATGTCTGCCCTATCTCCACATACTGTACAATGATGTGACTTGCTTCCTGTTTCTGTGGTTGTAGCTTCCTTATCTATAGTCCATTCTACACTGTAGTGATGTCCAAGGGCTTCTACTGCTTCTGTCTTTGTAACATTACATCTTGTACATGTATATGTCTTCTCACCAGTTTCTGTACATGTTGGGGCTTTTGTTATCTTTCCTTCACCCCATTCGTGTCCTAATGCTTCTATAACTGTTACTTCTGACTTACTGTCACAGCCTGGTCTTGTACAGTGATGTGACTTACTTCCAGCTTCCTCGCAGGTTGCTTCTTTATCTACTGTCCATTCTTCACTATAAGCATGACCTAATGCTGCTATCGCTTCTGTCTTTGTTTTATCGCATCTTGTACATGTGTATGTTTTTTCACCTGCTTCGGTACATGTTGGTGCTTTTGTCTCTTTTACTTCGCCCCACTCATGGCCTAAGGCTTCTATAACTGTTATATCTGACTTACTATCACAGCCTGATCTTGTACAGTGATGTGACTTACTTCCTGCTTCTTCACAGGTTGCTTCTTTATCTACTGTCCATTCTTCACTATAAGCATGACCTAAGGCTGCTACCTCTTCTGTCTTTGTTGCATTACATCTTGTACATGTATATGTCTTCTCACCAGCTTCTGTACATGTTGGGGCTTTTGTTATCTTTCCTTCATCCCAGCTATGTCCTAATGCAGCTATTTCTGTTACATCAGTCTTACTGTTACAGCCTTCTGCTGTACAGTGATGTGACTTGCTTCCTGCTTCTTCACAGGTTGCTTTTTTATCTACTGTCCATTCCTCGCTGTAGCTGTGTCCATGTGCCTTGATTACTTCTGTCTTTGTAGTATTACACTCTTTACATGTGTATAATATCTCACCATCAGTATCACAAGTTGCTTCTTTTGTTACCTTTCCTTCATCCCATGTATGTTCAAGAACATTTATAGTTTCTTTCTTAGTTTCTCCGCATACTTTACATGTATATATCTTTAAGCCTGCTTCAGTACATGTAGAATCTTTTGATATTTCCCCATCATTCCATACATGTTCTTTATGCACAATTGGCGAATCATTATAAGATGTTCTTTCCCACTGTAATGTTGTAAGGTCTTTAAGCTTTCCGGCACCTGTATATGGCTGAACCTCTGTACTCAGACTGTCTGCTGCATATAATACATAATCACTATATGGCTGTGCATTCTTGAATTCTTCTCTATCCTGAACAAGTGCTACCTCACCTGCCTTATCTGTGTTAAGTGCTACCTTTAACTCTGCCTGCTTGCCATCAAGCATATATATAGAATTAAATGCATTGATATATCCGGCTGCACTGCTTCCATTACCACTTATAAGTACATTAGTCATACCTGACATATAACAGTTCTCAAGCAGCATATGTGCTCCACAGTTAGATGAAGCACCATTACTTACTATCTTCTTTGCATACTCTGAACCTGCTGTTTTTTCTATATCCAGACGATAATTCCTAAGATTCTGTGCATCCATAATACAATTATACACATGTGCTGTACCGAATCTTAATCTAGGCATTCTGTCCATAGAATCCTTATAGTAGTTATTAGCAAATGTTACTGTTATATTCTTAGATGATGTATCCTCATCGCTCTGTCCAAGAAGATGTGTTTTCTTCTGTCCATATGCATAATTACATATCTGTTCATGTGTCATTCCAGATTCAAGCAAATGCTTATAATATGCATATCCATCCGGATTAGCCTTCATAGCATTCATCATATTATCAAAGAATGTTCCACCATCACTTGCTGGAAGGAATTCACACCATGATATTGTTATGTTGCTCTTATCTGTTGGTGTCTTAATATCTATAACGCCATCATATGCCTTATAAAAAGTACAGTGGTCAATCCATATATTAGAGCTTCCCTTTTCTATAGTCATATAATCCCAGTCGTTACGGTCATATCCACCTTCTGTTTCATCATCCCATTCCCAGAGTTCATCAAACTTAATGTTTCTTATAATTATGTTGTCAGAACCTGTTATATCTATACATGTATGTGTAATCTTAGCACCATTCTTAGAATAGATTGTAAGATTGCTCATACCTGCAAGCTTTAACATCGATATACCTGACTCAATAAGGTCTGGGTGTGTAAGTGGGTAGTTCTTATGTGCAGTTATAAATGACTTATATTCTGAATAGCCTTCAACTTCCTTATCGCCAAGTGCTATATCCGCTGTAAGTTCTATAACTGATGCACGTCCACTGGCTTTAACACTCTTTATCGCATCTAAGAATTCTTCGGCACTTCCTGCCTTATAATAATTCTTTGACTCTTCAAGAAGATTGCCACCACCAGTTACACCGGCACTTGCTGCATAACCTTCAACATTATACTTGTAAAGTCCTGTATCATCACCATCATTTTCATTGTAGGTATCTGATACATATTCTTTTGTTACATACTTCTGTTCTGCTTTGGTTGTTACATTTCCTGCATAATTAATACCAACAGCACTAAATACTGTATAAGGGTCCCATCCAAGATAATTAATCTTAATCATCTCATCTGCCTTATTCTTAGATATCTGTCTTCTGTTAGCATTAATAACATATCCTGGTCCAAAGCTTCCATACTCATAAAATCTTGCTGCGGCGGCTGAATTACCACTCATATCTGTATATGGATTAGCTGCATTTGCACGTATAATCTTACCCATATAGCAGTCTATCCATGTTATATAAGCATCTGCTCCCCAAGGTCTTGCAAGATAATACTTATTACCTGAGCATCCATCCTCTGAAAGAACCTGGCACTTATAAAATGTAAGTCCATATGCTGCATCCGCAGAAGTCTTAGGTGCACATACATAACCTGAATTCTTGTTAGCATTATAACGGAATACAAGCTTACAGTCGTTGAATAATGCCCTTGGCTCATTACCATATATAAAGTCTACATTACCTGCTATGTAACACTTGTAATAATACTGTGTACCCTTGTTAGCACATAATGTATCCTGATAACCAAGTATTCTTACATTAATATATGAAGCGTTATCAGCATCATTGCTTAATGCATCTGCTGACTCATTACTCTTACTGCCATCTCCAAGATATTTATATGTATTCTCGAACGTAAGATTCTCTGCCGTAAAGTTGTGTGCTGTGTTTACAATACGTACTGCACAACGCACACCCATGTCACCTCCGGCAAGCTCAGCTACATCATAATATATCCTTGTCTTTTCACTGTCTTCACCTATAAGAGATATATAAGGTGATGATACAACAAGATGTTCATTATAATCGCCTTCCTTAACAAGAATAACTACTCTTGTTTCATTAGACTTGTCAACTGAATTTACTGCTGCCTGAACTGTCTTATATGTAGGAATACCATTAACTTCATCGCCATCTGTTCCTTTATATGAGGCATCAACTACCTTATTATAGTTAGTAAGATATACATAATTGAATGTTTCCCTTGTTACATTGCCATCTTTATCTGTTATAAGTAATTCAACATCATTTCTTCCCGCTGAAAGCTCTTCATCTGTAAATGTAAATGTTCCCTTAACGCCTACTGCCTGTTCATCAGCAACATTTCCATTAATCTTTAATGTAACTGTTGACTGCTTCTCAACAACACCTTCAAGTGTAAGCTTTCCATCATATACTGTGTTATATGACCTTTTAGTTATAGTAAGTCCTGCTGATGAGTCTTCGTATACATACTCACCAGTATGTCCGGCACTTGGTACTGCCCATACTGCCTCAGATGGATTACTATTATTATCAACTTTGCCATCTTTATGTGAATATGCTATAGCATAGTAATAGTATGGCATCTCAGCTTCAACATCACTATCTTCATAAGCACAATCGCTTACTGTTGCTATAAGCTTAGCATTATCACTTGTTTCATCATATGAATAACGATACACCTCATATGTATCTGCTCCATCAACCTTATCCCATGCAAGGTTAATCTTCTCACTTGTTGATGATATACTAAGTACTGGCTTATCAAGTGCAGGCAATATATATACATCATCTGATTCAACGTATGAATTAATCTCACCGTCAACACCAAGCTTTCCGCTTACCCTGAACTTGTAATTGCCAGCTTCTTTTAATACATATCTGTATGAAGTATCTGTGAGTGCAGACTCAACCTTACTCCATGTACTTCCATTATCCTGTGATACTTCAAGTACATATAAGCCATCTCCGTCTGCCTCTACTTTATTAGTCCAGCTTACATCTATATATTCTCTTGTGTCTGAACCTATAGCTGTAACTGTATCTATTTCTGGTGCTGTTCCTTCTGCCTTGTAACATTTATTCTGGTCATAAAGAACTGTTCCATCAGCGGCTTCATACTTCATATTCTTAATAGTCGCCTCAACTCCGGCTAATACGAAACCATAAGATACTGCTGTATCAGCTTTATTTGTCTTAAACAACTCTGTACTTGTATACTTGTACACTAACTGCTGTTCTTTCTGTCCTTTTGGTGTAACAGATATAACCAGACCATCGTCTGTCTTTACCATCTCGAAATGTACCATTGTACCAACATCAACTGTTCCTGTTACTGAACTTCCTGCACCAACTGGTTCACTTGTTCCTTTGTAATATATCTGCTTTAATTCTGTTGACTTTCTTATACCAACTGTAGCTATCTTGCTGCTGTCATAAGCACCAAAGAATAAACCGTTGCTTGAGCTATTTCCACATGAATTAATAATTATATCTGCTGATAATTTATTAATATCTGCTGTTTCTTCAAAACCATAGTAACTTACTGTTGAACTTATAGCTGTTTTGTCACTGGCATCTGCTGAAAGTGTACCGCCTGTCTGTGTCAGCTTAAGTCTCTGACCTTCCGGCTGTACCACAAGATTACCTGTATTGCCTGTTATCACTGGCATCTTTGGCTGCTTGACATATTCAACTTCCTTGGCATCGTATACTACTGATATTGACTTAATATAGGCATTATTACTTATAGATACTACCTCTACTGTACCTGCCTCTTTTGAGTCATATCTGTAAGTTGTAACTGCTGTTGTTGTACTTGCTGCTTCGCCACCTATTGTATACAAAGCATAAGCTGCCTGATATGCCTCTACTGATATAGTACATTTTCCACTTACTGGTATGATAATCTTAGTTCCTTCATTTAACTGGGCTGAATTACCATTAGCCCTTATCCTTCCATTAGTAGTGTCTAATGTAAGACCATCGTAATATGCAACTTCATTCTGTATTGTATCCTTGAATTCAGCTGCGAAAGACCAGCTTGTTATCTGTTCAAATGTAACATTCTGTGTCACTGCCTCTGACTTAACTGTTATATCAGCTCCTGACTTAATCTTATATGGCTGTGCCATAAAGTCGCCGCTAAGAGTAAGTGTATAAGAACCCTCTCTTAACTTAATGCTGTCCTGTGAGCTAAAATTATATACATACTTTTCATTATTCTTATCTGTATATGTATAAGTTACATTTTTATCTGTAAGGTCTGGTTCGTCAGGAAGATTAAGTGTAACAGCATATGTTGGCTTAAGCCCAGCTGTTATATCTAATGTTCCGTCTTCTGTATAGCTTATTCCACTGTGTGCAGATGTTATCTCATAATCATCTACGCCTGTGAGTGCAACGCTATATGTTACTTCCTCTTCAACCTTTGCAGAATATGACTTCTTATCATCTGCTATAGTAACCTCTGGTACATACTCTGTATCTTCATCTGTTGAAAATATTATTCCAAGCTCTGATACATCATAGTCATCTGCAAAGCCTGTTATAGCACCACTTACTGTCTTAGTTGAAAGCTTCATGATTGTAATATCCGCTGTCACCTCACTTGAAGCTTCCTTGCTAATCTTTACTGATGTTATGTCACTAGTTATAATATAAGCAGGATTGCTTATAGATAACTCATATTCCATTTCTGTATCTTCTACTGGAACTTCAATAGAATACATCTTATCTGATATTTCACCAGAATACTGTAATCCTGTAGTCTTATTAGTTGCAACTACACAAGTTCCATCTGGGATAGTTGATGAAGATGTGACAGTTCCTTTGATTGCTGTCTTTTCAAGTTCTTCACATTGTATTGAGAGGGACTTGATATAATTATTTTTTCCGTCAGTTGTATTTAAAAAGTTTAATGTAAGTTCTCCCTCATCACCTGTGAGATAACAAACAAATTCCAAATCAAGATAATTCTTATCTTCTGAATTAGCAGCACATGAAACACACTCTGCCTTTTCTAATACTCGACCTGATAAATCAAGATATTTACCTAATATATTCGATATATCTTTTACTTTTTCTTCATTTTCGTCCTTATCATCACAAGTATTCTTATATGCCGTAAGCCTGATTACCGCTTTATCACCCATTGCAGGCATTGTTAATTGAGTTTTAAGATTAACCTGAATTCTTTTATTTGATGAACTAGGCGCAAACTTTCCACTAGATGCATCTACATATAACACATCACCATCTGAATTAGTATATGTTCCATTGCCTGATTGGATAGTTGTCTTATTATCTGAAATTGTATTATCATAGCTCCACTCTGCTGAAATTGTCTTCCCTGTTTCAAACTCGCTAAGCTTATCAGCAGAAAATGCTGCTGATGTTGTTGCAGCGCTTGTGGAAGAGTCTATCTGCATAGAATACAGATATGTATTAATACCTATTGTAAGAGCCACATTCTCTGCATTTTTCTTTACATATCCTGTTATCTCATATATTTTGCTTCCTTTAGATTGTACAGTAACATCTTCCATACCATCTAACTCGATATCAGAAACAGTTAATGCACTTTCTGACTTCAGAGTAATTGTACAATTACCTGCACCTGCAACTACAGGAAATGTAAGTACAGTACCATTATTAGTCTGATATGCATTGCTTCCATTGCTTGAAAACTTGCCTGATGTAGCATCAATTACTAATTCATCACCTTTTGAATTAAGTAATTTTCCACTATTTTTTTGCAACTTTGTAACGTTATTACCATTGCTATCATACATTTTATCGTTCGTATCTTCATATGTCCATGTAGCAGACATACTCTCCGCCGCCTTCGCCTTAACCGCAAACAGCCCATCCGGTATATAGAGCCCCGACAGAATTAAAGCCACAGCCATAATCACAGCCGATATTCTCTTAAACCATCCTTTCTTCCTTACTGATTTCTTCATCTTTTCTCCCTTTCCATGCATAAGAAACCTATAATTACTATCATTAATTGTTTTTATATGCACTGTCTTTTTTGTTGACTTTGGACAAAATTTGTCCACCTGTTTTAACTAAAGAATACAACCTGCACTAATTTTATACAACTAATATTTTTTCAGTTTATATATCAACCACTGAATTTTTTAGCTTTTATTCGTCTTTTTTTAGTACATTAGTACTATATATCCAGGCGTTATCCACAACAAAATTCATAACTCGAATAATTAATAAAAAAATACAAAGAAACACCGCGTCAGCCTTTCAGCCACCACGGTGTCTCTTTGTATAATATTAGGAAAAAAGTTTTATATAAATGTGAAGGGTATTCCACATTTGTATCATTATGTAATTAT
>OOBK01000393.1_pt1 | contig 30383 bp, 25 predicted proteins | sample 1671541 | NCBI WGS metagenome assembly OOBK01 (sample SAMN06348167, study PRJEB24527) | human gut metagenome | biome: human gut; feature: ankylosing spondylitis patient; material: feces | host: Homo sapiens | place: China | collected 2015-10 | reverse complement strand
AGCAGGCGGATTGGTTAATCCTGCGTGAGTTCCGCCCGGACTTATTGATGGAGGAAACACCTGCTTCCCTATGGCATCGCTTGTCTACTCGTTGGATATACCGGTTTGGAAAATTGTTATCGATTTGATGGCGGTTTATTGATTCATGATTTGACAGATTTGAAACATGAAAAAAGATCTATCGGTGAATTAACAGACAATGCGCAGCCTTGTCTGTTAATTCACCGATAGATCATCATTTTAAGGTTCAAATATTCTTATATACTATTTCAACGCCTGCTCGATATCCGCAATGATGTCGTTTGCATTTTCGATGCCGACAGACAGGCGGATCAGGTCGGGAGCTACGCCTGCTTCGATCAGCTGTTCGTCCGTCAACTGGCGGTGCGTATGGCTGGCGGGGTGGAGGACGCAGGTACGGGCGTCCGCTACGTGGGTCACGATGCAGATCATCTTCAGGTTATCCATAAAGCGGATCGCATCTTCGCGGGAACCTTTCAGGCCGAAAGCGATCACGCCACAAGTCCCGTTCGGCATGTATTTTTGTGCCAGATCGTAATATTTGTTGCTCTTTAATCCGGGGAAGTTCACCCAAGCGACCTGCTCGTTTGCTTCGAGCCATTCGGCAACCTGCTGGGCGTTCTTGCAATGTTGAGGCATACGCAGGTGCAAGGTTTCGAGTCCTAAATTCAAGAGGAAGGCGTTCATCGGAGCCTGGATGGAACCTAAGTCGCGCATCAACTGTGCCGTTGCCTTTGTCATATAAGCCATCTTGCCGAAAGCTTTTGTGTAGGTCAGGCCGTGATAGGATTCGTCCGGGGTTGTCAGGCCGGGGAATTTGTCGGCATGTGCATCCCAGTCGAAATTGCCGCTGTCCACAACCGCACCGCCTACGCTTGTCGCATGGCCGTCCATATACTTGGTTGTAGAATGCGTCACGATATCGGCTCCCCATTCGAACGGGCGGCAGTTGATCGGCGTAGCGAATGTGTTATCCACGATCAGAGGCACACCATGACTGTGGGCGATACGGGCAAACTTTTCGATATCGAGCACACTCATGCCCGGATTGGACAAGGTTTCGCCAAACAAAGCCTTTGTGTTCGGACGGAAAGCAGCCGATATTTCTTCTTCCGAAGCATCAGGGTCGACGAATGTCACTTCGATGCCTAACTTCTTCATTGTCACGCCGAACAGGTTGAACGTTCCACCGTAGATCGTGGACGAGCAGACCATATGATCGCCGGCCTGGCAGATGTTGAATACGGCATAGAAATTGGCTGCCTGTCCGGAAGATGTCAGCATGGCGCCTACGCCACCTTCCAAAGCGGCGATCTTGGCTGCGACAGCATCGTTTGTCGGGTTTTGCAGGCGGGTATAGAAATATCCGCTCTCTTCCAGGTCGAAGAGTTTGGGCATCTGTTCTCTGGTGTCATACTTGAATGTCGTGCTCTGATAGATGGGCAGGACGCGCGGTTCTCCCTTTTTCGGTTGCCAGCCTCCCTGCACGCAGAGGGTTTCCGGCTTTAATGAATTGTTCATTATGATAATGTTTTACTATGTATTTGTTATTATCCGGCAAAAATAAGGAATAGTTTGTTTGTATCACAATATCTTCTTCTGTAAAATAAGGTGCCAGATATCCGCTGAGGATGATCGGTGCATCAATAACAAGGTTAAGATTTTTCATGGCAAATGCCAGATGGTTTAAATAATCTTTCCAGATCTGTATGATTTGGGGAGATTTTTTTTCGCGCAGAAGAGGGAAAAATTCTTTGGCAGGAATACCTGCAGCCTGTTCCAGTGCATTGGCAGAGCAGTAGGTTTCCAGGCAGCCACGGCTGCCGCAGTAGCAAAGTGGGCCGTCGGGATTAATACATATATGTTCAAGAGTTCCGCTGTGCATGGAGATCCCCTGATGAATCTGATGATTGGTAATGATGCCACCGCCCAGATTTCGGTTCAGCAGGATGATAACAGCACTGTCAAGCTCAGGATGATTCCATAATTCAAGGAACGCAGCTGATTTCGAATCATGTTCCAGATAACAGGGATAAGGAAGATATCTGGAAAAATCATCCAGTTTCATGCCTGTGCTATTCATGATATCTCCATATAGTACGGTGGTATGATCCGGGGATGTGATACCCTGTGTGGCAATGGAGATGCCAAGAACTTTATCATTGTCATACTGGCGCGATGAGATGAATTCTTTTACTGCGTCAGTAACTTGTTTATAGTAATCCGGTGTGTTGGAATATGGAAGCGGAATGGTATCTGTATAGAAAGCATTTCCATACAAATCTACAGCAGTAATATGAAACATCCCTTTTAAAATACCGATGCCAATGGAAATTTTAAAATCTGATACAATCTGAAGGGCGTTTGCCTTTCTTCCACCGGTGGATTCAAAGAAACCATTTTTTTCAATAAGACCTTCCTGTTCCAGAAGATTCAGGTTCTGACTGACAGTGGATAAACCCATCTGCAGTTCCTGAACGATCTGCTGCTTGGAGGTCTTTTTCTTTCTGTAAATATATTGGTAAACCTTTGATTTATTTATTTTCTTGAGACTAATGTTGGTCAATCCCTTTTCACTCATAATATTCTCCTGATTATGTTACAAGATAATGTTAAGCTTCAGATTTATTGTAGCATACAACGAAAAAAAAACAATAAAAACATCCAGTGCGATTGTTGGAAGAATCAACTTGTCAATATCTATAGTAAAAATACACAAAAAAATCATTTGAAAATTAGAATTTCTGTCAATGGATTTTTAAAATAAAAAGATATACACTCAACTTACAGTTAAGATATAAACGTAAGTAAAAAACATAATAACAAACAATAAGTATCGAATAAGACAAATAAGGAGGATATAACATGAAATTATCAATCAATGGAATCAAGGAACAGGAAGCATGGAAAAAGGCGGGAATCGCTCTTCCGGGTTATGATGCAGAGACTGCCTCTGAGAAAGCAAAGGAGAATCCGGTATGGGTTCACTTTGGTATCGGAAATATTTTCCGCGTATTCATCGGTGGAATTGCAGATGGTCTTCTGGAAGAGGAAGTGCTGGACCGTGGGATTACCTGTGTGGAAACTTTTGATTATGATGTAGTAGATAAGATTTATGATCCATATGACAATCTGGGATTAAGCGTGATCCTGCATGGGGATGGAACCCGTGAGTATAAAGTAGTCGGAGCTTTTGCGGAAGCAGTGAAGGCACAGTCTTCTAATGCAGAACAGTGGAAACGCCTGAAAGAAATCTTCACAAGCAAATCCCTGCAGATGGTTTCATTTACGATCACAGAGAAAGGCTATGCATTACAGAAAGCGGACGGAACATGGTTTCCGTTTGTAGAGGCAGATATCAAGAATGGTCCGGATAAAGCGGCTGGTGCCATGGCAGTTCTGGTTGCAATGCTTTATGAAAGATATAAAGCCGGCAAATATCCCATCGCACTGGTTTCCATGGATAACTGCTCACAGAACGGTGCAAAGCTTCGTGAGTCAGTACTGACAATGACAGAAGAGTGGAAGAAAGCCGGATTTGTTGATGAGGGATTTGTAAACTATGTAAGCGATGAGAAAGTAGTTGCTTTTCCATGGACAATGATCGATAAGATCACACCTCGTCCAAGCGAGCAGATCGCAGCAGATCTTGAAAAGCTGGGTGTTGAGAACATGCAGCCGGTGATCACAGGTAAGAAGACATACATTGCACCATTTGTCAATGCTGAGAAACCACAGTATCTGGTAATAGAGGACAGCTTCCCTAACGGACGTCCGGCTCTGGAAAAAGGTTTCGGTGTATATATGGCAGACAGAAATACAGTTAACCTTTCTGAACGTATGAAAGTAACCGTATGTCTGAATCCGGTTCATTCTGCTACAGGTCCGCTGGGAGTAGTTCTTGGATATGATCTGTTTGCGCATATGCTTAATACAAATGAAGATATGATGAAAATGGCACGTATGATTGCTTATGATGAAGGTCTTCCGGTAGTTGCTGACCCTGGAATCCTTTCTCCCCAGGCATTTGTTGATGAGCTTTTTAATGATCGTTTTCCAAATGAATATCTGGGAGACACCAACCTTCGTCTGGCAGTAGATGTATCTCAGATGGTTGGCATCCGTTTCGGCGAAACAATCAAAGCATATGTACAGAAATTCGGAGATGCTTCCAGACTGACAGCTATTCCTCTGGGAATTGCAGGATGGCTCAGATATATGCTTGGTGTAGATGATGAAGGAAATAAATTTGAATTGGCACCAGATCCAATGAATGAGGAATTGCAGGAACAGTTTAAAGATATTGTTGTAGGCAAACCTGAAACATTCAAAGATCAGTTAAAACCAATTCTTTCCAATGAGCGTCTGTTCTTCACTGACCTTTACAAAGACGGTGTGGGAGAGAAGGTTGAGGATATGTTCCGTGAGATGATCGCAGGACCTGGAGCTGTAAGAGCGACAATACATAAATATGTTGGATGATTTTCATCAGATGGATATTATAACTGACTTTCAGGAGGAAAATGAAAATGAATTTAAAAGAACAGTTTAATGGAATTCAGCATATTGGAATTCCGACCAATGATCTTGTTCATTTTCTTCCTTTCTGGGAAAACGGGGTAAAGTTCTTTACAATTGAGGGACCGAATAAAGAGAAAGTTGAGTTTAGCCAGTATTTATAAAGTCAGGCGGTTAAATTCAGCGAGAAAAAGCATCTGTTAAAGCAGGTGCTTTTTGTTTTCAATATTTTATTGAGAAAAGCCTGAGAAAAGTTTAAAATAGGAGATAATAAAAAATAAACGAAAGGGGTTTTTATCATGAGTAAACGAACAGAGAGAATGAGCCGGAGTGCAGCTGAGAGAATCAACCGCAAAGATACAGTAATCAGACAGAATAATGCAGAACTCGAGGAGCTGAGGAGTCAGTATGAGAATCTGGATATCTGCGAGGAGGATAAGCAGGTGATTGATGATTATATTGCCTGCAAAGATGCCAGAGCTGACAGGATGGCAGAAAAACTCTATGAAAAGGGAAGAAAAGATGTAAAGAAATGTATCCGCATCCGAAAACTGATCCGCAGATGCATGATCCTGTCTGCCATTGTTACGGTGGTACTGGTTCAGTATAATAAGAATGAGAAGCTGAGAGAAAGTCTGGACGAGCTGCTGAAAATGTTCCGGGATGGAGTGTCGGACGAGGAGTTATAACTGATATAAATGACGCAGATAAAAATGTACTTTCGGAATTTTCTTACAAAAGCAAATACAAGGAGACTCCGAGAGTGCATAAAACAAAAAAGGAGCAAGAGACAGCATGGGAATACAAAGATACTCGATTATATACAGCAGTAAAACAGGGAACACAAAGAAACTTGCGGAGAAGATCAGGGAGGTACTGCCTGAGGAAAACTGTGACTATTTTGGAACAGAAGGAACGAAGGCTCTCTCTTCCGACATATTATACATTGGATTCTGGACAGATATAGGGAATGCAGATCCTGCAACACTTGAACTGTTAAAGAGTCTGAAAAACAAGAAGATCTTTCTGTTTGGAACAGCAGGTTTCGGAGGCAGTGAAGCCTATTTCCAGCAGGTTCTCGAGAAAGTTAAAGAATCTGTGGATGAGAGTAATACAGTGATGGGAGAATTTATGTGTCAGGGGAAAATGCCCCAGTCAGTCAGGGATAGATACGTAAAGATGAAAGAGAAGCCGAATCATGCGCCGAACCTGGATGAACTAATCCAGAATTTTGACAGGGCGTTATCTCATCCTGACAATGAGGATCTGGACAGACTGGAAGAAATAATCAGAAGAGACCTGAAAAAATAATTAAGTCTTGACTAACAGAGGGAACTGCGGTATAGTGCTCGTTACTAAAAAAGGTAATTCATAAATTTTTATAGATTTTCGCGAAAGAGAGGTAACGAGATATGACATTTTATCAGGAATTACAATTGAGTTCGACCGGCTCCAAGCAGCTGATCAGAAGCACCACAGATCCAAAAGAGAAAAGACGACACATTTTAATCTATAATTTTAAAGTGTATCTGGTTATGGCTTTTTGCGTAGCAGTGGTGAGCATGTACAGCAAGCTTACAGGAAGCAGCAACAGTGTAGTTGGTGTTACTGTTCTGCTGGCAGTGCTTGTGTTGCGGCAGGCAGATTTCGGGATCAGGACAACACATGGACTGCTTTCCATTGCAGGAATCTTCGGTATTCTTATGGCAGGACCCCGTCTGGCAAATATAGTGCCTCCGTTAGCCGCGTTTGCAGTGAATGCTGTGTGTATTTTACTGCTGATGATACTGGGCTGTCATAATGTGATCATGTACAATCATTCTACCTTTGTTCTGGGCTATTTGCTGCTTCTGGGCTATGATGTGACAGGAAAGGAATACACCTTCCGTGTGATCGGCTTGTTGGTGGGAATGGTGATCTGTATGATCGTCTTCTATAAGAACCAGAGAAACAGAGCCTATCGAAGAACCTTCCTGGATTTGTTCCGGGAATTTGATCTTAAGTCAGCAAGAAGCAGATGGTATGTGAAACTGACACTGATCGTATCCAGCGCAATGCTGTTTATGAATCTTCTGGGACTTCCCAGAGCAATGTGGGCAGGAATCGCCTGTATGTCCGTATGTCTGCCTTTTACAGAGGACTGTATCCCAAGGTCTGTGAGCAGAGGAATGTTTAATGTTGTGGGCTGTCTGCTGTTTATTGTGCTGTATCTGGTACTTCCTAAATCCATGTATCCGTACATTGGAATGATCGGAGGAATCGGAGTTGGATATTCAGCAGGATATCCGTGGCAGACTGCATTTAATACATTTGGAGCGCTGTCTATTGCAGCAGGAATCTTCGGAATGCCGGCAGCAATAGCACTTCGTATAGGTGCCAATGTTCTGGGAGCAGCTTATACGGTAATCTGCAATAAAGTAACAGATAAAGTAGCAGAGTATATAGGCACAAATAAATGTGCAGAAAATCTTTCCTGACTGAAACTGCGGAGCGGTTATAAGCAAGTAAAAAAGCGGATGATTTTATCCGTCTGATATGTGTTCTGGGAATAGAGTGAATATTAACGTACAATGACAGAGGGAGAGAGAAAGAATATGAAACAGGATACCCTGGAAGGCAGGGCGAAAACGAAAAATGGTGTAAAACGATTATGCTTTTCCGCAGTATGTATTTTACTGGAAGCAGCTTTTATCATTGCTATGATCACAAAGCTGAATCAATATGCGGAGATTATCAATCTGATGACAAGGCTTCTTGCAGGTGTACTGGTTCTTAAGCTGTATGCGTCAGATCAGACTTCATCTATGAAAATGCCCTGGGTTATTTTGATCCTTGTATTCCCTATCTTGGGAGTGGGATTGTACTTACTGATTGGTCTCAATGGCGGTACCCGTAAAATGCGGGAGCGTTATGACCAGATCGACAGGGAACTTCTGCCGTTGCTTCCCAATGACAGTGAGTGCAGGGAAACGCTTGGCAGGAAAATCCCGAAGGCAGGCAATATTTCTGATTATATACAGAAAAATGCCTCCTATCCGGTCTATCAGAATACAGATGTTATTTATTATGATGAGGCAGTCAAAGGGCTGGAGGCTCAGCTGGCAGATCTGGCAAAGGCAGAGAAATTCATTTTTATGGAATATCATGCCATTGAGGATGCACAGGCCTGGCATAAAATCCAGAGAGTTCTGGAAGACCGCATAAAGGCAGGCGTAGAAGTCAGAGTATTTTATGACGACATGGGTTCCATTGGGTTTATCAATACAGACTTCATTAAGAAAATGGAAAATGTGGGAATCCATTGCAGAGTGTTCAACCCTTTTACTCCGGGTCTGAATGTGTTCCTGAATAACCGGGATCACCGCAAGATCACAGTGATCGATGGAAAAGTGGGATTTACCGGCGGTTACAACCTTGCCAACGAATATTTTAATTTCACACATCCTTATGGACAGTGGAAGGATACAGGTATCCGTCTGGAGGGGGAGGCAGTCCGTTCCCTGACAGTAACATTCCTGGAGATGTGGAATGCTGTCAGTGATAAGGATAAAAATGACAGTGATTTTACCGAATTTCTGGTCCAGACAGATTATCAGGCAAAGCAGACAGGATTTATCCAACCCTATGCGGACAGTCCTATGGATCATGAACAGGTAGGTGAAGAAGTGTATATCAGTATGGTGAATAAAGCGGAAAAATATTGCTGGTTTATGACTCCGTACCTGATCATCACAGATGAAATGACCCATGCTCTGTGTCTGGCAGCCAAGCGAGGGGTAGATGTAAGGATCATTACACCTGGTATTCCGGATAAAAAGATGATCTACAATATCACACGATCCTTTTACCATGGACTGGTAAAGCATGGAGTGCGTATTTACGAATGGACACCTGGTTTCTGTCACGCAAAGATGAGTGTGGCAGATGATTGTATGGCAACCTGCGGAACCATAAATCTGGATTACAGAAGTCTGTATCATCATTTTGAAAACGGCTGCTTTATGGCAGACTGCCAGGCAGTTCTGGATATCCGAAATGATCTTGCAGCAACAATGGATGAATGCCGTGAAGTCACAGAACAGTACAGTACCGGACGCAGCGCATATCTGCGATTGGGACAGCTGTTTATGAGGTTATTTGCGGGACTATTATAACGTTACTGTTTACTCCATAACACTTGGAAAAAAGCAGGATATCGTGTACAATGGAATGGGGAACAGCAAAACTATTATAAATATGGGAGGAATTTTAACTATGGATCTTTCAACCTTAGTAAAAATGTCAAATACTTATGGAAGCAACCCTGCCTATGTTCTTGCAGGCGGCGGTAATACTTCTGTAAAAGACGACACCACATTGTATGTAAAAGGCTCCGGTACACAGCTTGCCACAATTAAGGCAGAGGAATTTGTGGAAATGAGCAGAGCACGTTTGAATGAGATCATGAAAACAGATTATCCGGAAGACGATGTCAAACGTGAATCACTGTATCTTGCAGATGTTATGGCTGCAGTAACAGATGCTGACAAAACAAAACGTCCAAGTGTAGAAGCACTGCTTCATAACTTATTTGCCTATACTTATGTACTGCATGTTCATCCTACACTTGTCAATGGACTGACCTGCGGAAAAGGCGCAAAGGAACTCAGCGAACAGCTCCTTGGAAAAGATGTACTCTGGATCGATATCTGCAAACCCGGATATACACTTGCACGTATCTGTTATGAGAAAATGAATGCTTATAAAGAAGAATCCGGAAAAGATGTTCAGGTTCTTCTGCTTCAGAATCATGGAATTTTCGTTGCAGCAAATACTGTAGAGGAAATTGGAGTGTTATTTGACGGCGTGATCAGTAAATTAGAGAAACAGGTAAAGAGAACTGCTGATGTCAGTGATGCTGTTACATCTGAAAAAGAACAGGCAGCAGAGAAGCTTTCCCGGTTACTGGGACATGCAGTAGAAGTTGTACCTGCAGCAGAAGCTGATCATTTTGTAAAAGATAAAGCAGCGGCAGCACCGCTTCTGAAGCCGTTTACACCGGATCACATTGTATACTGTGGACCATATCCGTTATTTGTAGAGGATATTGACCAGGCAAAAGATGCGCTGGACGCATTTATGAAAGAGAATGACAAAGAGCCAAGACTGATCCTGGTACAGGGAGTTGGCGCCTTTATCATGGAAGATGATAAGGGAAAAGCTGCAAAAGCACAGCTTCTTGTAAAAGATGCCATCAAGCTTGCAGTATATGCAGAAAGCTTTGGTGGCCCGCTTCACATGACAGATGATATTACATACTTTATCACACATTGGGAAGCAGAAGCATACCGCAGTAAGAAATAATATAATAAGGGCTGTCGTTTTTTGACAGCCCTTATTATATTGGTTTAAACACTATATTTTTAAAGGAAAGGTTTATTTTCAGCAAATCTTATTTCGTTTCTTTTTTCTCTTTGACCTTCCTGGATTCAGGAATATTTCCCTCTCCATAGTAAGCTTTCAGATAGATTTCTTTCAGCTCAGACATTAATGGATATCTCGGGTTGGCACCGGTACACTGGTCGTTGAATGCCTGTTCGGTCATTTCGTCCAGAGTTTCGAGGAAGTATTTCTCGTCTACGCCGTATTCTTTGATCGTATGTTTGATCTCAATAGTATCCATCAGTTCCTGCAGTTTCTGGAGAAGTTTCTCAAATACTTCGCTGTCGTTCTTGCCTGTCAGACCTACAGAACGGCCAATCTCAGCGTAACGTGCAAGTGTGTGCGGATACTGATACTGTGGGAAGGTACCCATTTTAGCCGGAACTTCGGCTGCATTATAGCGCAGAACATGAAGCAGAACCAGAGCATTTGCAATACCATGTGGAAGATGATGGAAAGCTCCCAGCTTATGAGCAAGAGAGTGGTTTACGCCAAGGAAAGCATTTGCGAAAGCCATACCAGCCATGCAGGAAGCATTTGCCATATGCTGTCTTGCTTCTACATCAGAACCATCTTTGTATGCACGTGGCAGATAGTTAAATACCAGTTTGATTGCATTTAATGCAAGACCATCTGTATAATCAGACGCCATCATGGAAGCATAGGCTTCAAGTGCATGAGTCATAACGTCGATACCGGAAGCACAGGTCAGTCCCTTAGGTGCGCTCATCATATTATCTGTATCAACAATAGCCATGTCAGGCATTAATTCATAATCAGCCAGAGGCCATTTGATACCTGTAGTCTTATCAGTAATGATAGCAAAAGGTGTTACCTCGGAACCTGTACCGGAAGATGTTGGAACAGCTATAAAGTAAGCTTTCTTACCCATATGCGGGAATGTGAAGATTCTCTTACGGATATCCATAAAGTCCATAGCCATATCATCAAAGTTGGCGTCCGGATTTTCATAGAGAACCCACATGATCTTGCCGGCATCCATTGCGGAACCACCGCCCATTGCGATAATGCAGTCAGGATCGAACATTCTCATTGCAGCAGCACCGGCTCTTGCAGAAGCGAGAGATGGATCTGGCTCTACATCGTAGAAGCAGGTATGTACGATTCCCATCTGATCTAATTTATCTTCGATCTTTTTAGTATATCCATTCTTATAAAGGAAAGAGTCTGTTACGATAAAGCAGCGTTTCTTGTGCATAACAGTGCCAAGTTCATCCAGAGCAACCGGCAGGCAGCCTTTTTTGAAATAAACTTTTTCCGGTGTTCTAATCCAGAGCATATTTTCTCTCCTTTCAGCAACGGTCTTGATGTTGATAAGATGTTTCACACCTACGTTCTCAGATACGGAGTTGCCACCCCAGGAACCGCAGCCCAGAGTCAGGGACGGAACAAGTTTGAAGTTGTAAAGGTCGCCGATACCGCCCTGAGAAGATGGAGTATTGATGAGGATACGGCAGGTCTTCATGGCTGCTGCATGTTTTTCCATCTTTTCCTTCTCTCTTGTGTCAATGTAGAGAGCGGAGGTATGTCCATAACCGCCGTCAGCTACAAGCTGTTCAGCTTTGGCAATCGCTTCGTCAAAAGTTTTGGCCTTGTACATGGCAAGTACAGGGGAAAGCTTCTCATGTGCGAATTCTTCGCTGATGTCTACAGATTCAACTTCACCGATCAGAATCTTTGTTTCAGGAGGAACTGCAACACCGGCCATCTCAGCGATAGTGGCAGCTTTCTGACCTACGATCTTTGCATTCAATGCGCCATTGATAAGGATAGTTTTTCTTACTTTCTCTAATTCATCCGGTTTCAGGAAGTAACATCCTCTGTAAAGGAATTCTTCTTTTACTTTCTTATAAATGCTCTCAAGAACAGTTACAGACTGTTCGGAAGCACAGATCATACCATTGTCAAAGGTCTTGGAATGGATGATGGAGTTAACTGCCAGACGGATATCTGCACTGTCATCAATGATAACAGGAGTATTTCCGGGACCTACACCTAAAGCAGGCTTTCCGGAAGAATAGGCAGCTTTAACCATTCCGGGACCACCTGTAGCAAGGATGATGTCTGCTTCACGCATAACCTGATTTGTCAGATCAAGACTTGGAACATCAATCCATCCGATGATTCCCTCAGGTGCACCGGCTTCTACAGCTGCTTCCAGAACAACCTTTGCTGCATCAATGGTACATTTCTTTGCACGGGGATGCGGACTGATGATGATCGCATTACGTGTTTTCAGCGCGATCAGAGTTTTGAAGATTGCAGTAGACGTCGGGTTAGTTGTAGGAATAACTGCAGCGATCAGACCGATCGGTTCAGCTATTTTCTTAATACCGTAAGCAGTGTCTTCTTCAATCACACCGCAGGTTCTGGTATTCTTATATGCGTTGTATACATACTCGGCTGCGTAATGGTTCTTGATAACCTTATCTTCTACAATACCCATTCCTGTTTCTTCAACAGCATCTTTAGCAAGCGGGATACGTGCTTTGTCAGCAGCAGTAGCGGCAGCTTTAAAAATCTTATCTACCTGCTCCTGGGTAAATGTTGCGAAAATCTTCTGTGCCTCTTTCATGGCTGCAATCTTTGCAGTAAGGGCTTCAGGGGTGTCGATGATGGTTGGGATAGTGTTCTCTTTTTTTGCCATTTGGGAATCCTCCTGTTTGTGTTTTCGTTAAAAGTATTTACCGTGACCTGTTATGTTTTTATTATATAAATAAACTGATTATTCGGTCAACAGTAACATTAATATGAGCATAACGAAATATTATGGTGAAAATTGTGCATAATCACGTAAATAATGTGAATAAAATATCAATTGTCAGAATATATGAGAAAAATTTAACAATATATGTTCTGTTGGCAACTGAGAGAAAGTTAAAAAAATAACGTTAATAAATTAACAACCTCGATGATGCTATTATATGACTTTGTTAATCATTTGTCAATTACATAGCATATGAAAAAGTTAACAAATACTAACTAGGAATTTCGTGAAAATATAACAATATAATTTGTAGAAGGATTTATGTTTTTCCATATGTTTGCAGGAGATTAAGAGTTACTGTGAACGGAGTGAACAGTAATGATTAAGAAAAATTAAGCCCCGCAAAATCTGCGAGGCTTAATTTTTCTTAAATTTCTATTTGTTTCAGGCTTTTCTGAAAGCGGCTCTCTTACGTTCTCTGGAATCCAGCAGTCTCTTACGGATACGGAGAGATTCCGGTGTAACCTCAAGGAGTTCATCCTGGTCGATGAAATCGATGGCCTGTTCCAGACTGAGAACTCTTGGTGGAGTTAATTTCAGTGCATCATCAGCGGAAGAAGAACGTGTGTTAGTCAGATGTTTTGTCTTGCATACGTTCAGCTCGATATCTTCGGCTTTACCATTCTGTCCGATAACCATACCGCTGTAAACCTTTGCACCAGGTCCGATAAACAGAGTACCACGCTCCTGGGCTGCGAACAGACCATAAGTAACAGCTTCACCAGCCTCGAAAGCGATCAGAGATCCCTGTTTTCTGTACTGGAAATCTCCCTTGTAAGGAGCATATCCGTCAAACATAGTATTGATGATGCCGGTACCCTTGGTGGAAGTAAGGAACTCACCGCGGAATCCGATCAGTCCACGGGAAGGAATGTGGAATTCCAGACGGACAGTACCGTCACTGGCAGTACTCATACCCTGCAGCTCACCTTTACGTTCGCTCAGCTTCTGGATTACAGTACCGGAAAATTCTTCCGGAACATCTACATAAGCGATTTCCATAGGTTCAAGTTTCTTTCCGCGCTCGTCTGTTTTGTACAGAACCTCCGGTTTACTTACTGCGAATTCATAACCTTCACGTCTCATGTTCTCGATCAGGACAGACAGATGAAGTTCTCCACGTCCGGAAACCTTAAAGGCTTCTGTTGTTTCAGTATCTTCTACACGAAGGCTGACATCTGTATTCAGCTCACGGTAGAGACGGTCACGAAGATGACGGGATGTGATGTATTTACCTTCCTGGCCTGCCAGCGGACTGTCATTTACGATGAAGTTCATGGCAATGGTAGGCTCGGAAATCTTCTGGAAAGGAATTGCCTCCGGGTTTTCTCCGCCGCAGAGAGTATCACCGATATGGATGTCTGCGATACCGGAAATAGCAACGATGGAACCAATAGTAGCTTCCTTTACTTCAACCTTATTCAGACCGTCAAACTCATAGAGCTTGCTGATTTTAACTTTCTTACGTTTGTCCAGATCATGATGGTTTAACAGAGTCAGCTCCTGATTAACGGCAATCTTACCATTCTCAACTTTACCTACACCGATACGTCCAACGTATTCGTTGTAGTCAATGGTGCTGATCAGAACCTGAGTATCTGCATCAGGATCTCCCTCCGGAGCAGGGATATATTTCAGAATAGCGTCAAACAGAGGAGCCATATCCTTAGGAGTATCGTTTAAGTCGATCACAGCATGACCTGCTTTTGCAGAAGCATACAGGAACGGGCAGTCAAGCTGCTCGTCAGAAGCACCAAGATCCATAAGAAGTTCCAGAACTTCATCTACAACTTCGTCAGGACGAGCTTCCGGACGGTCAATCTTGTTGATACATACGATTACATGGAGATCAAGTTCAAGGGCTTTCTTAAGAACGAATTTAGTCTGAGGCATAGCACCTTCGAAAGCATCAACGAGAAGAATAACACCGTCTACCATCTTAAGTACACGTTCTACCTCGCCGCCGAAATCAGCATGTCCTGGTGTGTCAATGATGTTGATTTTTGTATTTTTGTAATGAACAGCTGTGTTCTTGGATAAAATAGTGATACCACGTTCACGTTCGATATCATTAGAGTCCATGACACGTTCCTGAACTTCCTGATTCTCACGGAATACACCGCTCTGTTTCAGAAGCTGGTCAACCAGAGTAGTTTTACCATGGTCAACGTGTGCGATAATGGCTACGTTACGGACATCTTCACGTTTTGTTCTCATAAAATGATTTTCCTTTCCTCTTTAAGCTTTGAATGGGTAACTGTTCGGCACACTGGCTGAACAGTTACCGGAATTGTTAATATTCATGTGTTATCAGCAGGATTATTTTGCTGCAAAAGCATTTTTCAAGCACGATATAATCTTGCAGATGAATTTGTTCCTATTATTATGTGTTTTTTTCTTCAATAAGTTACCCGAATTTTCAGTTTACCACATTTTCGCCAGATTACAAGGTGTTAAAATAATTTTTTTTATTTTTGCAGATTCTGGTTCTAAATGAGAATGCCTGTACATAACCTTATAAAGAACAATACAAGGTACAGAGGAGCATATGCGGGATCGCTGAAAAAGCAGAGACGATTTACGGTCTGCACTGCAGGCAGGGATTCTGACACAGGTGCTCTACAGGGAAGGAGAACCACATTATGGCAGATAAAATTATTGAAAACAATCAGGTATCTATGATGGGCAAAATTGCAGCAGGCTTTACATTCAGTCATCAGGTCTTTGGAGAAGGCTTCTATATGACAGAACTGCTGGTCAAGAGGCTCAGTGATTCGGAGGACAGGATTCCGGTGATGGTTTCTGAACGGCTGGTGGATGTAACGCAGGATTATATCGGAGAATATGTGGAAATCCATGGACAGTTCCGCTCATATAACCGCCATGAGGAGAAGCATAACCGTCTCGTGCTTTCAGTATTCAGCAGAGAACTGAAGTTTGTGGAAGAAGAGGATGAAACAGTTCCGGTCAATCAGATTTTTCTGGACGGATATATCTGTAAGCCTCCGGTGTACCGTAAAACTCCTCTTGGAAGAGAAATTGCGGATGTGCTGCTGGCAGTAAACCGTCCGTATGGAAAATCAGATTACATACCATGTATCTGCTGGGGCAGAAATGCCCGCTATGCATCTGCGTTTGAAGTAGGCGGTCATGTCCTGATCTGGGGACGTATCCAGAGCAGAGAATATATGAAACGGATCGGGGAAAATGAAACAGAGAAGAGAGTTGCGTATGAAGTATCTGTAAGCAAGCTGGAATATATGGAATAATTCCATTGCCGCAGGCAATTTGGAATGAATTTTGGCCACGTTACTGTGAACGGTAACGATTACTGTAAACAGTAACACTTGCAATTCTTCATAAACTGCGGTAATATAAGCGTATTCAGATAACTATGGCAGCCTGCTGTTCCACGAAGCATTCCGGCGTGAATATGCCGGAAGCTCATCGCAAAAGTCGAAAACAGACTGCTGTTTATCATGTCTGTAATGACACAGAGAAGAAGGTACAATTTCAATAACGATAAGAGGAATTGTTTGTTATGGAAAAAGAATTTACAGAGGTTTACTGTGGCGGGGGAAAGGGAAAGACAACTCTGGCGATCGGTCAGTGTCTGAGAGCTTCCGCACAGGGTAAAAGCGTCATTATTATTCAGTTTCTGAAAGGAAGAGAGCGCAGGGAACTGGATTTTCTGGAGGAATTGGATAATCTGGATATTAAGATATTCCGTTTTGAGAAGCATGATGAAGGATATGAGGAGCTGAATGAGCAGGAGAAGGCAGAGGAGAAAACCAATATTCTCAATGCTTTGAATTTTGCGCGCAAAGTGATCGCAACGCAGGAATGCGATTTTCTGCTCCTGGATGAGATTCTTGCACTTCCGGATTATGGGATCACTACTGCAGAGGCAATCGGTGATATCCTGAAGATGAAGGACGAGAGTATGCATATTTTGCTTACGGGACGGACGTTACCGGACAGCCTGCGTAAATATGCAGACAGCATAACTACACTGACAACAGAGATTGTATAAGGTGTATAAAACCTGATTATTGTTTATGAATGGACAGTAATCTGTATGGAAATTACAGAAGAATAAAGGAGGAAGGCAAATGGCAATTTTTAAAGGTGCAGGTGTTGCAATCGTAACCCCTATGTATGAAGATGGCAAGGTTAATTATGATAAACTGGAGGAACTTCTGGAGTATCAGATTGCAAACAGTACAGATGCGATCATTATCTGCGGAACAACAGGAGAATCATCAACGATGACGCATGGAGAGCATCTTAAGACAATTAAGTTTGCAATCGACAAGGTAAACAAACGTGTTCCGGTTATCGCAGGTACAGGTTCCAACTGTACGGAAACTGCAATTATGATGTCAAAGGAGGCTGCTTCTTACGGTGCAGATGCACTTCTTATAGTGACTCCATATTATAACAAGGCGACTCAGAAAGGACTGATCGCTCATTATACAGCTATTGCAGAGGCAGTTCCGGAAACACCGATCATTATGTACAATGTTCCGAGCCGTACAGGATGTAACATCCAGCCTGCAACAGCAGTAGCTCTGGCTAAAAATGTTAAGAATATTGTTGGTATCAAAGCAGCAAGCGGAGATCTTTCACAGATTGCAACCATGATGTCCATGGCTGATGGCTGCATTGAACTCTACTCCGGAAATGATGATCAGGTACTTCCGATCCTTTCACTTGGCGGACTTGGAGTAATTTCCGTACTTTCTAATGTAGCTCCTAAGGAAACACATGATATGGTTATGAAATTCCTTGAAGGAGATACAAAGGGTGCAGCAGAAATCCAGTTAAAGGCAATCCCGTTAATTCATGCACTGTTCAGTGAAGTAAACCCGATTCCGGTGAAAGCAGCTCTGAATCTGATGGGTAAAGAAGTGGGACCACTTCGTATGCCATTATGCGAGATGGAAGATGCAAACAAGGCAAAACTTGCTGAAGAACTGAAGAATTTCGGAATTAAACTTGCATAAATATAACCGCAGGATTGTTCGGAAAATCAACTTGCCGATATACTGGAATTGAGAGGAATAGACAAATGGTAAAGATTATTATGCATGGCTGTAACGGTCACATGGGTCAGGTAATCTCCGGACTTGTGGAGAAGGATCCGGATGCTGAGATCGTAGCAGGTATCGATGTGGCAGATCAGGGAAAGAACAGCTACCCTGTATATACAAATATAGAAGAATGTCAGGTAGAGGCAGATGCCCTTATCGACTTCTCTTCTGCAAAAGCAACAGATGCACTTCTTGCTTACTGTGAGAAACGCAAACTCCCGGTTGTATTATGTACAACCGGTTTAAGCGAGGAGCAGCTCGCAAAGGTGGAAGAGACATCTAAGAATGTCGCAGTTCTGAAATCTGCAAATATGTCTCTTGGAATCAATACTCTGATGAAACTGCTTCAGGATGCGGCAAAGGTTCTGGCAACAGCAGGATTTGACATGGAGATTGTTGAGAAGCATCACAGACTGAAACTGGATGCACCAAGCGGAACAGCACTTGCACTGGCTGACAGCATTAATGAGGCAATGGATAACCAGTATCATTATATCTATGACCGCAGCCAGAGACGTGAGATGCGGGATGATAAGGAAATCGGTATCTCAGCAGTTCGCGGTGGAACAATCGTAGGAGAACACGAAGTGATCTTCGCAGGTCCGGATGAAGTGATTGAATTTAAGCATACTGCATATTCCAAAGCTGTATTTGGAAAGGGTGCTGTTGAAGCTGCGAAATTCCTTGCAGGCAAACCGGCAGGAAGATATGATATGAGCGATGTTATCAGTGCAAAATAATCAGGAATGCAGTAAAAATTGATAACTGGTAATTTTCAGTATCTTCATAGCAGTGAAATAAAATATATAAAAGGAAAGTGTATCTGATGTTTCAGAACACTTTCCTTTTTTTGTAATATTGGCCTGTATGCTGCTATAATAATTCTGATTAATGATTATATGCGTAAGTCAGCAATGTTCTGGAATCCTGCCAGCGGACAGAAGATGAATCTGCACCCAGGACAACAGAAATATAGGTGTTTCCCCTTGCGGAATAAGAAAGTCCGACAAAACAATAGCCTGCTTTGTTGGTATAGCCTGTTTTCATACCCTGAACTCCCGGAACATTGCCGAGCAGGGCGTTGGTGGTGCCGATAGAATAGCTTCTGCCGGTGTTGAGATTAGAGAAAGAATAATAGCCGGTGCTTACCAGTTTGCGGAACATAGGCTTTTTGATCGCATACTGGGCAATTTTTGCCAGGTCAGAAGCTGTTGTGTAATGGTTATACCCTGCATCCAGACCATTTGGGGTTGCGAAATGTGTATTCGTACATCCGATCTCTGCTGCTTTTTTATTCATTAATTTAACAAACTTTGCAGTGGAACCGCTGACGTGTTCGGCAATGGCAACTGCGGTGTCGTTGTGGGAGGGAAGCATCAGGGAATAAAGCAGATCTTTCAGATAAAATATTTCTCCTGCATTTGCATAAAGCTTGCTGGGTTCAATAGATGCTGCGTAAGGGGAGAACTTTACTTTTTCGTTTAATTTGCAGTTTTCAAGTGCAAGGATACAGGTCATAATCTTGGTTGTGCTGGCGTTGGCATGAGCAACATTTTCATTTTTGCCATAAATAATCTGACCGGTATCTGCATTCATGAGAAGTGCACAGTCAGAGGAAAGGGAATAATTTAATCCGGTGTGGGTGACAGTACCATTCTGGTTAAAGTAATAGTAAGTTCCCTTGATCTTGTGTTTTCCTGTAACTGCTTTTCCGTCTTTGCCGAAATAGTATTTCTTTCCGGATTTGTCAGTGTACCATCCGGTAACCATGGCACCGTCTTTACCGACATAGTAATAATTTCCTTTATATTTGATAAGAGAATTCTTTATCAGATATCCCTGAGATCTGGTTCCGAAATAATAATTTTTGCCTTTGATCGTATGCCAGCTGCACCAGCGGTGTCCGAGTTTGTTAAAATAATAGGTCTTTTTGTCAATTTTCAGAAATACATTTTTGGCGATGGTTTTATCATCATAGCGGTAAATCCAGTAATCGCCGTCTTTTACAAATTTTCCCGATGCTGCGATATCAGGTTTCTGAAGTGTGGATGCATAGATAGTAGAAACACTGCAGGTAAACAGCAGGAAAAGTGCAGCCAGAAATATGAAAACAGAGCTGCGAAGTGAATGGTTCCTTTTTCTTTTCATGATAACCTCCTGTAAATATGAGTTATAGATATTCCGTAAAATACTGCAGTCAATCCATCTCATTAATGAGTGAAATCCTGCTATAGCAATGCGTTAGTGTGCCGACAAGATTGTTTGAGAAATCAACTTGTCGGTACGCTAGATTGTGGGAGTATATATGTACGAAGTAATCTGTTTTGTGTTATTTAAATCATAGCATGAAAAGTAAATTTTTTCCAGAATAGTATTGAGTTTTTGGTACATATTAAAAACATAATATAAAAACATGAAAAGACGGAGAGGTTCTGCTGCATGGACCGGCAGAATGCTTTCCGGGAACAGGAGATGAATATGGGAATAAAGGTAAAAAAGATTCTGACAGGTACAGCACTTATTATGTCACTGTGCATGTTCACAGCATGTGGGAATGCAAATAAAGCAGCTGATGAGGCAGACACAAACGAAGAAAATATGACGGATAATAATGCTGCAAACGATGATAACATGGAAAATAACGCAGGAGAAAACAATACAAATGGAAATAGCACATCAGGCAACAATGCGGCAGATAATAATGTAAATAATGGTGGAACCGTCACAGACAATGGAACTGCCGCAGAGGATGAAGCTGCAGAAAATGAGACAAAACAGAATAGCAATGCAACAGATAACACTGCAGATAATACCAGAATTGATGAAAACAACAACGGTGACGGCACAGTATCCGGTGAACTGGGAAACAGCGTCAAAGATCTGGGCGAAGGGGTAGGTAATGCTGTAGAAGATGTGGGTGATGCTGTTGGCAATGCGGCAGAAGGAAGATAGACATCAGGAATAATTTATGGTATTATCGTGTTAAATTGGTAAAATTTAAATAATGTACTCCCGAAGTTTTTATTGCATTTGTTTTTGCATCTAACTATAGCAATCATTGTAAATAATGCATATTGATTCAGCTCATCAGAGCGTGAAATCCGTTACTGTGAACGGAGTGAACAGTAACTGAAATCCTGCGTCAGCACGCCTGCAGATATCTTCCTTGTCTTTCGCACTCTGCTGAACTGTCTCAAATGCATTAATTTAAGAGGCTTGCTATAAGTACAAAAAGATTCTGAGAGTACATATAACGGATATGGAGGTACGGATTTCATGAAATTTCGCCCATGTATTGATATACATAATGGAAAAGTAAAGCAGATCGTAGGTGGGAGCCTTACGGACGTACAGGATCAGGCAAGTGAGAATTTTGTATCTGAGCAGGATGCATCTTTCTATGCAGAATTATATAAAAAGGCAGGGATAAAAGGAGGACATGTAATTCTGTTAAATGGTCATGACTCCCCATACTATGAATCAACAAAAGAACAGGCGATTCTTGCATTACATACTTATCCGGGAGGATTACAGATCGGCGGAGGAGTGAACCCGGAAAATGCAGGGGAATATCTTAGTGCAGGTGCCAGTCATGTAATCGTTACATCTTATGTATTTAAAGATGGAAGGATTTCCTGGGAAAATCTGAACAAAATGAAAGAGACTGTGGGAAAAGAGAAACTGGTTCTTGACCTGAGCTGTCGCAGAAAAGATGGAAAATACTATATTGTGACAGACCGCTGGCAGAAATTTACAGATGTCACTATGACACTGGATATTATGAAAGAACTGGGAAGTTACTGCGATGAGTTTCTGGTCCATGCAGTAGATGTGGAGGGAAAGGCACGCGGAGTTGAAACAGAACTTGCATCTCTGCTGGGGGAGTATAAAGGAAATCCGGTTACTTACGCAGGTGGAGTTGGCTCCATGAAAGATATTGAGGATCTGCGAAAATATGGAAAAGACAGACTGGATGTCACAGTAGGCAGTGCATTGGATCTTTTTGGAGGAAATATTTCATTCTCAGAACTGATTAAACTTTAACTAATTTTTATAGTAATCTCAGGAATCACAGTGAAAATGTACAGAACAATTACAGAATTTTTGCTATTTCCCCATAATGACAAAGGAACTTTAAAGTTATTTCTGAAGTAAACAGAAAAAATGTGAAATTTTAATAAAATAGTGTTAAAATTCAAAAATGTGTGTTATAATAGGTTCATCAAACAGCAAAGGGGATGGAAGCATGAAGTTTATCATCAGCGGAAAAAATATTACAGTTACAGAAGGTCTTAAGACAGCAGTCCAGGACAAGCTCAGTAAACTGGAAAGGTATTTCACTCCTGACACCGAAGTTGTAGTAACTTTAAGTGTTGAAAAAGAAAGACAGAAAATTGAAGTGACAATCCCTGTAAAAGGAAATATCATTCGTTCCGAACAGGTAAGCAATGACATGTATGTATCAATCGATCTGGTAGAGGAAGTCATTGAACGTCAGCTTCGCAAGTACAAAAATAAAATCGTAGACAAACAGCAGGCAGCAGCCAACTTCCAGAAAGCATATCTGGACAAGGACTACGATGAGGATGAAGAAGTTAAGATCATCCGTACTAAGAAATTCGGAATCAAACCAATGTATCCGGAAGATGCATGCGTACAGATGGAACTGCTCGGACATAATTTCTTTGTATTCTACAATGCAGAGACAGAGCAGGTAAATGTAGTTTACAAACGTAAAGGCAATACTTACGGTCTGATCGAACCGGAATTCTAAATCTGCTTATAAGATCAAAAATATGAAACATAGACAGCCATAAAAAAGTTTTCATAAAGAAAAGCTTCCTTACAGAGAGACAAAATGCCCCCTGTAAGGGAGCTTTTTTGTCGGGAAAAATATATATCTTTAGCGCATAAGGAATGCTTTGACGCAGTGGCCTAAATATGTTAAAATATCAAAAGATATTATGAAATTTGTAACTGATCAGCAGTTAAAAAATTACAAGTTGAAATTCATTCCGGATTGCCTGCGGCAATGGAATATTGACTTGTATATTCTGGTGGAATGTTCTGTTGGAATGGATTGCTGAAGAATAGTTACCGAAATTTTATAAATGAAGAAGTGTAAAAAGAAGGAAGGAGCACAAAAATCATGAGAAAAGCCGGAGTATTAATGCCAGTTTCCGCACTTCCGTCCCGTATTGGTGCCGGAGAACTTGGAGAATCTGCATTCCAATTTATCGAGTTATTAAAGAAGAATCATGTAAAGATATGGCAGATACTGCCACTGAATCCGGTTGGCTATGGTAATTCCCCATACCAGCCATATTCCTCCTGTGCAGGGGATGAGTTGTATATCAGTCTTGATGCGCTTGCAGAGGAAGGTCTGTTAAAGGAACATCCAAAGGAATTTCAGGAGAGAGCTACAAGAGTAGATTATGAGGCTGTCCGCCAGTACAGAGAGCCTTTCTTAAGAACTGCGTTTGATGTTTTTATAGATAAAAAGGGACAGGAAGAAACAGCATATAAAGAATTTGCTTCACAGGAATGGGTATATGAGTATGGTGTGTTCCGCGCATTAAAGAAAGCAAATAACGGAGAATGCTGGAATGACTGGCCGGAAGAATATAGAACCTGGCCGGAGAACAGACAGAAGTTACCGGCAGAGGTGGAGACAGAGGCACAGTATCAGATGTTTCTTCAGTATATTTTCTACACACAGTGGATGAAGGTGAAGAAGGCTGCAAACGATGCTGGAATCCAGATTATGGGAGATGTTCCTTTCTATGTGGGACAGGATTCTGTAGACGTATGGGGTGGAAAAGATAACTTTCTTCTTGATACAGATGGACGTCCGATCTTCATCGCCGGAGTACCGCCTGATTATTTCAGTGCTACAGGGCAGAGATGGGGAAATCCGATCTATGACTGGGAGCATATGAAGGAACAGGATTACAGATTCTGGGTGGACAGAATTGGCTATAGCAACAAATTGTTTGATATTATAAGGATCGACCATTTCCGGGCATTTGATACATACTGGAAAATTCCGGTAGACTGCCCGACTGCTATTGACGGTGAATGGATCGAGGCACCGGGATATGAGGTCATTGATACACTTCAGAAAGAAATTCCGGGATTAGATCTGGTAGCAGAGGATCTGGGGCTGCTTCGTCCGGAGGTTCTGATGCTGAAAGATCATTATCATCTGAAGGGAATGAAGATTCTGATCTTCTCCATAGAAACAGGTGGAAAATATGCCCGAGATACCTTCCATGATGTGGAAAACATGATTTTCTACACAGGAACGCATGACAATGATACGATCATGCAGTGGTATGGAAATATGAGTGCCGCAGCCAGAAGAAAAATCCGCAGGATGTTAAAGAAGGCGGGAGCATCACAGGGCTCTGTCAAGGACAGATTCCTGCAGTATACCATGCAGAATCAGGCAGAATATGCGATCATTCCGTTGGCAGATATTCTTGGACTTGGAAAAGAGGGCCATATCAACACACCGGGAACCATTGGTTCTCCGAACTGGGAGTGGCATTTACCGGATTTTATACAGGCCAAAAAGGAACTGCAGAAATTTGGCAGACTGATCGTGGATACAAAGCGATAAATTTTGGTGACTCCGTAATTTTCTTGGTTTGTTCATGAAAAATTCATTGTTTTCCATAACGGAAAGTGTTAGAATATACAAGTATTGTGTATTATAGTAAGCGTTTGTAATGTTCGCATGCTGCTGACATGTCTGCTGTGGACGGAGTGAACAGAAATTATTCCGCACAGTAGCAATTGTTATATGGCGGCAATGCTTGTATAAAAAAGAAATAAACAGGAGTAAAACCTAATATGAATATGTTTTCAAAAGTATTCGGGACCCGCAGCCAGCGAGAGGTTAAGCGTATCATGCCTCTGGTTGAGAAAATTGAGAGCCTGCGCCCGGACATGCAGAAGTTAAGCGACGAAGAACTCAGAGGAAAAACAAGAGAATTTAAGAAACGTCTTGAAGAGGGAGAGACACTGGATGATCTGCTTCCTGAGGCATTTGCGGTTGTACGTGAAGCAGGCAAGCGTGTTCTTGGAATGGAACATTTCCGTGTGCAGCTTATCGGTGGTATCATTCTCCATCAGGGACGTATCGCAGAGATGAGAACAGGTGAAGGTAAAACACTTGTCGCCACACTTCCGTCATATTTAAATGCACTGGAAGGCAAAGGTGTGCATGTCGTAACAGTCAACGATTACCTGGCTAAACGAGATGCGGAAGAAATGGGAAAGATCCATGAGTTTCTTGGCCTGACAGTCGGTGTTGTTTTAAATGATATGAAGCAGGATGAGCGTCGTGCTGCATACAACTGTGATGTTACCTATGTTACGAACAACGAACTTGGTTTCGATTATCTGCGTGACAACATGGTTATCTATAAAGAACAGCTGGTACAGAGAGATCTGCACTACTGTATCATCGATGAGGTCGACTCCATTCTCATCGACGAGGCACGTACCCCTCTGATCATTTCAGGACAGAGCGGTAAGTCAACCAAGTTATACGAGGCCTGCGATATCCTTGCTCAGCAGTTAGAGCGCGGTGAAGCCAGCCATGAGATGACCAAGATGGCAGCCATCATGGGTGAAGAAGTTATCGAGACAGGTGACTTCGTTGTAAATGAAAAAGATAAGATCGTAAACCTTACAGAGCAGGGCGTTCATAAGGTTGAGAAATTTTTCCATATTGAAAACCTGGCAGATCCGGAGAATCTGGAAATCCAGCATAATATTACACTTGCACTTCGCGCCCATAACCTGATGCATAAGGATCAGGATTATGTAGTTAAAGATGATGAAATCCTTATTGTTGATGAATTCACCGGACGTATCATGCCGGGACGCCGTTACTCAGATGGTCTTCATCAGGCAATCGAAGCGAAAGAGCATGTTAAGATCAAACGTGAGAGCAAGACTCTGGCAACCATCACTTTCCAGAACTTCTTTAATAAATATGATAAGAAGGGCGGTATGACCGGTACAGCTGTCACAGAGGAGAAAGAATTCCGTGATATCTATGCAATGGACGTTGTAGAGATCCCGACTAACAGACCGGTTATCCGAGTTGACCATGAAGATGCTGTTTATATGACAAAGAAAGAGAAATTCAACGCAGTTGTCAATGCTGTAGTGGAAGCTCATGCGAAACAGCAGCCTGTACTGGTCGGTACTATTACGATTGAAACTTCCGAGCTTCTCAGCCGTATGCTGAAGAGACAGGGAATCAAACATAATGTATTGAATGCCAAGTTCCATGAACTTGAGGCAGAGATTGTCTCACAGGCAGGTCAGGCAGGAGCAGTTACGATCGCCACTAACATGGCTGGTCGTGGTACAGATATCAAGCTGGATGATGTGGCAAGAAATGCAGGTGGTCTGATGATCATCGGTACAGAACGTCATGAGTCCAGACGTATTGATAATCAGCTTCGCGGACGTTCCGGACGTCAGGGAGATCCGGGTGAATCCCGTTTCTATATTTCCCTGGAAGATGACCTGATGCGTCTGTTCGGTTCTGAGAGACTGATGAAGATCTTTACATCTCTTGGTGTTGCAGAGAATGAACAGATTGAGCACAAGATGCTTTCCAATGCAATTGAGAAAGCTCAGGAGAAGATTGAGTTTAACAACTTTGGTATCCGTAAGAATCTTCTTGATTATGACCAGGTAAACAATGAACAGCGTGAGATCATCTACAAAGAACGTCGTCAGGTTCTCGACGGTGAGAATATGCGTGAAGCAATCTATAAGATGATCCAGGATACAGTGGATACTTATGTTGATATGTGTTTCTCTGATGATGTAGATTCTGAAGAGTGGGATCTGAATGAATTTAACGGTGTTCTTACTCCGATCATTCCGATCAGACCGCTTACAGCTGAGAGTGTAAAAGGCAAGAAACGCGATGAGATCAGACATGAACTGAAAGAAGAGGCAGTGAAGCTCTATGAAGAAAAAGAAGCAGAGTTCCCGGAACCGGAGCAGCTTCGTGAATTAGAGCGAGTTGTACTTCTGAAATGCATTGACAGCAAGTGGATGGATCACATTGATGATATGGAAATCCTTCGTCAGGGTATCGGACTTGCTGCTTATGGACAGAGAGATCCGGTTGTTGAATATAAAATGAGTGCATTTGATATGTTCAACGAGATGATCACATCCATTCAGGAAGATACTCTTCGTATGCTGTACCATGTACATGTAGAGCAGAAGATCGAGCGTGAACAGGTAGCTAAAGTTACCGGAACAAACAAGGATGACAGTGCCGGTCCTAAGAAACCGGTTCAGAGAAAAGAAATCAAAGTATATCCGAACGATCCCTGCCCATGTGGAAGCGGTAAGAAATACAAACAGTGCTGTGGACGTAAGAATAAGGTTTGACTCGTTTATCTCAGTTGAGAAGACTCCCATTTCTGTATGTGGTGAGTTCATTACTACAGAGCGGGCAGTAATGATTTTGTAAAAAGAACATTGTGAGCAGATCATGTCTGCTGCAAAATAAAAGGGCTGAATCATGAGGCCCTTTTATCGTGCGCAAAAACACGTTAGCGCGTTGAATTGGCAGATTGTGAATATCTGTCTGAACTGTTCAGTACATCCACAGCTATGTGATTATGATTGATGAACAGTCACATAACAATTCCATAAAGGGGGAAAAACAGTATGAAAAGAGAGTCTTTCGGCTCACGCCTTGGTTTTATCCTGGTGTCAGCAGGATGTGCCATCGGTATTGGAAACGTGTGGAAGTTTCCGTATATCTGCGGGGCATATGGAGGCGCGGCCTTTATCCTGATCTACTTATGTTTTCTGGTTATTCTCGGTATTCCGGTTCTGGTAGCAGAATTTGCGGTAGGACGGGGAAGCCACACAAGTGTTGCGAAATGTTTTGACAAACTGGCACCTGCAGGAAGCTGCTGGAAGCCATTGAAATTTATTGGTATTATTGGATGTTATATGCTGATGATGTTTTACACAACAGTAGGAGGATGGATGATCTACTATTGTGTGAAGAGTCTGCGGGGAGATTTCGTTGGAGCGACTCCGGAAGCAGTAACACAGTCTTTTTCCGATATGCTGGGAAATGCACCGACGATGATGCTATGGATGGTGATCATCTGTCTGATCGGATTTGCAGTCTGTTTCATGGGATTGCAAAATGGTATTGAAAAAATCTCCAAAGTAATGATGAGTGCACTGCTTATCATTATGGTGATCCTTGCGGTTCATTCAGTAATGATGGAAGGCGCGGGAGAAGGAATCAGCTTCTATCTGATTCCTGATTTTCAGAAGATTAAGGAAGCAGGAGTTGGTAATGTAGTATTTGCGGCATTGAGTCAGTCATTCTTTACATTATCCATTGGTATTGGTGCCATGCTGATCTTCGGAAGTTATCTGGACAAATCCAGAAGCCTTACCGGAGAGGCGGTAAGCATCACCGTACTCGATACTTTTGTTGCGCTGACAGCAGGATTTATCATTATTCCGGCATGTTTCTCCTATGGAATCCAGCCGGATGCAGGTCCAAGCCTTATCTTTATCACTCTGCCCAATATTTTTGCAAAGATGAGCGGAGGGGCTTTGTGGGGAAGTCTGTTCTTCCTGTTTCTGACATTTGCTGCGGTTTCAACGATCATTGCTGTATTTGAGAACCTGATCGTGTTTAATATGGAACTGTTTGGCTGGAACCGTAAAAAGAGTGTTGTTGTCTGCGCAGTTCTTGTTGTGATCTTAAGCATTCCATGTGTGCTTGGATTCAATGTACTTTCCGGATTCCAGCCATTCGGAGATGGAAGCAACATCATGGATCTGGAAGACTTTATTGTTTCTAATAACCTTCTTCCTCTTGGAAGTCTTGGTTACCTTCTGTTTTGTACCAGAAAGAACGGATGGGGATGGGACAATTTCATTGCAGAGGTGAATGCCGGTACAGGCATGAAATTCCCGAAATGTCTGAAAAATTATGTTGCCTATGGAATTCCGGCGATTATCATTGTGATCTATCTGAAAGGTTACTATGATAAATTTGCAGGTCTGGGAGCAGTAGCACTGGCCGGATGGATGATCGTGGCACTGGTACTGCTGGGATTCGTATTCTACTGTGCGACAGCGAAGAAGAAAGTGAAACAGTAAGCGGAGCGCGAATATCTGTCCGACCTGAGAACAATAAAAGATGTAATTATGTCTGAGAAGAAAGATTCTTTCAGACATGGTTACATCTTTTTTGTGTTATGGAATTGTTGTGTAAAGGTAGTGGATGCATTATTTTAGAGGATTGCTATAATGAGGCAGTTCTTCGCTGGGGTTGGTTTTGAACTGTTTACGGTATGCCCGGGAAAAAGTGCTGTATTCTGCGAACCCGCTTTCCTGTGCTGCTTTTGTCACAGGCATTCCATTTGAGATCAGAGTACGTGCCATAAGAAGCCGCTTGTTTACAATATAATTATGAAGGGTATAGCCGGTTTCTTGTTTGAATTTCCGCATCAGATGGTACTTGCTTACATAATATCTGGCAGAAAGCGTTTCTACAGACAGATCTTCTTTCAGATTGTGGTTGATATACTGAAGGATACTGGCAATCTGCGAGTCAAAGGTGTAGGATTTTTTATCAAAAATGTACTGCTTTTCCAGAAAGATACGGTTCAGATAAACCATAAACTGGAGAAAAAGTGACTGTGTCAGGATTTCTCTTCCATATTCATCGGATTTTGCAGAATTTTCCAGTTCAAACAGGATGTCTTTCATCTTTTCCTGAAGAGCAGAGTTCAGACGTACCAGATTATAGCTTCGGTCATTTGCTTTCTGGAAGCATTTCAGCAGTTCCTGCCAGGGAATATCGTTTTGGATCCAGAGAATGAAACGTTCATATGGAACAGATGGATCAATCTCCGGGCGGTGGATGGCATGGCGGTTTACCAGAAGAATGTCCCATGGTTTCAGTTGATAAGCTTTTCCTTCTATATGATAAGCAGCCTTGCCGGAGATGAAGATAACTACCTTGTGAAAATCATGATAATGGTAAGAGAATTCCTTTCTGGTCTGGTCTTTAAGATGAAAAAGTCGGAATTGTTCGTTCAGGTATCCTGTTTTTTCTGTCTGATAGAACTGTTCTGATAATAACATATCTGCCTCCGATATCTGCAATGATTATGTAATCGAATCAAGCAAGTCCCCTGTGGAGATTGTGAAAAGAAATAAGCAGTGGAAAGCAATAAGCGGAGGGAAAAGTTTGATTCATGGTATAATCATATCATTTAATGCGCAAATGTACAATTATTACTAAGAATGTAACAAATAGTAACGAATATATTTTATAATTTCTGAGAAAATATGCTACAAAGATATTGACATTATTACACGATAATAGTATCATACAATTACAAAGTAATCGTAAAAACTTTGTAACTATTTCGAAATAGGGTAAAGAAATAGAAAACTGTAGGTAATTGCGAAACTCGCGGTGCTCGTTCGTAACCTTGAACCAAAACAAGGAA
>OOBK01000377.1_pt1 | contig 31016 bp, 41 predicted proteins | sample 1671541 | NCBI WGS metagenome assembly OOBK01 (sample SAMN06348167, study PRJEB24527) | human gut metagenome | biome: human gut; feature: ankylosing spondylitis patient; material: feces | host: Homo sapiens | place: China | collected 2015-10 | reverse complement strand
CAAGTCCTCGATCGTCTGTTCGTCCCGCATGGCCCGCGTCTGCCAGTTCTCCAGGCGGCTCCTGTTGATGATCTGCTGGCCCTCCAGGTCGTCAATGCGGGCATCCTTCAAGCTGAGCTGTGCGCAGTTGACAGCCTCCAGGACGATCAGCAGGCCCAGGATAGCCTTCATTCTCCATCCCATTCAGCCACCGCCTTTTTGTCTGCCAGGTCGATGCCCTCCGGGCACTCCCTGAGCAACTGATCTCCCCAAACGCCTTTGAGGTTGTCCTTCATGAACACCGGCACGCCCGCGGTCTTCGCATCGGTCACGATCGACTCTACCCACTCCCGCTTCGGCTGGTGAGCCTTGCTGCCAGGGCCCGTCATGGCACCGATGATGCACCAGCCCACCTTCTTGACGGCCTGAGCACCGACGCCCTCGAAGGGCTGGAGCAGCGGCTCCATGCTGACGAAGGTGTTGTGGTAGTCACTCCACCAGAAAGAATCCTCCGGGCCGGTGATCGTCGAACCGTACCAGAAGTTCGGCTCCTCCGGCAAAATGCCCTTCCGGGCCAGCTCCATATACCGGCTCGGATTCTTCGTCAGGAACAGGTAGACGTGCTGCGGGGCCTCTTTGCAAGCCTCCAGCACTTCGGCGATCCACTCGTCCGGCACCCAGTCGCCGAACAGATCGGCCATGCTGCACACGAACACCACAGACGGAATCAGCCGCTTCCGCGGGTAGTCCATCATGTAGCGGTGGAACGTGGGCAGGAAGCCCATCGGGTAGGGCGTGCTCCGAATGTACTTGCCGGACTCGTCCAGCAGCTTCACCGGTTTCTCGGACACGAAACATCCTGCTGCGCCCTTCGCCTCGCTCAACTGCTCGTCGGGCCACTCGCACGGGTGCGGCGCAAAACGGTCGATGAACCGGCGGGCATAACAATAGCTGCATCCGTTCCGGCAGCCCGTCACCGGGTTCCAGGTGTGAGTACACCACTCGATCTTACTCTTGTGCAGATTCATGGTTAGTTTCCTTTCCTGCCGCTTCCGCGCTGTCTTCCGAGTCCCGGAAGATGTCAGCCGCGGGCTGAACGGCAAACTTCTCTTTTGCGGTGGTCTTGGCGGCTTCTGCCTCGGCTGCCATGTCGAAGAGGCTGTACTGCTTCTCCATAAACTGCCGGTATTCCTCTTCCTCCCGCATCTTCTTCAAGCAGCAGGGCCCGTACCCATCCCTCAAGCCCTGTTCGCTTGTCAGGATGCCGCCGCACCTCTTGCAGCGGCGGGCCGGTACATTGAAAATGACGCCATCGCTCATTTCTTTTCCTCCGTACCCTCCAGATCAGGGGCCTTACATAACCCGCATTTGTCAGGGTCGTTCTTGCAACTGTTGTAGCAGCCCCGCCGACGAAACCCGCAGTCGGAACAGCAGACGCTCTTCCGACGCCGATCGCAGTAAAAGATCGTGCAGACTCGGGGCTTATTCTCACTCGGCATTTGGGCCTCCGTTCTCCGGCACGATCTTCCTCAGCGTGAGTGTGACCTCGCTGCCGTCGCCGGTCACCCACTTGTACTCCATGCTGTCCACGCCGTCGATTTCCCGGATTGCCAGGAAATAGTCGCGGACAGCCTCGACCGCCTCAGTTGTAACGCGATCTCTGTCTTTCCATTCGCCCTTGCTGTTGGTGATGCCGGCATAAATGCCGCCAATCCCAGCACTCACATGAAACCCAGGCATTTTGACGTCCTCCTCCGCCCAGCTCGACGCCTCCAGGCAGTCGATTACAAACCAGACCAGCAAGCCGCAGATTACAGCAGCAGCCACCGGCACAACAATTTTGAAAAAGATGGTCTCGATCATGTTCCGCCTTCCTTTGTCACTCCGGCGGCAGCTCGTCGCCCCAGGCGTCCCATCCAGTCGCTCGCTGCCTCGCAAAAAGCTCGATTCTGGGTACGTCGCCCATCAAGGTTACGATGCGCTTCCGAACCTCGTCCGGCTTTACGCTGTGCGCCTGTATCGGTTCCTCGACAATTTGATGCACGGCATGGCTCTTGATCTGCTCTTTTGCCTTGAAGTCTGGTGTGATACCGAGCAGGCAAACCTCCGCGTTGGCGCGGGTATATGCTCCCATGCCCCAAAACGGGGTACCGCTCTTGCGGTTTTTCTTCACCCAGACGAAAGCTGCCGTCTTGTACTCGAACCCCCATGCCCGCATCACGCGTAGCGCATCCGGGATAGTCGGGAAGGTGGCCCACATAAACAAGGAGCAGCCCCCCCCCCCGCAAGCCTCTGAACCGGAAGTGCGCAGATGTCCTCAACCGCCATCGTGTGATAGTGCTGCACCGCGTTCCCGCGGCTCTTCGGGCCCGTCCCGCACTGGCGGTACGACCACGGCGGGTCAGCATAGATAACGGAATAGGTCTTGTCAGGAAGATTCATCTTCGGCTCCCTTCATGCAGCCTTCACGCTTTTCGCCGCGGGACCGCGCATCGGCTTCCGCAAGGGTTTCGATGTCGAACGAATCAAGCCCGCCGTGCTGGACGATCGCATTCAGGAGTTTTACCTCCTTCGCCAATTCAAGCAGCGTTCTTTTACCCGTCATTGACTTTGTTGCCCCATACAGAAGGTTGTTCAGAGAGATTATCTCCTCGCCGGTCAGTATGACCACTGCAAAGCCGTTCTCATTTTTTGCGTCGTCACGATGGACGAGTGAATGTATTCTCACTGTTTCCTCTCCTCCTCCCGAATAATTTCGAGATCGTAACCGCTCGCCACGAACCGAAGGCAGAGGCCGTGCTGGATGCCGTTGCCCAGGTAGGTGTAGATCAGCTCCATGTCGTCCCGCGTGAACTTCGTGTCCAACAGCTTGTTGATGCCGTCCAGGTGTTCATCCTGGAGCTTGCGAGAGCGCCCCTTGAACGCGTTCCGGGAACAGTCCTCCAGGACAGCCGCCTTGAAGTCCCGCTCGTCGCGCACCTGATTCAGCATAATGTACATGTTGGCCTTCGGGACCAGAATGAGTTCGTTGTACATATTGACGAATGCTGCCGGGAAAGCTGCCCGGATTTTCCGGGCCCAGGGAGCGGCGAGCGCGTCGAACCTGTCGTCCAGCACATCCTCTTTGGCCTCCGTACTGCCGATCGTCGGGGCCTGCAAGACCATTGCCATGATCTTGGAAACGATGATACCGGGCGGCTGTTTGAGCATCGAGCTCACCTCGGCCGCAATTTGCTCGTAGAGGGCCACAGCGTCGATTGGTCTTTCCTTAGCCATCTTCCTTGCCCTCCCCGGCCTCGATTTCCCATTCGGGCGGCGGATTGCGCAAGGCGCAACCCCCGGATTTATCAAATGCACATCCACCGCAATTTTGGTCTTTGGACCCGCAGTAGGCTTTCAGCTTGGCCGCAATAGTAACAGGGCTTGTAAAGATCGCGTCCCGGAGATCGTCGTCTGTTCCGATCTTGCTCAGAATCTCGCACGCCCTGTCCTGCTCCTCCTGGTTTGCACAGACGATCACAACGCTGTGGTCGCTCTCGTATGCCTGCCACTTGCCGTCCTCATTGCAGATCAGCACAAGTTCTTTACTCATTCGTCGCGTCCTCCATGATGAACCCGCATACGGGGCAGTAGTTCCAAACGCGACCCTTGAAGTCTGCTTCGGAAAGCGCAGCATCGCAATTCTCGCAATGAACCACCGGGGACCCGAACGTGTTGCCGTAGACGTCCACGGTGATGATCTTCATGTTTTCGTTCTTCACCCACCTTGCGTGCCCGCGCAGGCTTTCGGGGTCAATGGTGGGCAGATTGCCCAGATCGGACAGCTCGTCGCTGATGCTCTCGCAATACAGGACGTCCGCGGCCTTCCCTTTGGCCTCTTCTTCGGCCAGGTCTTTTTTCAGATCGGCCTCCAGCTCGCCGACGTCGGCCAGCCGGATGAGCTTCTTTGCCTCAGCCACCGAAGCCACACGTCCGATAGCCACGTTCTCGATCTTCATTTCTGCGCCTCCTTTCCCAGAGCGCTTTTCTTGAAACCCAGGAACTCAGAAACACCAATGCTGCCGTCTTTGCAATAATGAACGGAAAACAGCGTGGGTGCGTTCTCGCGTCGGTGCTCAACTTCAACTCCGCTTCCGCTCAGCGTTGCCTCGCTCGCGCCGCGCACGGCAAGTATTGCGAGATCGGTGCCTCCCTCGATGTACTGCACGCCGCAAAGACGGCAGCGGTACACAGAAACGTATTTCGTCATTTCTGCTCCTCCGTTCTCACGGGCTCGAACTCGTCGAACTCCGGGTAATACCGGGCCGCCTGCTGGACGGCCAGGTGTTCTGCCTCAGCTCCATTCGGAGCCTCGATGCCGCTCCAGCAATGGATGTCGGCGCCGCCTTCATTCCGGCACTCGACGATCACTCTGTACTTAGGCATGGCCTCGCCTCCTCTCCTCGATGTGTGTCTGCATCAGCTCATAGGCTCGCTCCGGGTCTTCCAACACGCTGTCTCGGCAGGCCCTCGCGGTCGCCCGCAATGTGAAGAGTTTGCAGTCGGTGGAGCATCCGGGTACACCGTGCGTCATTTTGTCGCAGAGTGCCCGCTGCTGCTCCAGCAGCTCAGTGAGCTTCTTGTTACGCTTTTTCATGATCTCCACCCCAATGTCCATTCTTGCGATCTTCTCGCCGGTATTCGCTCTCTTCGATCTCGTTCAGGGTCTTGTACCCGTTGCGGCTCCAGACCTGGTAAATGCCGTTGACATAGCCCCAGTTGAGCTTGCCTTGCTCACGGGCTATGTCGAAGGCATGAGCCAAAATCTGCTTTTTTTCCTGTGGGAAGCTCATTGTCCAACTGCCATCCTCGTGCTTTTCCTGTACTCGGATGCGGTGGAACACTTGGCGGACGTCGTTCTGGTTCGGCTGCTGCCGTGGGAAGAACTCTTCCCAGAGCGTGAGCGCGATCTGCTGGAGCTCTTGTCCCAGGGCCTCGGTATAGCCGAAGTAGGTTGTGATGTCGTCCTTGACATCCCAGAGGAACGAGTCGGGGGCCTCCCGGCTCTCTTCCTCCGGCTGCTCGGCGGGCTCCTCCAGGGCCGCGACCGACAACATTTTGTAGACGCTTGGCTTTCCTTTGGCTCCCGCGATGAACTCCAGCAGTCCGTCATCCACCAGCTCTTGACGGGCAGACAGCACCGTGTGAGTTGAACCGACGTTCAGCAAACTTTTCAATCTGCCGTTGTCCAGTTGGAAGGTTTCGGGCCAGTGCAGGCGGTTCGCCGTGTCCATGAGCTTGTACCATAGGAGCTGCGCATTGTTGGAGAGCGGGTTCCGGCGCATTCGTTCTGCGAACGCGTTCAATTCCGGCATATAATTCACGGCGAGCCCGCCCTCCTTTCGTCAAGCGCGTTTCTGCCGTTCATTCCATCGTAACCGTACTTCCGTTTTCTCCGCCAGTGACGATGATGTTCTGCGAGAACCGCGCCTTCATGGTCGGGTCGTGCGAGATCGCCAAAATGCGCATACCGGGGTTTCGGGTCGCCATGTTGGACAGGGCGTCCGCGTAGGCGTCCGTGCCGTCTGCATCCAGGAACGGCGGCTCGTCGATAAACAGCATACCGAGCTGAACACCGGCGCGGCGGGCCTTCACGTCCGCAAGGCCCAGTGTGACGGCCAGGGCGATCTTGACCTTCTCGCCTCCGCTGTGGCTCTGGTACGGGCGGGTGCCGCCGGTGATCGTGTTAATCCAGACCTCCAGGCTGTTCACGATCTGCTTCGTGGACTTCTGCTCGCGCTCGGTACGGAAGTCCACCGCCATCCTGCCGCCGGTCATGGATGCCAGGATGTCGTTACTCTGCCGCATGATCTCCGGCACGACGCCGCGAATAATCATGTACTGGATGCCGTCGATGCCGAACGCCTGAACCAGCGTGGTGTAGTCGTTCAGCTTCTCCGCGATCTCGGTCAGCTCAGAGCGAAGCTGGGCGATCTGCTCGGTCGCCTCGTCGATCATCTGGAGCTTTGCCTTGATCTCGCCGCGGCGAAGGATGCAGCACGACACAATGTCGTTTGCGGGTGCAAGCCTCCTCTGGATGCTCTGCCATGCGCCGTAGGGCACTGGCTTGATGCGCTCCCGGATGGAATGCGCCTCCAGGCGGGCCGCTGCGCCCTGGCTGTTCAGTTCCTCGATCTCACGGTCGAGCCGGTCGATCTGAGGCTTCAGGGCCTCCATTTTGGCCGCTGCTGCTTCGCAAGCTGCCAACCGGTCTGCCATCCGCTCGTTGTCCTCGATCTGCTTCTGTGCCGCGTTGTACCGCTCGACCACATCCCGCATGGACTTTATCTGGCCGTTGAGCTCGGCTGCTTTCTGGAGCGCAGCGGCCTCCCGATCGGTGGCCGCCTGGATGTCGGCCTCGACCTTCTGGAGCGATGCTTCCGCAGCCGCAAGCCGCGGAGCAAGATCGGCGAGGAGCCGCAGCGTTTCTTCTTCGGCGGCCAGGTGCAGCAGCTCGGTTGCCGGGTCGCCCAGGGCCTCGTCCGCTGTCTTGGCGTCGTTGTACGCTTTCAGTAGCTTCTCATACTGGGCCTTGCGGTCTGCCTTGGTCTGCGCCAACTCCTGCTCCAGAGCGGGAATAGACCGCTTCGCGTTGGTGGCGGAGATCAAGAACTTACACGTTGCGGTGTCCGGGTTCGGGCAGCCGCTCCCCTCCAGGCGGACCACCTCTTTGCGCAGGGCTTCGAGATTGCTCTCCATGCCACGGATAGTCACCCGGCTTTCTGCCAGGTGCGCGTCAACCGCAGCCTTCGCGTCGTGGGCGGCCTGCGCGGTCTTTTTCTGCTCCAGCACGCGGGCCTGGACTTCCTTCTTCCGGGATGCCAGGGATTCAAGGCTGGCTTGCGCCGCCTCGATCTCAGCCTTTCTCTTGACCGTTCCCTCGTACTCGCACCGGTAGGCCGTGAGCTCGCCGATGGCGTCGTGGGCAGCCTGCGCGTCGCTCTGCGCAGTCTTCATGTCGTGGAGGATAGCCGTCAGCTCATTCATTTTCGGGGTGAGCTCCTGGAGCTCAGAACGGGCAGCCTTGACGAGCTGGGCGGCGGTGCGAGCCATGTCCAGGCGGGCACCGTCGGCGGCTGCCGCGTCGTACTCGCTCTGGAGCCTCACTCCCTCGTCGGCCTTCTGGTTGCGCTTCCGGGTACACTCCGCAGCCTGAGAGTCCTTTTCATCGGCCTGCTTCTTGATCTCGGCGGCCAGCGCCTCGGCCTGTTCGAGAGCCTTCTGCTCCTGCTCCGCCTCCGCGATCGTCTGCTTGGCCTCTTCGATCTTCTTCACCTTGGCCGCGTCCTCGATCATGAGGTCTTCGCGCTTCTCGACCTGTTCAGTCAGGACTTCGATGCGGTCTTTGGTCGCCGCGATCTTCCTGCGCTGCTCTTTGGCTGCGTCCTTGGCGATTTCCTCCATGCGGGAGTAGACGCCCAGGCCCAGCAGCGAGCTCAGAACCTCCATGCGCCGGTCGCTATCCGCGTCCAGGAACAGGCCGTAGGCATCCTGCCGAATGAGGGCGATCGAACAGAATGTATCGCAGTCCATACCCAACAGCCGCTCGATCTTCGCCTGAGTCAGCTTCATGGTGGTGTCGCTCTCGTCCGCCCAGGAACCAGCCTCCGGGTCGAGCCGCTGGAGGGCCAGCGTGCCGCGTCCGCTCTTCGTGCGGGTGCGGATAACACGGTACTCCTGGCCGCCCATGCCGAAGGTGAATGTGATCGCGCCGCTCTTCGTACCGTCGCGCACCCAGCCGCCGATGTCCTCTTTGCGGGTGTGCTCATAGAGGCAGTCGGCGATCGCGTCCATGAACAGGGATGACTTGCCGACGCCGTTCTGACCGTTTACCATAGCCATGCGCACCGGCCCAAAATCAAACTCAGCCTCAGTATAGCTGCGGTAGTTTTTGACCTCGATCTTGTGCGGGATGAAGGCTCCCGTGTGCTTCCCGTCGTCCCGGCCATCGTCCGCTTTCTTGATGATCGGTTCCGCCAGGACTTTGAGCCGGTCGGCCTTGTCGCCGGTGATGTCGTTGTGCTCCAGCCAGCGGCCCAGGGCCTCAAACGGGCCGTCGTGTTCAGTGAGCTGATCTTTCGAGTCTAGCTCCTCCACGTCCTCCGGGACGATCTCGGCGACATAGAACGCACCGTCGGCAGTCAACGCCTTCTGGATGTCGGCCCGGTTCAGAGCCTTTTCCTGCTCTGCCGTGCAGGAATAGCGCACCCGGATGATCTTATCCCTTACGAGCTCCCCAAAGCTGACGCTCTGAGGGTCTGCAATGAACTGGGCCACGGTGTCCGGTGAGAGCCGCAACGTCAGGTGTTCGCGCTCCGGCAGGCCGATGAAGCAGGACGTGACGGCGTTGCCGCCCATCATCGGCTGCAAGGTGTGGAGCCAGAAACCATGCTCCGTGCCCTCGTCGTTGAAATTCAACTGGTTCACGCTGCCGCAGTAATAGGCCGGAGTTTCGCTGGCAAGACGCTGGGGCTTGTGGATGTGTCCGAAACAGGCAAGGTCAACGCCTGCCGCGTCGATCGTGGAGGGCAGAATCACCACGTCCTGTCCCGCCAGGAAGGTACTGCCGTTGTCCGCCTCGCTGCCGCTCACGGTGTAGTGGGCGGTCATGACAGCCGGGATGCTGTGATCGAGCTGCGTTGCAAGGCCCAGAATCGTGTCGTTTATGAGGGCTGTCGCGTTGCGGTTCTCCTCCTCCTTGTCCATGCCAGGGTAGAACAGGCGCAGGCGGGCTTTATCGAAACCAGGAACAGCCATGATCTGCACCGGGCCTTCCTTGGTGTCCAGCTTCTCGACCGCGGGCGTGGTGTAGATGTGCAGATTGCTCAGGTTCTCGGTCGCCTTCTTAATGAGCTCGAAGGCACGGGGGTTGTCGTGGTTCATGGTGCCGAACAGCAGCACCACCTCGTCGCTGCACCCGCACAGCGGAATGACGAACTTCTCCAGGGCGTCGTTTACGTCGTCCAGAGCGGTGTCAGCCCAAACGCGGGAGCGGTTGAACAGATCGCCAGCGATGATCGAAACCTCCGGCTTGATGCTCTGCGCATCCTCCACGATAGCTTTCATGCAGCCGATCGTGTCCAGGCGGCGGAGGTTTTCGCCGTCTTTTGTGGGGCCTGCCAGGTCGCCCAGGTGGATGTCACCGGTATGCAGTATCCTCATTTTCTGCCTCCTCTTGCCTTGCGCTGGCACTCGTTACACAGGATGCGTCCGAAAACCCTCTGACTGTACCCTGCAATGTCGTCCGGCGTCCAAACCGCGCCGTTCCGGGTATTTACTGCCGTGATCTCTTTGTGGCAGTCTGCGCAGTAGATACCGGGCTGCGGCTGCTGACGCGGTGCGGGAGGCTCCTCGTAGTAGGGCTCCTGCCAACCGGTGTCCGGCTCCTCGTAGTCCTCCGGCGGAGGCGGGGCCTCGTAGCCCTCGTCCTCGTAAGGCGGAACCTCTTCGGCCTGCTGAGCCGGAGGAAGGGCTGCCGGGGCCGGTGCTGCCGGAGTCTCGAACAAGAGACCCATACTCTGCAAATAGCTCCCAGCCACGGCCTGCTTGATCTCCGGCGCATCCAGATTCGGAACGACGCGGGCCACGATGAACGGCTTTTTCAGATCGGGGAGCTTGTATGTACCGGCCAGACCCAGGGCGGCGCGGATAGCACGCATGAATGCTTTGCTCTCCGCCATCGCGGTGCGGTGCGGCAGGAACCTCCTGTACTGCTGCCCGGTTGCGCCGTCCTTCATGGAGGCGGCCTCCAGGGTGCAGTCGATCTCTTTCGTGGCCTTCATCAGCCGGAAGCCGCCGGACGGTTCAGGCACGCGGATGGTGACGGTAACGGCGACGTCGTGGACGTGCTCGCAGTTGCCGCATACTCTGGGCTTGCCAGAGGCGCGGGCCATTTCGATGCACCGCTGGCAGCCTTCCGTTCTGCCTGGGGTCGTGTCCACGATGCTGATATTCGCGGCAGCCGCCAGTTTCATGCCGCCCACCTTCGTGATCGCAAACGCGCCGCTGGACTTTTCAAAATAGATGTCCTTGCTGGGCCCGCGGTTCGTGTTGTCCTGCCTAGTGTCCAGCTGCACTTCGGAAACGACGATGCGCTGGAGGTTGGACGCCGCCTGCATCGTAGTGACCGGCACCAGGACGTTATACTGATCTGTCGGGTATTTGTTGAGTTGGAGTACGCTCTCGTAGTTCATATTTGCTCCTTTCTCTTGACAAAAGAGCCTGGGTGTGATAATATGACATCGGTTAGTTATCGGGCACTTCTCGTTCAGGCATTTGGCGAGAGGTGCCTTCTCTTTTTCCCAGGCCTATGAGGATGATGTCGTTGATGCTCGCTTCAAGCTGCCGCAGGAACCGCAATGCCTCCTCGAAGTCCCTGCGCTCCGACTCGTCGATCGCGCCGTCGAAGGCGATCTCTTCCAGCCGGTCGGCCACGGCCTGCGCTTCCACGATCAGCCGCCGGATGCGCAGCGTTGCATGGGGAAGCGGAATGTCCGCCGCCGTCCAGCCCATCTTGCAGCCCACAGGGCACGTCGCGCAGTAGCGAAGCAGGATGTCCGGGCTCTTGTAGCTCTCGGCGTAGACCACTGCGTCCGCCGGGGTCAGATCAACTTCCCCGCGCTCATGCCGCCCGATGGTTTCCGGCGAGTACGGAACCGCGATAGATGCCGTGCCACGGCTGACATATCCAGCCTTTACTCTTGCCTCCCGCAGATACGCGGGAGGCTTTTTTGTTACCATGATCGCCATGCTGCTGTCCCTCTCTTTCTGGTATTATTTTGGCAGAGGGAATCACTTCTCCACAGGCGCCAGGGCCTCGATTCGCTTGGCCGCATACAGGGCGTTCTTTGTGAGCTGCCGCTGCCACACACCGACAGACGGAGCCCAGTGAAAACCGTTCTGTTTGAGCTCCTGCCGCAAATCGTCGTCCGGCTTGTCGTAGAAGATGATCTGGAGTCGGTTCGCAGATGTACTCACGACCACCTCGCCGCCGTCAAAATCCCAGCCTGCCGGAGGCGGTTCTGTCTTCTGCTTGCGCAGCTCCTCGATACGGCCACGCAGACGCCTGATCTCCGCATTCTGGTTGCTCAGGGTGTACGACTCGAAGGGCTTGTCTGAGAACCGCCAGGATGACTTCATGTCGGCCTTGATCTTCCTGATTACCTCCTCAGAGGCCAGCGTGCAGCCGTCCAGGGTGCCGTGCTTGCGGTAGTAGGCGTTAATGTCCTTCATCGTCTGCTGCGTCCGCTCCAGCCTTGCCAGCTTCTCCTCCAGCTTCTCAATGGCGTTCGGGTCGTCCGCGCTGATACCGCCCATGCCCACGCTCTCGATCTTCCGCAGCAATCCCTGGATGTCCGCGTACTCACGCGCCAGGGTGTCGCGGCGGGCGTTCTGCTTTTCCTTCTTCGCCACCGGGAAATTAGAGCCGCCGGTAATGAGAATAGACGGGCACGCCGCCTCGTTGCGGTAGTAGTCGTTGTAGTAGTCCGCGAGCCGGTGTGCGTACCGATCGAGCAGGCCATCCAGCTTGTCATGGTGCATGGGGTCAACCTTGGCCTTCTGCTTCTCAGCCAGGGCAGCGGCCTTGTCCACCTCGGCACGGTAGGCAGCCGTCGCGCTGCCGGGTTTGTAGTCGCGGAACGAATTGGCGTCGTTCGCACGCTTGGCGGTGTCCTCATTGATGGGATAGTACGTCATGATCTTCACCTCCTCAGCTCTGGCCCTTGCCGACGTAGACGAGCGGCCTGCCGCGCTGGGCGATCTCGCCGCGGAAGCAGTCGCCGCAGTACCTCCAGACGTCCTCAGCCACCTTCGTGAAGGTTTCGTAGGTTGCCCGCCAGCGGTGGTTGTCCGGGTCGAAGCGGTCGCTGATCGGCTCGCCCATCTGGGAACAGTGGGCGGTCATGGATGCGGGCGGCAGGCAGTTGATCGCGTCGTCCACGACCTCCTCTGTCACATAGTCGCCGATCTTCGCCAGTTCATAGCTGAACGACTCCCGGTCGTAAACCTTCTTGCCATCAAACATCTTTGCCATGTTGAGTCCTCCTCTCATTCATCAGCTCCGAGATCCCGGAGCTCCCATCCTGCGAACACCAGAGCACCGGCAGCCAGAATGACGTTGCCTGCGCCGGTTGTATGGATGCTCACACTCTGGGCAATCATAATACCCAGATACAGCAGCACTGCCGCGAGAAATGCCCGCATCAGCAGACGGGGCCAGACGGCCCGCTTCTTGGCCTTCCGCTTCGGGCGGGGTGCCGCTTCCTGCTTGACGCTCAGGGTGAAGCTTGTGCTCTCCATCGTGTTACCTCCTCATGCCCGGCTTTTCTGCCGGGTGTCCACATCCAGGCCCAGCCGCTCGTTGAAGTACCGCTTGCTGACGCGGCCTTCAAACGTCAGCTTGCCTTGTGCCTCCAGCTCCTTGTTCATCTGCTTGATGATCTTGTAGCTCTTGCTCTGTGAAAAGCCCGTGATCCTCATGATGTCGTCCGAAAAATAGAACAGGTCGCGGGCGGTGTTGATCTTCGCCTTCGCTGCCACAATTACTCCTCCTTCCGGTAGTTCTGCATGAACTCCCGAACCACGGGAATGAGCTGGTGCCCAGCACAGCGGCCCGTGGTGGTTTCCACCAGCGTGGTGTACTTGACGCCTGCGCGCTCGGCCAGCTCCTTCACGGTCATGCCGGTCTGCGCGGTAAAGACGCGCACCTCGATGCCGAAGTCTGTCTTCGGTTTTGTGCGATTCGCAGTTTTCATTGTTTTTCTGCCTCCTTCGTACCTTAAAAATAAGGCTTATTTCTTGTGTTTTGCTTCCCGGTGCGCTATACTGATACCGGGTGTTTACCGGCACGACGCCAGCTGAGCGTATTCCGGCCTGCCCTCCAGCCTGGAGTTCGGGTCAAACTTGAGGCCGTCCCGGTAGCCCTTCTGTCTAGCTCCCAGGGCGTCCATGTCAACCTCGTTCCTGCCGATCGCCCTTGGCTTGCCCAGGCCGTCCGCCTCCTCGACGACGGCCTGGGGTGTCACCATGACGAGGCCCCATTCCTGGTGCTCCGCCTTCTGAGCCTTGAACGCATCCTGCAAGCCCTCGCAAAAGCCCCAGCCGTAGGCGTTCACCGCCTTGCGGTAGGTTCCGCGATCGTCCCAAGGGTTCCGCTTGATCTCGCGCTTGCATGTCGAAGCAATGCAGTCGTAGGCGTAGAGGAAAATCCTCTTGCAGATCTCGAAGTCGTCCTCCAGGCCGATGAAGCCGATGGTCGCCGTCTTGTAGCCCTTGCGCTTCCGATTGATTGCGCGGCAACAGTAGTTGTCGGCTATCACCGCCGAGAGGGAGGCTGCCCAGGGGTTCGTCATGGCTGTACACTGGATGTCGGTGAAGTCCTTGACGACCTTCTGGTTCTTCTGCTTCTGGCACTCCTCCGGGGTGAGCTTGTTCTTTGCCATCAGCTCGCGGGCCTTCAGGAGCGCGGCCTTGGCCTCCGCCTCGTTGGGGCTCTCTGCCAGGGCCAGCAGCTTTGCAATCTTGTCTTTGATGTCTGCCATGATCTTTACCTCCATTCGGGAACATAGTCGCCGTAGCCGCGGGTGATGTAAGCATCCAGAACCGCGACGGCCTCCGGGTTGAGGATGAACTTGGAACGATCGGTCAGGAGCTCCTTCAACTGGGAGATCGTGGCCCCCGGGTAGGTTTCGTGTACCAGCACCAGAAAATCGTTGGTCGCAGTCGTGGAACCGGCGATCGGGCGACTCCCGCGCTTTGACTTTGGCGCGAAGAACACGACATCCTTGTGGCCCTTCGGGTACTTAGGCATTGTGCTCCACCTCCTCCGAAGCCGGAATCTTGCACCGCTCCAGATCGAGCGGGGTCATGCAGTACGGGTCAACGCGCTTCCCTGTCCGCAGGACGACCGGGTCGTAGACCAGGCGGCGTTCGCTGTCCACCATGCAAACCAGGATGTCTTGATCGGGCTTCACGATCGGAGCGTTGGTGTACTCCAGCATCCGCTCGTAATCGCTGTAACTGAGGTTCGCTTTCAGAGCGACGCCTCCAGCGTCGAACGTCAGGACGTTCTCGTCCTTGAATGTACGGAGATAGCCGCGGACGAAATACGGCTCGCCGGTCGTAAACGTGCCGTTGTCGATTCTGACCGGCGCACCCACGACGCCGTATTCATCGGTCTGGCTCAGGTCGATGCGGACGACGGGGTACTGGTTGAAGTTGATCGCTGCGGCGATCTTGGTTCTGTTGGAAAGCACCTTCATGGTTTAGACCTCCTGTCATTCGATGACGATCTGATAGTCGAGAGCATCCGACATCGGCAGACCAGGCTCGCCGTATCGGTCGTTGCTGGATGCAGCATAGAGCTTGTCGTGCCGTTCCCGCGGCATCGAGCCGGGTTCCGTGTACTTCCAGACCGTTCCCAGTTCATCAACGAACACCTCACGGCTGAGGTCGTCCGTACCGATGAAGTGCAGGCTCCTCACGTTGCCGGAGAGTCGAGCGGCCACAGCCCGGAGGTGAGCCTCGGTTTTCAGTTCTCGCTTGACGTCCTGGCAGTCCTCGCCGAAATGCAGCTTGTACCACTCGATCGTCACAGACAGGTCGTCAGCCGCTTTGCGGAACCACCCGGCAACGAAGTTCTGGTTGATGTCGGTGCGAACCTCAATCTGGGCGTGCTCGCTGTTCCAGAGTTTGGCCCTGGCCGCCTTCTCGCGGTCGTTGACGTAAGCTTTCAGGGGCCAGAAGCAGGTCGAATACTTCGTGCTGGAGAGCTTGCCGGACTTGCCGATCATGTGCAGGCAGATGTCTCCGCCATTCCAGCCGGGGTCGCCGGGGATGTGCTCGACGAAGTAGAGGGCGTTGTCGTGCTTGAAGTAGGCGCCGGTGATCTCCACGATGTCCCCTGCCTTGATCTCCACGTTGTTCTTATCGGTCATGGTTAGTTATCTCCTCTCAGGTGCTTGTGGGTTTGCAGCCGGTCGGCTGCTCTTGTTGGCTCCCACGACCTACCCTGGCTGGCTGCCAGGTGGTTTCGGCCCTTACCACAGGGCCATCATCGGGCGGGGTTAGATGTTGGTTTTTTGTGCTCCGTCTTTGGTGTGTTGCCACACATCGACGGAATAGCCAGTGCTGCGGAGCTGTTCGGCTAGTTTCCGTGCCCTGTCCACGTTGTCGGCCCAGGTGGTGAGCGGCCAGCCCCGCTTGCAGTAAACAATCTGGTAACGCATCGTTTACACCTCCTCACTTCATCAGGATGTCGTACAGGCGGGCTTTCAGGTGGACGTTTTCGTTTTCCAGGGCCATGACACGGCTCGCGGAGCTCTCGACGCCCTCCTCCAGTTCCTTGATCCTGTCGGCCTGCATCTTGATGATGCTGTTCAGGTTGGTGATCTGCTCGTCCCTGCCGTCGATGTTCTTCTGCTTCTGGGCAACGGCCTCGGACAGTGCTTGCAAGCTGTCCGCCTGCTTGCGGTTCTCGGCCAGGAGGTTGGCGACCTCCTTCTGTGCGCCCTCGGCCTGCTCCTTCATGCTGCACATGAAGTCGTTGCTGATGTTCTGCTCTGCCACATCGAGGCACCCGTCGAAGGCAGCTGCAATGTAGCTGTCCTCGCCCAGTTCCTTGATGATCGCGGTGATCTTGTTGAGAGCTTCGCGCTCCTGCTGCTTCGTTGCCATGTTCAGTCCTCCTCGCTATCCGGGTCGATGTACTCGCCCTCTTCAAAGCTGTCCTCGTCGATGTTGCCGTATGTGTAGCCCTGATCGTTGCTCAGGTAAACCGGCAGCTCTTCGTCAAACTGGCTCAGATAGTCGATCAGCTCGGCGACGGTCATTGTCCTGCCGCACTGATCGGGGCCATAGCCGTTCCGACGGCCTTCGATGTACAAAACCTGCATTGTTCAGTCCTCCTCGTTGCCCTGCTCGATCTTGCGGAGATCGTTTGCGATCTGCTCGGCCTCTTCGTCGCTCAGCTTGTACAGAGCGATCATTTCGGGGATGTCCACCGACCGCCAGCCGCCGTCGTAGAGGGCCGCTGCGCTGTACTGGCTGCCGTACTCGCCGCCCTGATTGGGCTCCTCGTACCCGCCGCAGCGGATTTCGTCGCGCTGGCTCTCGTAGTCAGCCTCGTTCATGCACATCATCATGTTCCGTTCCTCCTATCAGTAGCAGTTGTGGGCGGCAAAGGTGATGGAGTGAACCATCTTCCTGATTGCCTCGTCCAACGGGGTGCTCACGCTGGGGATGCTGCCCGACTGGACAATCTCGGCGTCCAGCTTCTCGCCGTCGCTGTTGGCGTCCATGGCCCAGATCAGCGTATCGTTGTCTTCGTCGGTGTACACCTTGATCTCAAAGTACGGCTTCGGCTGCTCGCAATACTCCAGATACTCCCAGAAGATGCTGGCCTTTGTCTTGCTGAGAGCTTTTAGTGACCAGTGCCAGTTGGCATCATTTTTGTTTGCCTCGGAAACCAAACGGCGAATGAGGCCCTTATGCTCACGCAGGTCAAACATACCTCAGACCTCCTTCTGAACGTCCAGCAGCTCCAGGCTGCCATACGCGCAGCCCTCGGTGATCTCACGGGCCTTTTTGCGAGCGGACGTGATGGACACGGCCTCGATCTTGCGGGTGGTCTGGTAGCCGCCGCTGCTCAGCTGGGGGTTGTGGCGGTAGTAGGTGGCGATGTAGGTTTTCATGGTTAGCTATCCTTTCGTTCTTTGCGTTCCTTAATTCTTTGGCTTATCCTCTATAAGTATTATACCACATTTGACTATCAAGTCAACAAACGACTGATAAACAAACGTAGATAAATGTAGAACATATTCCTTATTTTTTAGGCAAACTGTATACTGGTTGAGGTGAACTATGACTATTTGTGAACGTCTTTTCGACGAATTGAAGCTCCGCGGGCTCACTTCGTATGGATTAGCAAAGGTGCTAGGCATCCATCCGACTACAATCTCGAACTGGAAACAGCGGAACACCGACCCGCCATCAAAATATATAATAGCCATTTGTGGATTTTTGGGATGTTCAATCGAATATTTGTTGATGGGCGAGGACACCGGGGCACCTGTGGTAACAAAAAAAGAGCCCGTCCCCGGAATATCCGAGAACGGGCGTGAAATGCTGGCCTTGTATGAAAAGCTGTCAGAACGCGATCAGCTTCTCCTGCTTGGCCGTCTTCAAGAAATGGCCTCCCCCATGCTGGGTGACTCTAGGGAAAAGAACCAGAAGGACGACGCACGCAGCGCGGCAGGCTGATCTATTTTGACTTCCAGACCGGGAAAATCCTGGAGCCGGAATGTTGAAAACTCGGTGGAAACCTGTTTTATTTGCCAGCGGTCAGAACCTCAAAATAAAAATAGGGTGCAAAAAATGCACTGTATTTTTGAAATAGGGTGCAAAATCTGCACTGAATAATGGCAAATAGGGTGCAAAAAATGCACTGTATTTTCAAAAATAGGGTGCAAAATCTGCACTCATAAATAGACGTTATATTATATAAGACGTTTAGTAAGACTATGTTGTTATAGTTATTTACTTACTTTCACACACAATTATTTTTTTATTTTTGCGGACGGGGTGAAGTTTTCAACATGACGGGTTATATTCGCTGTCGCTCGTGCTTCGAGCTGTTCAACTGTGCCGACCTGGTGTCGGGCCTTTGCCCCGCCTGTGCGAAGATCAGAGCCGATCGGCTGTCTGATCTCCAGCGTGCATACCAGGCCACCGTTGACGCTGGAGAGCCTGGAGCCTCGGAGCAGATCGCCGATCTGATACGGGCATACCAGAGATCAGAGGGCGTCCGGCTGCAAGCCGTCCCGCCTGCGTACCGGGTGAAGTGAAGCGGGCTGAAAACCCAAATCCGATAAAACCGGCCTAGGAGGGCTTACAGTGTGTTTTTGGTTCTGGAGGTAAAGAGAGATTCCGAAACCACAAAACGCCGCTCAGGGCCCGCTCTGCGGCCTTGTGGCATGATTCTGGCAGAATACAGGGAGGTGAGCGTTATTCCTGCGTACAAAGACAAGGAACGGGGCACATGGTACGCCTCGTTTTACTACACCGATTGGCAGGGCCACCGGAAGCTGAAAAAGAAACGGGGCTTTGCTCGGCAGAAGGACGCGAAGGCGTTCGAGGACGAGTTTTTGAAGACCAGGGCCCAGAGCTGCGACATGACGTTCGGCTCGATGGTGGAGCTGTACCTGGACGACATGGAGCACAGGTTGAAGGCGAACACGATGCGCAACAAGCGGTATCTGTACCAAGCCCGCATCTTACCCTTCTTCCAGGACTTGAAGATCAACGACATCACACCGGCCCACGTCCGCAAGTGGCAGAGCAATCTACTCGCCGAGGGCGTCGCTCCCACCTATGCGAAGACGATCAACAACCAGCTATCCGCCGTGTTCAACTACGCCTGCCAGTATTACGGCCTTGCCCGGAACCCCGCGAAGGTGGCAGGCAGCATCGGCAAAGAGAACGCGGATGAAATGAAGTTCTGGACGGTGGACGAGTTCACGAAGGTTGTCGAGAACGTGCCGAAGCTCCCAGGCAGAACCGGCCTGTCCGTTCTGTTCTGGACGGGCCTGCGCATCGGTGAGCTGCTGGCCCTGACTCCGGCAGACATCAACCTGGAGGACTGCACGCTCTCGGTCAACAAGAGCTTCCAGACGATCGACGGCGAAGAGGTCGTGACAGAGCCGAAGACGCCGAAGAGCCGCCGTGTGCTGCCCATCCCGCCGAAGCTGGCCGATATGCTCAGGGTGTATCTGAACGCCCTGTACAAGCCTGACCCTGCCGATCGGCTGTTTCCCTTCACCAAGCACTACTTCCGCCAGCAGATGCAGAAGGGATGCAAAGCGGCCGGCATCGAGCCCATCCGCCTGCACGATCTCCGACACTCTCACGCTGCCCTGCTTATCCACCTGGGGACTCCGATCTTGATGGTGAGCGAGAGGCTGGGCCATGAGGACGTCGAAACGACGCTGCGGACATACGGGCATTTGTACCCGTCGGCGACGTCGGATGCAGTAAAAAAACTGAATGATTTGATGCGGTAATGCCAAAATAATGCCACGGGGCAAAAAGAAAAGCCGAAAACCCGGATGATTCCTAGGGTTTTCGGCTTTTTGTCAATTATTCGAGCTCGATAGTTGCAGGCGGCTTACCGGTGCAATCGTAGAACACGCGGTTGACGTGCTTGACCTCGTTAACGATGCGGCTGGTGACAGTGCCCAGAACATCCCACGGCATATCGTAGCTTTCTGCGGTCATGAAGTCGGTGGTGGTCACGGCGCGCAGCGCAACGGCGTAGTCGTAGGTGCGCTCGTCGCCCATAACGCCGACGCTGTGCATATTGGTCAGAGCGGCGTAATACTGGCTGATCTCCTTATCAAGGCCCGCCTTGGCGATCTCCTCACGCCAGATGGCGTCGGCGTCCTGTACGATAGCGACCTTCTCGGGGGTCACTTCGCCGATGATGCGGATGCCCAGACCGGGGCCGGGGAAAGGCTGGCGGCTGACCAGATACTCGGGCAGACCCAGCTCACGGCCAGCCTGACGGACTTCGTCCTTGAACAGGTTGCGCAGCGGCTCGACCAGCTCCTTGAAGTCCACGGTGTCAGGCAGGCCGCCGACATTGTGGTGGCTCTTGATGACGGTGGACTCACCGCCCAGACCGCTCTCGACGACATCGGGGTAAATGGTACCCTGTGCGAGGAAATCGACCTTACCGATCTGCTTTGCCTGTTCCTCAAAGACGCGGATGAACTCCTCGCCGATGATCTTGCGCTTGCGCTCCGGCTCGGCGACACCGGCCAGCTTTGCAAAGTAGCGGTCACGGGCGTCCACGCAGATGAAGTTGATGTCAAAGCCGTTGGCGTTGCCGGGGCCGAAGACAGCGCAGACCTCTTCCTTCTCGTTCTTGCGCAGCAGGCCGTGGTCTACGAACACGCAGGTCAGCTGCTTTCCGATGGCCTTGGCCAGCATGGCAGCCAGCACGGAGGAATCGACGCCGCCGGACAGGGCGCAGAGCACCTTGCCGCTGCCGATGCGCTTTTTCAGGGCCTCGACGTTGTTCTCCACGAAGGAGTCCATTTTCCAGTCGCCGGTGCAGCCGCAGACGTTGTACACGAAGTTGTGCAGCATCTTCTTGCCCTCAGCGGTGTGGAGCACCTCGGGGTGGAACTGAACGGCGTACAGCCCCTTTTCCTCGTTCTCAGCTGCGGCCACCGGGCAGTTGACGGTGTGGGCAGTGATCTTGAAACCGGGCGCAGCCTGCTCAATATAGTCGTTGTGGCTCATCCAGCAGACGGTGGAGGGCTGCACATCGGTGAACATCTTGCTGCTGTTGTCCACGAAGACCTCGGTCTTGCCATACTCGCGCTCCGGGGCGCGGCAGACACGGCCGCCCAACAGGTGCATCATGAGCTGACTGCCGTAGCAGATGCCCAGCACAGGCACGCCCCAGCTGAAGATCTCGGGGTCAATGGTGGGCGAATCCTCCAGATAGACGCTGTTGGGGCCTCCGGTGAAGATGATGCCCTTGGGGTTCTTCGCCTTGATGACGGACAGGTCCGTCTTATAGGAATAGATCTCACAGTAGACATTATTCTCGCGGACGCGGCGCGCGATGAGCTGATTGTACTGGCCGCCAAAGTCCAGCACGATCACGGTTTCATGCTGCATGATGTTCTCCTCTCTATATATCACTGGTGTGCTTCTTATAGTTAAGATTTAGTATAGCACATTTCACAACCAAAAGCGACATCTTTTGTGTATTTTTCTGTTTTGTTTTTCGTTTTAAATTGTAAACCCTTTCGCAAATCCAAAGTTGACGCAGCGTTTGCAGTCTGCCATACTGGGAGTATGGCCGCTTTGGGCCAGAATGTATAGGAGGAACAATTCTTATGAGTCAGAACACCCAGGCCGCTGCGGCCACCAAGTCCAAGTTCTCTGTGCGGGACATCTGCTATGCAGGTCTGTTCGCCGCCGTCATTGCCGTCATGGCCCAGATCTCCATCCCGATGCCTCTGGGCGTCCCTATGACCATGCAGACCTTCGCCATCACGCTGGCTGCTGTGGTGCTGGGTTCCAAGCTTTCCGCCATCGCTTCGCTGGTGTACCTGGCACTGGGCGCTGTGGGCGTGCCGGTGCTGGCAAACTTCTCCGGCGGTTTCGATAAGTTCGTCGGCCCCACCGGCGGCTTCCTCATCTCTTTCCCCCTGATGGCCTACATCATCGGCCTCGGCGTGGAGCACCGTGACGCCTTCAAGGGTGCTTTCGTCACTGCTGTCATCGTCGGCACGGTGGTCAACTATGTGGTGGGCGTTGCAATGTTCGTGGTCGTCGCCCACAGCACCATCGCCGTAGGTATCACCGCCTGCGTCCTGCCCTTCATCCCCACTGCCATCATCAAGGCAGTTCTGGCCTGCGCCATCGGCCTGAATCTGCGGAAGCGCATTCCGGGGCTGAAAGCATGAGCATCGTACTTCGTCCCCATCATCTGCTCTGCACGCAGGGCTATTCCGGCAAAGGCTATGACAACGATTTCGTGGCCCACATGACCGACGTGGTGCATCAGCTGCGGGATGTTCCCGGCACCACCATCCACCTCACCTTCTCCACTGACACCCTCTGCTCCTGCTGCCCCAACAAGCTGGGGACTGACCTCTGCGACACGCAGGAAAAGGTCAAGCGCTACGATGCAAAGACGGCGGAATACTTCGGCCTCGAGGAAAAGGATTACGTCTACCAGGACCTCATCCGCGAGATCGACGCCAAGGCTACGCCGGAGATCCTCGCCGACATCTGCCGCGACTGCTGCTGGTTCCCCATCAGCGCCTGCTGCAAGAATATCTGCGAAGGCCGGTATGTGAAATAAAGCGATAAAAAATACGGGATGCTGTAAAATGCAGCATCCCGTATTTTTGTTTTATCAGGCGATGAACTTATCGTACAGGCCGAACACGAAGATGAACAGGACGATGAGGGGCAGACCATAGGTCAGGTAGCCGCGCATCCAGTCGTGCATCTTGAGGCCTTTGCCGGTGTTGACTTCCTTCTTGTAGTTGTCCCAGCCCCAGCCGTAGCGGGTGACGCAGAACAGCAGGTAGACGAGGGAGCCCAGCGGCAGGAAGAGGTTGCTGACGAGGAAATCCTCCACATCCAGCACCGCACCGCCGAAGATGGCGAAGCCGTCCCAGGCCCAGACGTTGTAGCCCAGCACACAGGGCAGAGAGAGGGCGATGATGAGGAAGAAGTTGACAAGGCTGGACTTCTGACGGTTCCAGCCGGTCAGCTCCATGCCGCAGCAGATGATGTTCTCGAAGACGGCCAGCACGGTGGAAAGCGCCGCAAAGGCCATGAACAGGAAGAATAGGCTACCCCACAGACGGCCCATCGCCATATTTGCGAAGATGTTGGGCAGGGTGATGAAGATGAGGCTGGGGCCGCTGGTCTGGTCCACACCGTAAGTGAAGCAGGCCGGGAAGATGATGAGGCCGGCGGTGATGGCGACGAAGGTATCCAGCACCACAACGCGGACGCTCTCGCCCAGCAGGGCGTGCTCTTTGCCGATGTAGCTGCCGAAGATGGCCATTGCACCGATGCCGAGGCTCAGGGTGAAGAACGCCTGATTCATGGCCCCCACCAGGGTGTTGACGATGCCCACTTCCTTCATCCGCTCAAAGTCGGGTACGAGGAAGAAGGTCAGGCCCTCCTTTGCGCCGGGCATGAACATGCTGTTGACTGCCAGCACCACCATGATGACCAGCAGGGCGATCATCATGACTTTCGTAACTTTCTCGAGGCCGTTCTGCAGGCCGCGGGCGCAGACGAAGATGCCGATGGCCACAACGACCACCATCCAGAAGCCCATGGTCAGCGGGCTTGCCAGCATATCGGTGAACTTACCGGCCACCTGGTCGGTGTCAAGGCCCACCAGCTTACCGGCAGCGGTCATGTAGAAGTAGTGGAGCATCCAGCCGGCCACCGTGGTGTAGAACATCATCAGCAGGTAGCAGCCGATGAGAGTGAAGTAGCCGTGGATGTGCCACTTCTGACCGGGCTTTTCGAGGGCCTGATAGGCGCGCACCGGGCTCTTGTGGCTGGCACGGCCCACGGCGAACTCCATGGTCATGATGGGCAGACCCAGAATGACGAGGAACAGCAGGTAGAACAGCACAAAAGCGCCGCCGCCGCCCTGACCTGCCATGTAAGGGAACTTCCACACATTTCCGATGCCGATCGCGCAGCCAGCGGAAAGGAGGATGAACCCAAGTCTCGATTTGAGTTTTTCGCGTTCCATTGATTGTCTCCTTTATTGCACCTTGCAAAAATCTGCGCCCGTCGTTTCGTCCACGACGGGCGCACAGTATATTGATTATATCACAGGTTACGGCAAATCTCCCAGAAGTCTCGCTTGAATCTTTTTCATGTTTTTCTTGGGAGAGTTTACTGTATTTTCATGTTTTGAGCAGTTCCGACTGCATTTCGTCCAGCTGCTCGTAGCTGTAAAGGCGGTTGAGGGCTTCCACCAGCTCTTTTTTCGAGAGCCGGGGCGGCAGGCCGAGAGCGCAGAGCAGCTTTGTTTTCCGCTCAGCCGAGCCCGCCGTACCCGAAAGCCCCCACTCATAGAGGTCGGTATAAGTAATTTGCCGTCCCTCCGGCTTTGCAGGGGCAATGCCAGCTTCTTCGCCCAGAGCGTCCCGGAGCGCCTGCAAAACGAGGGCATCGTCCACGCCCTCGACCCCCAGAAGCCCCTCTTTGCCGGGCTGAGCCTTCCGCTTTTCCTTGCCGTGGATGGCCGGAACGTAGGCTTGCACCACGTTCTTCTCCCCCACCAGATTTGTGATGTAGGTGCGGATGCGGAAGCCCGCCGCGTCGGAGTCCGTCAGGAGGATAAGGCCGTTTTTGTGGGCCAGCTGTTTGAAGAGCTGCTGACGCTTCTTATCCTTATAGATGCCGAAGCCGTCCGTCAGCAGGATCATGGCGTCGGTCAGGTGGGAGAGACGGGCCGCATCGTATTTGCCCTCCACGATGAGCACACGGTCGGTGTGCAGCAGTTCCAGTTTCTCACTCATCTTCTTCCTCCCGCCATCGCCAGACGGCAGAGCGCCGTTTCCAGCAAGGTCTGCGCGCTCACGGGCTGGCTTTTCAGACTCTTGTCCAGCTCAAGCAAAATCTGCATACAGGCTTCCAGCTGGGGCAGCGTGTAGTGGCTGGCTGTCTCGGCAGAACGCTTGAGCCGGTAGTCGCTGCCCTTGTAGCCGAAATCCTTGAACACGGTGCTGTAGCTCTTCCGCTTGGCTGCGCCCAGTTTGACCCGATAGAGGTCCACATAGCTGCCGATCATGGCCGCCGTGATGGGGATGGGCTCCTGCTGCAGGCGGAGAAGCGTTTGCAGCTTTTTGCAGGCGCCGGTGGCGTTTTTCGCCGTTATCATCCGTATCATCTCGAAGACGTCGGCCTCGAGGCTCACAGTCCCCATCTCGGCCACCATGGCCGTGGTCACGGTCTGGTAGCCGGAGAGGGCGCAGAGCTTGTCCACCTCGTTCTCGAGAAGGAACGGGTCTTCGCCGCAGCGTTCCAGCAGGGCCGTCGCCGTACCCTCGGAGAGGGTGGTGTCCTGCGCCCTGGCGCGGTCCATCACCATGACCTTCAGCTCGTAGGGCTTGGGCTTGGCCAGCTCTTCGGCAAAGCCGACCTTAGTACACTGGGCGATGAGCTTCTGCGCCCGCTTGCCCAGCTTGAGCTTATTGCGCTCCATCTCGAACACGCTGCCCAGCACCACCACGGCATTCTCGAGGCTGGCCAGCGTGGCGCACAGCTCGTCGAGGTCTTTGTCGCTGTAGGCGGCGGGGTCCACCTCGGGCAGAAGCACCACGCGCCGCGTCCCGAAGAAGGAGATGGTGCCTGCCGCCATGATGAGCTGCTCGATTTCGGGCGCAGCACCGTCCAGAACGGTCGTCTCTTCGTCCTCACCCTCGGCCAGAAGCTTTGCCGCCCGGGCCACAGCCTGCCGGACAAGATAGCGCTCGCTGGAATAAAAATAGTAAACCGGACAGCCTCCCTGGGCCAGCTGCCGGAGTTTCGTTTCCGTTGCCAAATGATCGGCTCCTTTGTATTTGGATTATTTTATTTTATCATACTCTGCCCGCTTTGAAAAGCGCTCCCCCCCTCGAGACGGAGGCGCAGCCGCGAGACAGGCTCTGCGTCCTCTTCCATCCAACGGTATTTGCTGCTCAGGGTCAGGCAGTCGGTGTACCGGATATTGTCCGGCCTTGCCATCGAGGCCAGCAGCCACTCGGCCCGGATGGGCTTCGCAGGCCGGACGGTGCCGCTGAGGGTGATGAACCTCTGCCCGCCGACACGCATCCGCAGAATGCAGCCCTGCCGGGTGCGGAAAAGTTCCAAGTCTACTTCGCCGTAGGAAGCACGGCGGGTGGTGTTCTCGGCCAGAGCAGCGGCATTGATGCGCTTTTGGGCCTCGATACGGCAGGGTTCTTTCGGCTGCATCCGCAGGTCAACCAGAAGTTCCACCGTCCTCACGCCCCGCTTTTCCAGCTGATTTTCCACCGCCCGCTGGGTGATGCTGCTGCCCCGGAAGAGGACGACTGCCTTCTCCCTCTGGGTGATGACGACGGCAGGCGCAGCCCGGGTCCCCACCAGTTCGATGTTCACCACGTTCCAGTTCAGAGCCGTTTCCAGCCCGATAGCCAGCGCCGCCAGCAGAATGACCGTCGGCAGAGCTACCCGGAGTCGGATGTGCCGCCGCATTGCCATTACGCAGAGCAGGATCAGCGCAAGACACACCAGTGCGGCATAGGTCCCATCAAACCAGAGGGATGCTCCCGGCAGAACGGACACCCGGAAAGCCCACTCGTTCATCAGCCATGCCAGCCCTTCGGCACAGAAGGCCGCCGGGCGGCGGATGATCTCAAACAAAGGCAAGCCCTCCGCGGCCAGACCCAGCAGAGCTGCACCGAGGCCGAAGCTCAGCATCGGCCCCACCAGCCAGAGGACGGCCACGCCCGACGCCACAGCCCAGACCGTCGTGCTCATCCCCCGCAGCACCAGCACCGGGAAGGTCGCCGCCGAGGCACAGAGGGAGACGCAGAGCGAGTCCCACACGCCGCCCGCAAAGCGCCGGAAGAGGAGCACTGCGCGGGATGGTTTCTCCCGGCGGCTTTTCCGTTTCTTCTTTCTGTCGTAATAGCGCTCCCGCCCACGCCCTGCGCACTCAGCACCGGCCAGTGTTCCCATCACCGCCGCAAACGACAGCTCGAAGCCCACGTCATAGACCGCGTACCCGTTGCCCAGACACATGAGGACGCCTGCCGCGCCCAGCGAGGTGAGCGTGTCCGCCGGGCCTCCCACCCAGACGCCGAGGGAGCTGACCCAGACCGCCACCGCCGCCCGGAGGACAGAGGGCGTCGCGCCGGTGATGCCCACCAGCAGAAGGGCCGTTCCGGCCCGGAGCAGCGACCTCGCCCGCCGGTAAGCCCGGCTCCGCTCCCGCTCCTTGTGGGGCAGAGCATCCAGCAGGCCGCAGAAGATGGTGACGTGGAGGCCGCTCACCACCAGCACATGGGAAAGCCCCGCGCCCCGGTAGACACTGCGAAGAATCGAAGTCAGATGGCTCCGGTCGCCCACCACCATCGCGGCCAGAACGCCGCCGGTGTTTTCGGCCATGCCTTTTCGCAGGGCGCGGCTCAGCGCCGCCTGGAGCCGAGCCGTCCGGGCGCGGAAGCTCTCGCTCTGCCCAAGACGAAGCATCCCGGACAGATATTCCGCGCTGAGGACAATGCCGTCGGCGTAGTCGTCCAGACGCTGGGTAGCATCCGGCACATCCAGTGCAAAGCGGCCCCGGATGCAGCCTCCGGCCTCACATTTGGGCAGACTGGCACACTCCACCCGAAAACGGACAGTCTCCCCATCCACCGTCTCCACCATCAGCACAGCACTCACCCGGCCCGCTGTGTAAGCGCGGCCTGTGCTCTCCACTCCGGCGGTGAGGGTCACTTCTTTTCCGGCGTAAGCATCCTGTATCTTTGCCAGCCGTGCGCCGGTCATCTCCATGATGCCGACGCCCAGCACTGCGCCCAACAACAGACAGACCGCATACCCTCTCGCGGCCCCGCCTTTCCACCAGACCAGCAGGCAGAAGACAACAAAAATTGCCGCAGACGGCAGCAAAAGCCCCATCTGCGGCAAAAATGAGCATAACGCTAATACACCCAGCGCACTCAGGCAGAACGCGCAGAGCGGGCGTCGCATATCGGTTTAGTGGAAGAACAGAGGCAGCGGCTCGAGGAAGATGATGTCCTTGCGCTGGGCAGCATCACCCTCGGCCAGAACGGCGGCCTGACCCACGATGGTACACTGGGTCTGCTCGGCCAGCTCGTCCAGAGCCTTGAGAGAGCCGCCGGTGGAGATGACATCATCCACGACCAGCACCCGCTTGCCGCTCATCTTGTCCAGTTCCTTGCGGTCGATGACCAGCTTCTGCTTGCCAGCAGTGGTGATGGACTGGTCCTCGACGACAACAGGGTCGGGCATATACAGCTTGACGCCCTTGCGTGCGCAGACGTAGGGCTTGCCGCTCTGGCGGCTCATCTCATGAGCCAGCGGGATGCCCTTGGCCTCAGCGGTCAGCAGGATGTCAAAATCCGGGCATTTCTTGAGCAGCTCAGCGGCAGCAGCCACCGTCAGCTCGGCGTCGCCCAGCATGATGAAGGCCGCAATGTCCATGTGGTCGTTCACCTTGCAGATGGTCAGTTCACGGGTCAGGCCCGCAACATTCAGGGTATAGGTCTTTGCCATAACAATTCCCTTCCTTTTGTTCGATCCGTTATTTTTATGCGCGGCTCAGACAGGCAGTTTCTCGCCGCCCAGCACATGGAAATGCAGGTGCTTCACGGTCTGGCCGGCATCCTCGCCGACATTGGAGATCACGCGGTAGCCGTTGTCCAGGCCGACTTCCTTGGCCAGCTTGGCGATCACGGCAAAGATATGGCCCAGCAGGGCACCGTCCTCCTCAGTCAGGGCAGCGGCACTCTGGATGTGCTTTTTGGGCACAACAAGGAAGTGCACCTTGGCCTGCGGGTTGATATCGTAAAACGCCACGACCTGATCGTCCTCGTAGAGCTTTTTGGAGGGGATCTTGCCCTCGGCGATCATGCAAAACAGACAATCTTCCATGGGAATTGCTCCTTTCAGTTTTTTCTCGCCCTCTCAGTCGAGCTTTGCTCGACAGCTCTCCCAAAGGGAGAGCCTATGCATCTGACAGGACAACAACTGCAAACTTGCAGAACCATTGCCTAAAGCCTCTCTTGCCTCTCCCTTTGGGAGAGGTGGCAGCGCTTCTGCGCTGCCGGAGAGGGTGAGCCCGCTTCCAATCAGCCCAGCTGCTTCTCAACGATGCCCTTGACAGCGGCCAGAGCCTCGTCGATCTTGGTCTCGTCCTTCAGGCCGGCCATTGCAAAGTCGGGCTTGCCGCCGCCCTTGCCGCCTGCGATAGCGCTGATCTCCTTGACCAGCACGCCAGCCTTGAGGCCCTTTTCCTGTGCCAGCTTGTTCACGGTGACAGCCATAGTGACCTTATCCTCAGCCTTGCCCACCAGAACAGCAACCACAGGGTTGACAGCCTTGTCGCGGATGCTGTCGCACATGCCGCGCAGGGTTTCGCCGGTGGTGCCGGTGAAGTAGGCAGAAGCGATCTTCACGCCGCCGACTTCCTCGGCATTGTCGAACAGGCTGCTCACCTTGGAGGCGGCGACCTTGGCCTTGATCTCCTCCAGCTCGCGGCTCATGGCCTTGTTCTCGGCCATGACGGCCTCGGCACGGATGGGCAGAGAGGTGATGTTGTTGGCCTTCAGGGTGTTGGCCACGGTGTGCAGCATTGCCTCCTGCAGATTTGCACGGACGAGCAGGTTGCGGCCGGTGACAGCCTCGATGCGGCGGATACCGGCGGCAACAGAGGATTCGCTCACGATCTTGAAGCAGCCGATCTGGGCGGTGTTCTTGACGTGGGTGCCGCCGCAGAACTCAGTGGACCAGCCCTCGATGTCAACCACGCGGACGACCTTGCCGTACTTCTCGCCGAAGAGGGCCATTGCGCCCAGCTTCTTGGCCTCCTCGATGGGCATCTCCTTGACGGTGACGTTCATCGACTCGTAGATCTTATCGTTGACGATCTTCTGCACCCGGGCCAGCTCTTCGGGGGTGACGGCGCTGAAGTGGGTGAAGTCGAAGTGGGTGATCTCCGCATCCTGATAGGAGCCTGCCTGATGGACATGGTCGCCCAGCACCTCACGCAGGGCAGCCTGCAGCAGATGGGTCGCGGTGTGGTTGCGGCAGACGGACATCCGGTATTCCTTGTCCACCTGAGCGTTCAGGTGGTCGCCCACCTTGACAATGCCGCTCTCCAGTACGCAGGTGTGGACGTAGTAGCCCTTGGGGGTCTTTTTCACGTCCAGCACACGCAGGCTGCACTCGGGGCCGGTCAGCAGGCCGTTGTCCGCCACCTGACCGCCCATCTCAGCGTAGAACGGGGTCTTGTCCAGAACCACCAGCACACCGTCCTTTGCCTCCTCATCGGTGGCAATGGCATCGGTCAGGGTCTCCTCGTCGCTCAGGGCAACCACAACGCCGGTGTCGTTCAGGGTCTCATAGCCGGTAAAGACAGTGGGCTCAACGGTCAGGCCGCCGAACAGGTCCTCGCTCCAGCCGGAGATGTTCTTCTTCAGGCGCTCTGCACGGGCACGCTCCTTCTGCTTGGTCATTTCGGCGTGGAAGCCTTCCTCGTCGATCTCAATGCCCTGCTCTGCAGCGATCTCCTTGGTCAGATCCAGCGGGAAACCGAAGGTATCGTTCAGCTTGAACACATCCAGACCCTTCAGCAGGTGCTCATGTGCCTTTTCCAGACCATCGATCATGTTGTTCAGGATGTTCATGCCGGCATCAATGGTACGGGCAAAGTTTGCCTCCTCGGTGCCGATGACCTTCTTGATATAAGCATCGTGCTCGCGCAGCTCGGGGTATGCGGTCTCGCTGGACTGGATGACAGTCTCCACCAGCTCCACCAGGAACGGGCGGGTGATGCCCAGCATACGGCCATGGCGGGCAGCACGGCGCAGCAGGCGGCGCAGCACATAGCCGCGGCCCTCGTTGGAAGGCAGGATGCCGTCGGACACCATGAAGGTGCAGCTGCGGATGTGGTCGGTGATGACACGGATGGAGATATCGGTCTTGTCGTCCTCGCCGTAGGTCTTGTTGGCAATGTGCTCCACATGGTGCAGCACGCTCTGCACGGTGTCAACCTCAAACAGGTTGCCCACGCCCTGCATCACGCAGGCCAGACGCTCCAAGCCCATGCCGGTATCGATGTTGGGGCGTGCCAGACGCTCGTAGTGGCCCTTGCCGTCGGCATCGAACTGACTGAACACCAGATTCCAGATCTCCATATAGCGGTCGCAGTCGCAGCCCACGCCGCAGGTCGGCTTGCCGCAGCCGTACTCGGGGCCGCGGTCAAAGTAGATCTCGGAGCAGGGGCCGCACGGGCCGGAGCCATGCTCCCAGAAGTTGTCTTCCTTGCCCAGACGCACCATGTGGTCGGGGGCGATGCCCACCTTCTTGGTCCAGATATCGTAAGCCTCGTCGTCCTCTTCGTACACAGAGATGTGCAGGCGGTCCTTCGGAATGGCCATCCACTCGTCAGAAGTCAGGAACTCCCATGCCCAGGGAATGACCTCTTCCTTGAAGTAATCCTGGAAGGAGAAGTTGCCCAGCATCTCAAAGAAGGTGCCGTGGCGGGCAGTGATGCCCACGCGCTCGATATCCGGGGTGCGGATGCACTTCTGGCAGGTAGTCACGCGGTGGCGGGGCGGCTCCTCCTGTGCCAGGAACCACTTCTTCATGGGGGCCATGCCGCTGTTGATCAGCAGCAGGCTGGGGTCGTTCTTGGGTACCAAGGGGAAGCTGTCCAGACGCAGATGACC
>OOBK01000367.1_pt1 | contig 31621 bp, 20 predicted proteins | sample 1671541 | NCBI WGS metagenome assembly OOBK01 (sample SAMN06348167, study PRJEB24527) | human gut metagenome | biome: human gut; feature: ankylosing spondylitis patient; material: feces | host: Homo sapiens | place: China | collected 2015-10 | reverse complement strand
TAGAAGCAGTCATCAAGCGTGAAAAGGTGGACAAGTGTTTTGCCATTGGTCCGGCTATCATGATGAAGTTTGTCTGCCTGCTGACGAAGAAATACGATATTCCGACCGATGTATCACTGAACACCATCATGGTGGATGGTACGGGTATGTGTGGTGCCTGCCGTATCACCGTGGGCGGAAAGACGAAGTTCGTATGCGTGGATGGTCCGGAATTCGACGGCCATCAGGTGGACTTCGACGAGATGCTGAAACGTATGGGTGCTTTCAAGGATATTGAGCGTGAAGAAATTCATAAACTGGATACCAAACCTTCGGCTTGTGAAGCTGAACAGGCTGCTTCCGGACGAAACGCTGAATGGCGTGAAGCGTTGCGCAAGAGCATGAAGCCGAAAGAACGTGTGGCTATTCCGCGCGTGAAGATGAACGAACTGGATCCGGAATACCGTTCACACAGCCGCAAGGAAGAAGTGAACTTGGGACTGAGCGAAGAGCAGGCACTGACAGAAGCCAAGCGTTGTCTGGACTGTGCCAGTCCTTCTTGTATGGAAGGCTGTCCGGTAGGTATTGATATTCCGGGCTTTGTCAAGAACATCGAACGAGGAGAATTCCTGGAAGCTGCGCGTACGCTGAAAAAGACCAGTGCGCTTCCGGCTGTGTGTGGACGTGTCTGCCCGCAGGAAAAGCAGTGCGAATCGAAATGTATTCACCTGAAGATGGGTCACGAAGCGGTGGCTATCGGTTATCTGGAACGTTTTGCGGCTGACTATGAACGTGAAAGCGGACAGATTTCAGTACCTGAAATTGCAGCCAAGAACGGTATCAAGATTGCGGTGGTGGGTTCAGGACCTGCCGGATTGTCGTTTGCAGGCGATATGGCCAAGATGGGTTACGACGTAACTGTGTTTGAGGCGCTGCATGAAATTGGTGGTGTATTGAAATACGGTATTCCGGAATTCCGTCTGCCGAACAAGATTGTGGATGTGGAAATCGAAAACCTGTCTAAGATGGGTGTGACTTTCGTGAAGGACTGCATCGTAGGTAAGACCATTAGCGTGGAAGACCTCGAAAGCGAAGGCTTCAAGGGAATCTTCGTTGCTTCGGGTGCCGGACTGCCTAACTTCATGAACATTCCGGGCGAGAACTCCATCAACATCATGTCTTCGAATGAGTACCTGACACGTGTGAACCTGATGGATGCAGCCAGCGAAGATGCCGATACTCCGGTGACATTCGGTAAGCGAGTGGCTGTAATCGGTGGTGGAAATACAGCAATGGACTCTGTACGTACCGCACGCCGTCTGGGAGCAGAGAAAGCGATGATTATCTACCGTCGTTCGGAAGCAGAAATGCCGGCTCGTCTGGAAGAAGTGAAACATGCCAAGGAAGAAGGTGTGGAATTCCTGACACTGCACAATCCGATAGAATACATTGCCGATGAGAAGGGACGTGTAAAACAGGTGGTATTGCAGAAAATGGAACTGGGTGAACCTGATGCTTCCGGTCGTCGTAGTCCGGTTGCCATTCCGGGAGCTACAGTAACTCTCGACATTGACATGGCCATTGTCAGTGTAGGTGTATCGCCTAACCCGATTGTGCCGAATTCTATTCCGGGATTGGAATTAGGACGCAAGGGAACTATTGCTGTCAACGATGACATGCAGTCATCCATCCCGACTATCTATGCCGGTGGTGACATCGTGCGTGGAGGAGCCACTGTAATCTTGGCGATGGGTGACGGACGCCGTGCGGCCGCAGCTATGGACCGCCAGCTTCGTCAGGCATAAAAACAAGCTTGAAAATCGGGCATAAAAAAACGCTTTGACGTTTGTAATAGAACGTCGAAGCGTTTCATTTAAAACGCACTTGCGTTTTAGGTAAAACGTCAAAGCGTTTGAACAAAACGTCCTTGTGTTTCGGTTGAAGCGCAAGGACGTTTTTCTATGTGGTTACTGACGCAGCTGAGTGCGTGTGATTTCGCCTGTATACATGGTGTATGACTTGTTGCTATCTGCTTTAATGTTAAGCGATTTCAAGTCTTCAGCTGTCATCTTCTGGTTCATTGACTTCTTACATTCAATAACTGCTGCCGGCTTAGAGTCTCCCTGTGCATAGAATGAAATCTTATATTCGCTGCACTGTTCCATTAGGGCACTAAGAGCGATGCGGTCTTGTGCAATCAGCAGGTAAGCTACATTCTTGTTAAACAATTTACCAAAACCTCCCCAGTTTTCGGCCTTGATTTCTATTTCTTCATCGTTGGCAGTCAGGGTTATGCGTCCGTTCTGCAGCTGGCTGTTCCAGTTGTCCGAGAATTGTGCAACAGGCACTTCTTTCAGCTCGCCTGTCAGGGTCATGGCTGGAGTCAGAGGAGTTGCCGGAACTACAGCAGGAGCAGTTTCGTTAGCCAGCACCTTTTGTCCCAGTGCATCGGTAGCCGACTGGAAGAGTTGGTCCTTCAGATCGATGGTTTCACGACGGAATTTTCCGCAGATAGGAGCCAGTTTGGTTTTCTTCTTGTTCAGTGCCATGTCATCTGTAATCCATTCTTCGGCAGTATATTTTTCTCCACCATCGCGGTTTTCGTCATACCAGTAGCGGATGCGGGTCATGGTCATGCGGCATACCCCATCAGTCACATTGATAAGATATTGGTAGTAGATGCGGGTGCGGTCCAGTGACAGGGCGGAAGAAGAGAATACGATGTATTCTTCGGCAGAGGCGGCAATGTCGCCCTCTTCTTCGTTGGTGTAGACTACGCGGCTTTGCAGTTTTCCGTCAGATTTGAAGCGGTGGTTGGCCCAGTCCAGCATTTGCTGGTAGAGTTGCTCTTTCGAGAGCGAAGGAGCCTTGATTTCATGATTGAAGGTTACCTTTCCATCCTCCATTGTAATAGCTCCAGCCAGATATTTCGGGTCAGAGTTGTCTTTTTTATCCTTGGCCATTCCGAACAGCGGCAGGCAGGCCAATAAGATGAACAATAGTTTTTTCATGATTCGTATCAAAGTTTTTTATAGTATGAAATATTATTTCTTAAAGATAGCATGTGTAAAGATAGGTATTTTTTTTAACTGCGGTGTAGGAATAGGATTTCTTATTATTTTTTTGTGAAACAATTATACATTTCAGTAAAAACAACAAAGCCCGTTTCCCTTTTCAGGAAAACAGGCTTTGTACGTATTTCTATCAAATAGAACCTCTCCGAAGCAGGAGCGGGGGATTATCGAACGGGAATTTTGTCGATGCGTGCCTGGTGGCGTCCACCTTCAAAATCGGTAGTGAAGAATTCCGTCATAATCTTGTCGGCCATTGCTTCATCAATGAAACGTCCCGGCATTACCAGTACGTTGGCATTGTTGTGCTGACGGGCCAGATGAGCAATTTCCGGAATCCAGCAAAGTGCAGCACGGATACCCTGGTGTTTATTCAGGGTGATACCGATTCCTTCACCGCTTCCGCAGATGGCAATTCCCGGATAGCATTCTCCGTTTTCTACTGCCAAAGCCAGCGGGTGAGCAAAGTCGGGATAGTCACAACTGTCGGTTGTGTAAGTTCCGAAATCCTTGTATTCCCATCCTTTGGCTTCCAGCCATTTTTTCACGTATTGTTTCAATTCAAATCCGGCATGGTCGGATGCAAGTCCTATTGTTTTCATCAGAGCATTTCTTTTACTTGGTTATATACATTTTCAGCAGTGAAGCCCAGTTTTTCATCCAGCACTTTGTAAGGAGCAGAGAAACCGAATGATTCCAATCCCCAAATCTTACCGTTGGCACCTACCAGGCCTAACAGGTTGACTGGCAGACCAGCTGTCAGACCAAATACCTTGGCGCCAGCCGGAAGAATGCTTTCCTGATATTCCTTGCTCTGGCTGCGGAACAAACCTTCTGATGGAACTGATACGATGCGAGTCTTCACACCGTCTTTGTGAAGCAGTTCAGCTCCGGCTACCAATGTAGAAACTTCAGAACCAGAAGCTACCATGATAACATCCGGATTTTCGTCAGAACCAGCTACGATGTAAGCTCCCTTGGCAGCCTGTGAGTAGTCTGTACCTGCCGGCAACATGTTGATGTTCTGGCGAGACAGAATCAGAGCCGACGGAGTATCGGTATTTTCCATAGCCAGTTTCCAGCAGACAGTAGTTTCTTCTGCATCTGCCGGACGAAGTACCAGCATAGAGTTCTTTCCGTGGTGGTTTTTCAGTTTTTCCATCAGGCGGATTTGTGCTTCCTGTTCTACCGGTTCGTGAGTAGGACCGTCTTCACCTACACGGAATGCATCGTGAGTCCAGATAAACTTCACTGGCAACTGCATGAGGGCAGCCATACGTACAGCCGGTTTCATGTAGTCTGAGAATACGAAGAATGTACCGCAGGCAGCGATTACACCACCGTGCAGTGCCATACCGATACAGCAGCAAGCCATAGTCAGTTCGGCTACTCCGGCCTGGAAGAAGGCACCGCTGAAGTCACCGTTAACAAATGCGTGAGTCTTTTTCAAGAAACCGTCTGTCTTGTCAGAGTTAGACAAGTCGGCAGAAGCACAGATCATGTTAGGAACCTGCTGTGCCAATGCGCCCAATACAGTAGCAGATGCGTTACGAGTTGCATCGTTTGCTTTCTGCTGGATACCTGCCCAGTCTACTTTCGGAGCTACTCCGCTGAACCATTCTTTCAGCTGAGCTGCTTTTTCCGGATTGGCTGCAGCCCATGCAGCTTCTTCTTCATAACGTGCAGCTACGATAGCTTTCAGTTCTTCTTCACGTTTTGCGTAAATTTCTTTTACGTCGTCGAAGATAACGAACGGATTTTCAGGGTCAGCACCCAAGTTGATCATAGTGTTCTTGTAAGCGTCGCCACCCAGAGGAGCACCGTGAGTCTTACAGTTATGTTCGTATGAAGAATTGTCGTCCTTGCGAGCACCCTTACCCATGATACATTTACCGATAATCAGTGTCGGACGTTTGCTTTCAGCTTTTGCAGCATCCAGAGCGGTACGGATTTGTTCGCAGTCGTTACCGTTGATTTCTATTACGTTCCATCCCCATGCACGGTATTTCATGGCTGTATCTTCAGAGATAACATCCTTTGTTTCTGTAGAAAGCTGGATGTCATTTGAGTCATAGAACATAATCAGGTTGTCCAGACCCAGGTGTCCGGCAATACGGCCTGCACCCTGAGAAATTTCTTCCTGAATACCACCGTCAGAGATATAAGCGTAGATAGTTTCTTTATTGAAAGTAGGGTTACCTGTACGAGCTGCAAGGAATTTGGCAGCGATGGCAGCACCTACAGCGAATACGTGTCCCTGTCCCAGCGGACCAGAAGTGTTTTCAATGCCGCGCATTACGTCTACTTCAGGATGTCCCGGAGTAGGAGAGCCCCACTGGCGTAATTGTTTTAATTCGTCTAATGTAAATTTACCGATAAGAGCCAACTGTGAGTACAACATCGGTGACATGTGGCCCGGATCCAGGAAGAAACGGTCACGACCTTCCCATTTCGGGTTCTGAGGGTCATACTGCAGATACTCTGCATACAAGACATTGATGAAATCGGCTCCACCCATTGCACCTCCGGGGTGTCCAGACTTTGCTTTTTCAACCATTGAAGCAGCCAAAATACGAATATTATCAGCAGCGTGGTTCATTACTTGTTTGCTGTTCATATAACTAAATTTTGATTTGTATGCTACATAAAATGCGAGTGGCATACGTCACCCGCTTTTTGAAATTATGAGCAAAGGTATGACATTTATATGTAAATTACAAAGTGGAAATAACTTATTTATTTCACATTTTTTTACTTCTTGTATTTTACTGCAGCCTCTTCTACCGGCAGACAAGCCTTATAATTTTCAATATATGCATTGAATCCGGCAACGTCTTCTGCAGTAGGAGATACTTCTACGCCCGCATTTCCGGCAAACACTTTTTCGTCGAGGAAGTCAGCCAGTGACTGCTTCTTGTCATTGTTCACCAGATAAGAACCTAACAGTGCAATACCCCATGCACCACCTTCTCCTGCGGTTTCCATGACAGAAATCGGAGAATTGATGGCCGCAGCAAGAACTCTCTGACCTACACCCTTAGTACGGAACAGACCTCCGTGACCTGTGATGCGGTCTACTTTAATCTTTTCTTCGTTGAAGAGAATGTCATTTCCAATCTTCAGTACGCCTACCGATGCATACAAGTGTGCACGCATAAAGTTGGCCAGGTTGAATTTATCGCTTGCCGTACGAACGAACAACGGGCGTCCTTCTGTCAAACCGGTTACAGGTTCGCCTGAGAAGTAGTTGTACGAAATCAGTCCGCCGCAGTCTGCATCACCTGTCAGTGCGTGGTTATACAGTTTGCCGAAGATTTCGTCCATATCTACCGGCATACCCATCAGTTCCTGGTATTCCTTGAACAGATTTACCCATGCGTTCAGGTCGGAAGTACAGTTGTTACAGTGTACCATGGCTACCAGACTTCCGTCAGGAGTAGTCACCATGTCAATCATTTCGTAAGGTTTTGACAGGTCTTTTTCCAAAACAATCATAGAGAAAGAAGAAGTACCAGCCGATACATTACCAGTGCGCTGTTTTACGGCATTGGTAGCCACCATACCTGTTCCTGCATCACCTTCTGGCGGACAAACAGGTACACCTGCTTTCAGATGGCCTGATACGTCGAGTCTCTTGGCACCTTCTTCGGTCAGGCAACCGGCATTTTCTCCTGCCAGCAATACTTTCGGCAGAATGTCTGTCAGTTTCCAGCTATATCCGTAAGGAGCTACTAACTTGTCGAACTTTTCAATCATTTCGGCAGAGTAGTTCTTTGTTTCAGGGTCGATAGGAAGCATACCTGAAGCATCACCGATACCTAAAACTTTTTCGCCGGTAATCTGCCAGTGTACGTAACCTGCCAGTGTAGTGAAGAAAGTGATGTCCTTCACATGTTCTTCCTTGTTTAGGATAGCCTGATAAAGGTGAGAGATACTCCATCTCAACGGAATGTTGTAGACAAAGAGTTCAGACAGTTCGGCAGCTGCTTTGCCTGTGTTGGTATTTCTCCATGTACGGAACGGTACGAGGATTTCTTCTTTATCGTTGAAAGCCATGTAACCGTGCATCATGGCACTGATACCGATGGCTGCCAAGTTTTCTATTTCGATGCCGTACTGGTTTTTTACGTTTAAGCGAAGGTCAGCATAGCAGTCCTGTACTCCTGCCCAGATGGCTTCAATGCTGTAGGTCCAGAGTCCATCTACCAGCTGATTTTCCCAGGTGTGACTTCCCTGAGCAATAGGTTTATTTTCCTGGTCAATCAGGACAGCTTTGATTCGGGTAGAACCGAACTCAATACCCAAAATGGCTTTACCTGCCTCAATGGTTGACTTTGCATCTTTCATATTAAAAATCGATTAGTTAAAGTGAAAAATAAGGCAATATTAAAAAATAAAAGTGCTGCCAGAAAGAAATCTTCTGTCCAGCACTTTTAAGATATACTTGGTTAAGTATTAGCAAAGAGCTTTGTTCAGCATGTAGTATACTTCGTTCATGCGAAGTTCTTTCTTGAAGCTGTCGATGGTAGTATCCTTGTTGATATGTACCATTTCGATTCCAGCGATTTCAGCATAGTCTTCCCAGTATTCTGCAGTCAGGTCGTATGAGAAGCAAGAGTGGTGAGTACCACCAGCCAAAATCCATGCACCTGCACCGATTTCGAAGTTAGGCATCGGTTTCCAAAGTGCAGAAGCAACCGGCAATTTCGGCAGTGGTTTCGGTTCGATACATTCTACGTCGTTTACAATCAGACGGAAACGGTTGCCCATGTCTACTACAGTAGCAGTACATCCTGTACCTACCTTAGAAGTGAAGACAAGACGTGCAGTCTGGCTCTTGCGTACACCGATACCGAGGAAGTGTACTTCCAGACGAGGTTTCTTGGCAGCAATCATCGGACAAACTTCCAGCATGTGAGCCTGAAGGATAGAGCTGTTTTCACCGTCGAAGTTCAGTGTGTAGTCTTCTAGGAAAGAACATCCGTTAGGCAATCCCTGGTTCATTACCCATACAGTACGATACAAAGCAGCTGATTTCCAGTCACCTTCTGCACCGAAACCATATCCTTCTGCCATCAGGCGCTGTGAAGCCAATCCCGGAATCTGGTCGAAGTAGCTTCCGTCAGTCTGACCCAGGTCATCGAAGTTAGTTGTGAAACCTTTTGCACCTTTCGCTTTCAGGATAGCACGCAGAGCCAGTTCAGCTTTAGCGGCATTCCATATTTTCTGGTATGCTTCAGAAGCTTTGTCTTCCAATGCTGCATCGTGATCGTATTCATTGAAGTAAGTTTTTACAAGAGCTTCTACCTCTTCGTCTTTTACTTCTTTGTGATAGCTCATCAGTTCGCTTACCGGACAGTAGTCTACGTGGTAGCCCATGCGCTGTTCAGCTTCTACCTTGTCACCGTCTGTAACGGCTACGTTGTTCATCTGGTCGCCGAAACGCAGAATCAGCATATCCTGAGAATCTGCCCATGCAGCACATACGCGCATCCATACAGCAATCTTAGACAAAGTGTTTTCGTCTTTCCAGTAACCAACTACTACTTTGCGGCGTACACGCATACGAGCGCAGATGTGACCAAATTCACGGTCACCGTGAGCTGACTGGTTCAAGTTCATGAAGTCCATATCCATGGTGTCCCAAGGAATTTCCTTGTTGAACTGAGTGTGCAGGTGGAGCAACGGTTTCTTCAACTGCTGCAAGCCGTGAATCCACATTTTAGCAGGAGAGAAAGTGTGCATCCAAGTGATGACACCGATACATTTTTCTTCGTTGTTAGCTGCTTTGAACACTGCTTCTACTTCTTTAGAAGAGTTGGCAGTTCCTTTATATACTACTTTCACAGGCAATTTGCCGCTGGCATTCAAACCTGCTACCATTTCGTTACTGTGTGCGTCTACTGCGATAACTGCATCGCCTCCGTAAAGGAGCTGAGCTCCGGTTACGAACCATACTTCATATTGATCAAATGCGTTCATAGTGATTTTATGTTTTTAATTGGTTGGATATTTGTTTTTATGTTATTTTTTCTGTCCGTAATAAGCGTTCGGACCGTGCTTGCGGCTGAAGTGTTTTTCTACCAGCAGCGGGTTCATGGTCAGGTTCGGATTGACAGCGTAAGCAATGCTGGCCATTTTGGCAACCTGCTCCATGACTACGGCATTGTGAACGGCATCGTGTGCATCCTTACCCCATGAGAAAGGACCGTGGTTCTTTACGAGTACACCCGGAGTATGTACCGGATTCATACCTTCGAAACGTTTTACAATCACGTTTCCTGTTTCCATTTCGTAGGCGCCCTTCACTTCTTCTTCCGTCATGTCGGCAGTGCAGGGGATAGCTTCGTGGAAATAGTCGGCGTGAGTAGTTCCGATGTTCGGAATATCGCAGCCAGCCTGTGCCCATGCAGTGGCGTATGTAGAATGTGTATGTACCACACCGCCGATTTCAGGGAAGGCCTTGTACAGTACGAGGTGAGTCGGTGTGTCGCTTGAAGGACGCAAGTTTCCTTCTACTATGTTTCCTTCCAGGTCGACTACTACCATGTCTTCGGCTTTCATTTCATCGTAAGACACTCCACTGGGTTTGATAACCACCAGTCCGCTTTCACGGTCGATGGCTGATACGTTTCCCCACGTGAAAATAACCAGTCCGTGTTTCACCAAATCCAGGTTGGCATGGAACACTTTTTCTTTCAGTGCTTCTAACATATTCTTAAAGTTTGAATTTCGGATCTTTCAGATAAGCCTTGTCGTTGAATTTGTAAAGAGAGGCTCCTCTTCGTGATCCTGTTTTATCAATTTTATCTGTTTTCTCTATAAATCCCATTTCTGCAATACGCTTGCGGAAATTTCGCTTGTCCATCGGTTCACCGTAAATTGCTTCGTAGAGACTCTGGAGCTGTGTCAGGGTGAACAACTCCGGCAAGAGGTTGAAGCCGATAGGGGCTCTTGAAGCTTTTTGCTTCATAATGGCACGAGCCTTCTCGACCATTTCATTGTGGTCAAAAATCAGGTCGGGTAGGTTATTAATGTTTACCCAGTATGCGTTGTGCTGCTGTACCAGCTCACGGTCATATTCATTGATGTTGATTAAGGCATAATAAGCCAGTGAGATAACTCGTTCGCCCGGATCTCGGTCTACAGCTCCGAATGCACCGATCTGGTCCATATACACATTTTCCAGTCCGGTCAGTTCGCTCAATACGCGTTTGGCAGCATCATCGGCACTTTCGTTTTCCTGAATGAAGCCTCCCATCAGCGACCATTGTCCCATTGCAGGTTCGAAATTTCTTTTGAGTAGCAATAGATTCAGTTCGCCTTTGTCGAATCCGAAGATAATACAGTCGATTCCGACATAAAATTTGGGATTATGATTATAATATGTGGTCATGAAGTTCGTGACTTTTGGTTCTTTACAACTTGGTTTCTTAGGTCTCTGTTATTTTTCTACTGTAAACTTGAAGATACAGTGACTGTGGTAAGTCTGTCCCGGAGTCAGGATAACAGAAGGCCATTGCGGTTTGTTAGGACTGTCAGGATAGTGCTGAGTTTCCAGACATACAGATGCACGCTGCGGATACACGATACCTTTCTTACCTTTCACCGTTCCGTCCAGGAAGTTTCCGGTATACACCTGAATACCCGGTTCGTCTGTATATACTTCCAGACTGATACCTGTGGTCGGACTGGTCAGTTTGGCTGCCACCTGATTGATGTCACCTTTGGTTTTCAGTACCCAGTTATGGTCAAATCCGTTACCGAATTTTACTTGTTCATTAGAGAAGTCTGTCACTCCTTCGCTGATGGCTTTCGGTGTGTTGAAGTCAAACGGAGTATTCTTTACCGCCATCATTTCCCCTGTCGTCATGAAGGTGCTGTCTACCGGAGTAATACTGTCGGAAGCTACGTAGAGCAGGTGATCTGTAGCTGGTTTAGACGGGTCGCCATTCAGGTTGAAATAAGAATGGTTGGTCATGTTAATAACTGTGGTCTTGTCAGTAGTAGCATCATATTTGATGTCGATGGCATTGTCAGCTGTCAGTGAGTAAGTCACATTGGCAGTCACATTTCCCGGGAAGTTATTGTCTCCGTCGGGCGATTTCATGGTCAGCACGATGGTGCTGTCATTAGCTTGGTTTGCTTCGTATACCTGATACTGCCATCCGGTAGGACCGCCGTGCAGACAGTGTCCGAAGTTATTGGTCGGAAGCTGGATTTCCTGTCTGTCGATAGTGATTTTCCCTTTATTGATTCGGTTGGCATAACGGCCGATAGAAGCTCCGAAGTCACTTGGAATATTCTGATAATCTGCAATGCTGTCAAAACCTAAAACTACATCCGTCATCTTTCCGTTTTTATCGTGAACCATGACCGATACGATTCGTCCGCCGAAATTGGTTACACAAACTTCCATACCCTGGCTATTTTTTAAAGTATAAAGTTTGATAGGTTTGGCATTCTCAGCTGAAACCTCAAAATTAGCAGGGTTCAAGCCTGATAAAGTCAGCTCCGGTTGCTGGGCTTGCTTGGAAGCACAACCGCTCAATACTGCAAGAATGATACTTGCCCCTAAGAAAGATTTATTCATGCTTTTCATGTGAAATTATTGATGTTGTTATCTATGGTGTAAAAGTAACACTTAAAACGATTGCTTGTTCTTTTTTTCAGATGTTTTTCAACATAGAATGTGTGTTTTTCAGTAGTTTCTATAAAAAAGGAAGAGGACATGCGGCTTTTGATTTGCATGTCCTCTTTTTATGAGTTGGTTTCTATGGATTACCAGAAGTATGCGTAGAATAAAGCGCAGAGAACTACAACGCCCAATGTGGCAATTACATCCCACATATTCCAGCTTTCGCGAATTGCTTTCTTGTAATCACCGGTGAAAGTGATGGCTGCAATTTGTTCAGATGTCGGTTTGGCAGTAAACATGGATACTACGTACATCATGATAACGATGAATACCAGCAACCATACTTCAAAGATAAGCCAGTTAGTCTGCCAGAACCAAGAAGTGCATTCCCAGAACGCTCCGTCCATTACCGCTTTACCAGAGTCGGTAAGCACGTTGGTCAACAGACGCAGCATACCAATAAGGAAGCCTCCGATAAGTCCCCATTCTCCAGCTTTCGGTGTGATGCGCTTAGAGAAGATACCCAGGGTAAATACGGCTACCATGGCAGGAGCAATCAGAGACTGAATATCTTGAAGATAAGAATACAGGTTACCCATGTTCATCATGATAGGCATCCAAGCCAATCCCAACAGTACGACAACGACTGTAGCTACACGGCCTACCATTACGTAGTGGCTTTCGCTCATGCCTTTCTTCATAGGTTTGTAGAAGTCTTCTGTAAACAATGTCGCACAGCTGTTAAAGAATGCAGCCAAAGAAGCCACCAGGGCGCAGATGAAACCGATGGTTACGATACCTTTCACACCTGCAGGCAGGATGTTCTTAACCATCATGGCAAAAGCACCATCTGTGTCATGTGTGTTGGTGATGTCCATTACGATGTTGCTGCCGGTTTTCTGTGAGAGTGCGAATGCCACCATACCCGGAATCAGGAACATGAATACAGGTAATAGTTTGAAGTAACCGGCTGCAATTGTACCGCGGCGTGCACGTGCCATAACTTTACGGTTATCTTCTCCCTTAGTCTGTCCGAGCACACGCTGTACGATGTGCTGGTCTGTACACCAGTACCAGAAACCGATGATAGATGCTCCGAGGAATACCACATAACCCGGGAATTGCGGATACATAGGGTCTGCAGGGTCAGTGTGGAACATGTGAGTTGTTCCGAAACCGTCGTGTGCGGCGTTACAAACGGCCATCATTTGTGACCATCCTTCTGAGATACTGCCATCGCCCAGCATATTCAAGCCCAGGAACAAAACCAGGAATGAACCGATAATAAGAATAGGAGTCTGGATAGCAGAAAGTGTCATTACACCTTTCATACCGCCGAAGACAGTGAAGATAGCTGTGATGAAGATAAGGCCGAGTGCTCCCCACCAGAATGGAAGACCGAGCAGGTATTCAAAGAAGATACCGCCAGTAAATGCAGTTACAGATACCTTTGTCAATACGTATGCAATCAGTGTGATGATAGACAGCCATGAACCGGTACGTTGTGTGTAGCGGAATTTCAGGAAGTCAGGCATGGTGATAATCTTACCCATTTTGTTGTTTAATAGCTGATAGAAAGGAACGAACAGCCATCCTAAAATAAGAATCATCCATCCTTGCATTTCCCAGTGTGCCATTCCCACACCGTCTTTTGCACCTGTACCTGCCAATCCTACAAGGTGTTCAGAACCGATGTTTGCTGCGAAGATAGCAGCACCGATAATGTACCAAGGTTCCCCTTTTCCGAAAAGGTAGTCCTGACTGTCGGCACCTTTCATCTTTTCCTGATCTTTTTTTATTGCACGGTAAACAGCCCACACAATAGCAATGACTCCGACGGTGAGGACCAGCCAGTCGAGCCAAATAAATTCAGTTGAATTCCAATTCATAATAGTATTATTTTAATTATTTGTGTATTGATTTTGCGGTTATCAAAAACGTGTTTTATGCTGTTCGTTTTTCAAAGTGTATTAGTAACACTAATTCAAGTGCAATATTACGGATAAGTGTAAAAATACACTAATAAAAGCCCATGTTTTAGAGCATGTTTCGTCCTTTTTTTTCGTTCTCCTTCGTTTTTAACATTTCTGCAAACGATGAAAGTAAAAAACTTCTGTCAACTTTTGAGTATTTTTACGTGTTCATTCGTATTAGTTATTGTGAAAATAAAAAACTAGAAGATATGAAAAGAGTGATTCTGTGGCTGTGCCTGTCTGTGGTTATAGGGGCGGTACAAGCACGAACCGGGCGGTTGGACTTGAAACTTCCGCAAGGACATCCCCGCTATCTGACCACACAGGAGGGGAAGAAAGAAACTCAGGAGTTGATTAAAAAGGCTCCTTGGGCAAAAGACGTGTATGAGCGGCTTCGGCAGCGGACAAATAAATATGTGGACCGCGGAACGGATTGGCTGTCCTCCCGTTTGCTGATGTACTGGAACACACATGCCACCGATGTATATATAAAAGGTGAGTACTACGACCATGCCGGAGGTGAGAAGGCACCGGCTCCAACAGTGGTATTTACCGGAGCACGCAGCCATGCCACCAATTACAAACGTCCTCGACTGGAGGACTTGGAGCCTTATCAGGAAGATGCCAGAGGAATGTATCTGGCCAACAGTATCCTGGAAGGTAATCCTTACGAATGGGTGAGCATCAGCAAAACCGGAAGAATGATTGAAAGCATCAACAATGAAATCGTAGGCATAGCCCGCGATGCGGCATTCCTCTGGTGGCTGACCGGCGAGCAGAAGTATGCCACGGCAGCTGCTTCCGTCTTTGATGTGTACATGACAGGTCTGTACTACCGCAATGTGCCTGTCGACTTGAATTATGGTCACCAGCAGACGCTCGTAGGAATGACTTCCTTTGAGGTGATTCATGAAGATGTCATAAATTCCTTGGTGCCGCTTTATGATTTCCTTTATGCGTATCTGCAGAAAGAAAAGCCTGAAAAGATGACCATCTATGCCGATGCGTTCAAGAAATGTGCCGATAATATCATCGCCAACGGGGTACCTCACAACAACTGGAACCTGCTGCAGGCGCATTTCATTATGAATATTGCCCTGATTCTGGAAGATGATGCGAAGTATGCTGACGGCAAAGGACGCCAGTACTATATCGATTATCTGGTGAACCAGTCGTCCATCCGTCAGTGGTCATTGAAAAAACTGGCCGATTACGGATTCGATGCAGCCACTGGTGTTTGGGCAGAGTGCCCTGGCTACAGCAGTGTGGTGGTAGGTGATTATGCCAGCTTTGTCAGTTTGTTCAATGAGAATCTGGGCATGGACCTTACCAAGGAGATTCCGGTACTTCCGAAAGCTGTAGAAGCTATGCCGCAATACCTCTTCCCGAACCGTATGGTCTGCGGGTTTGGCGATACGCATCCTTCTACGCTGCGGACCGATATTTTCCGTTATATGATTCAGAATGCCCGTACCCATGGAAAGTCCGAAGAGGAGCGTAAGTTTACGGCCATGCTGAAACTGTTCGACCCGTCCTCTTCTCTTCCGGTGGCAGAAAGAGGCAAAGCACCGGTGGCCATTACTTCTTTCTTTGCCGGGAAACCGCTCGTGTTGGATGAAAAAGTGAAGGCTGGCCAGATTGACGACTATGTAACTCCTACCTTCTATGCTCCGAACGTGAGCTGGCTGGTACAACGCAACGGGATGAATCCCCGTCACAGTCTGATGGTATCACTGAACGGAAGTGAAGGCAATCACATGCACGCCAACGGTATCAGCATGGAATTGTATGGCAAAGGCTACGTGCTCGGTCCGGATGCCGGTATTGGAAAAACTTTGTATCAGGGGCTGGATTACCTGGAGTATTACAGCCAATTCCCTTCGCATAATACGGTCTGCGTAGACGGAATTTCTTCTTATCCCGTCATGAAGAGCAACCACTCCTTCAAACTGCGTGCCTTGTATCCTGCGGCAGGCGAACGGCTTCCTTATCAGCCGATTTCTTATAGTGAAGTCTACTTCCGCGAACCGGAAACTTTTGCCGACCAGACCCGCCTTAACGGAATTGTCAATGTGGGCGATTCTGCAGGCTATTATATCGATATATTCCGTAGCCGGAAAGTAGAAGGCGGCGACAAGATGCACGACTATTTCTATCATAACTTAGGACAGCAGATGACGCTGACGGTGGCCGACGGTAGTGAACTCGGACTTCAGCCTACGCAAGAACTGGCCTTTGCCGGAGCCCATCTGTATGCTTACTCCTATATATATAATAAGAAGCGGGCGGTGACAAGCAAAGACGTGAAAGCCGGATTTACCATCCAGATGCCCGACAAGGACGATATTACGATGAACCTCTGGATGAAAGGGGAGGAAGGACGCGAAATCTTTTCAGCCCTGAGCCCTATGACGGAAGGACTGAGCCGTATCAAGAACATGCCGTATTCCATCAAGGACCAGCCTACGCTCACTTTCGTGGCACGCCAGAAAGGAGAAGCCTGGAACCGTCCGTTTGTGGCCGTGTATGAACCTTCTACCCTAAAAGAACCTTCATGCATTGCGTCAGTCGATTATCCGCAGGTAAAAAGCGAACAGCAGGGGAGCCATGTCGGTATACGCGTGGCACTGACCAATGGAAATGTCGACTGGATTCTGTCGTCGGATGAGAATGCACACCACTGCAAGTTGGAAAAGTTGCAGGCCCGTGCAGGCTATGCGCTGTGTCGTCAGTCGGAAAAGGGAGAGACTATTCAGGCCTTCCTGGGCAACGGTACACAGCTGGAAGCAGATGGAGTGAGCATCCGGACAGATGCACCTGCTGATGTCTTGCTGCTGAAGCAGGATGGAAAATGGATGTATACGGCTACGGCTCCTTGTAGGGTAGTTGTAGGAAAGAAAAAATATACGCTTTCAGTTTCAAAAGAGTTACGTCTTTTGAAGTAAAATGAAATTTTAAGTTTGCTTTTGTAGTAATATATTGATTTATAATTGTATATGCTCTTCCAGTACTTCCTTTGCAGTACTTCAGTACTGCAAAGGAAGTACTGTGGTACTGTCGAGGAAGTATTGTAGTACTTCTTTGACAGTACTTATCAGGGTATGAGGTTTTGTATTGATGTCTGGGAAGACAGTGCGGTTTTTTGTCGGATATTTTTATGAAATATAGGCAGATTCTATGTATTTTTGCTCATGAAACCTATGGCAGTTTTGTAAATGAAGAAATGTTTGATATATATTTATCTCCTTTTGTTAACCAGTCTGTGCTGTTTGCAAGCGGGAGCTGTTTCCTCCGAAATCCGTAGTTTGTCCGTATCCGACGGACTTCCTGATTTGGTCATTAATACAATATACAAAGATTCAAAAGGTTATGTCTGGATGGGAACGAATACCTCAGTGGAGCGTTTTGATGGCATACGCCTGGAGCATTACATGGTAGAGGGCAGTAATGAGAACCTGAAGCGGGTGTTTGCACTGGTTGAGATGCCGGGCAATGAACTATGGGTTGGTACGGGCATGGGACTTTTCCGTCTGGCCGATGATGCCGAGAAGCTCGAGCGGCTGGCTCCTGAAATGATTACAAGCGGGGTACATGCATTCTGTAAGTTGGGGGATGTGCTCTATGTAGGAACAGAAAAAGGATTGTATGTATACAAGGGAGGAGTTTTTGAGCATGTGCTGGTAGACAAGAATGTCTTTTCGCGTGCGAATTTTGTAACGGGAATGGCGGAAGGAGAAGACGGCATATTGTGGCTCTCTACGATGGGAGGCTTGAAATCTCTTCGTTTGTCCGACCAGACTATTACTTCTTTTTCAGATAAATTGGCGAAGAACGGACAGAACCTTTCTTTCTATAATATCACACGTATCGGTTCAAAGATTTTTATGGGTACAATGTCCAGCGGGCTGGTGCTTTTTGATACAGCCAGCAAGCACTTTTCACGCTATCTGGATGTCGGTTGCGGAGTCATCTCTGCCTTGTCGGGCGATGGGAAAGACCTGCTCTATGTAGGAACGGACGGAAACGGTGTGCATTTTATTTCTGTGAGTCGCCAGCGCGTTATCCGTACCTTCCGGCACGACCGTGAGGCCGATGGCCAGATTCGTTCCAATTCTGTGTACTCCGTATTGGTCGACCGTGACGGTTTGTTATGGATTGGCTTTTACCAGTTGGGGGTAGACTACACCTTGTTCCAAAGCGACTTGTTTTCCACCTATCAATATGAGAATTTGTTTGATTCCAGAGACATGGCCGTTCGTACCATTGCCTTTCATGGAAGTCAGAAACTGATAGGTTCGCGCGACGGCTTTGTGTTTATCGATGAGGCCGATGGCAGGTTCCAAATATTCAAGACTCCCCGTCTGCGGGCTTCCATCATTGTGTCAAGCTGTTATTTCGACGGGAAATATTATATCGGAACCTATGGGGAGGTATGTATGTGCTCGATGGCGCCACACTGGAACTGCGGGATTTTGAGATTGCTTCCGAACCCTTCCAGCATGGACATATTTTTGTGCTTCGTCCTGACGACCGGGGAAATCTGTGGATTGGAACTTCTGCCGGATTGTATTGTTACCGGAATGGGAAAATCGTGCGTCACTTCAAGAGCGACAGTTCCAAGCTGCCCGAAGGCAACGTTTATGAGATTTATTTTGATTCATCCCATAAAGGATGGATTTGTACGGAAAGCGGTATCTGTATCTGGGATCCTTCGTCCGAAAGCTTGAAGAACGATGTGTTTCCGGAAGGATTTGTGCATAAAGAAAAAATCCGCATGATTTATGAAACTTCCGACCATCAGCTCTATTTCTTGCCAGATAAAGGAGAATTGTTTGTGTCCGACCTTACCATGAGTCATTTTAGCCGGCTCACTCCTGGAACGCTGTTGGACGGAAAGTCGTTGATGGCCGTGGTGGAAGATTCAGAAGGCTGGCTGTGGGTGGCAACCAATAAGGGTATGTACCGTTTCGACAAGAAAAACAAGGTGGTGCCTTTCAATTTTGCCGATGGTATTCCCAGTCTGATATTCATCAACTGCATTCCGATAAAAGATGAAGACGGAAACTTCTGGTTTGGTAACTCCAGAGGACTGGTGTGCCTGAACGGAAAAGACATGGATATGCTCCCCAGCCGTTATATTATTTCGTTGTCGGATGTGCTGGTCAACGGTAAGAGCATGCAGCATCAGCTTTCGGGAGAAGAAGGTCATTACGCGCTTACGCTGGAGAATTCGCAGAAGAGTGTAATCATTCAGTTCTCTGCACTTACATACAGCGACCCGAATACCCTGATGTATGAGTATAAGTTAGGAGAGGAGGGAGAGTGGATTTCCTTGATGGGAAAATCGGAAGTATCGCTGTATGATTTACCTTCGGGAGTCACTTCTTTTGTTATCCGTCAGATTGGGTATCCCGATTCGGCCATGACCTTGGATATTTGTATTCCCGACCGTTCCTGGTATAAGTGGATATATTCTCTTGTGGCATTGTTGTTGGCGGCTGCAGGTGTGTATGTGTTCCGCCGTAGCCTGTTGCGTGTGGTATGGGCCGTTTTACGTAAGCTGAACGGCTTTAACGACGCGGAAATACCGACGGTTGTGGAGGTAGATAAGAAAGAAGAAGAGGCAGAAGAAGTCGTAACACCGGAAATAGAACCAGTGACGGAGGAAGAAACTGCGGCGGAACCTATAGAGCCGAAGTCAGAGAAAAAGACTGCTTCTTCCGCTGATGACAAATACCGGACGAACAAGGTCAGCCCGGAAGAGTGCAAGCGGCTTTACCGTCTGCTGGAACAGGAGATGAAACGTAACAAGTCTTATCGTAATCCGAATCTCAAAGTGGCAGATCTTGCCGTAGCGATAGGCACTACCTCCCATTCACTTTCCTATCTCTTCAACCAGTATTTGGAAAAGAATTATTATGACTATATCAACGAATACCGTGTGGAAGAATTCAAATCGCTTATCCTGAAAGACGAGTATGCAAAATATACCCTGACTGCCATGGCAGAATATTGCGGTTTCAGTTCGCGTGCCTCGTTCTTCCGTACGTTCAAGAAACTGGCTGGAATAACTCCGAACGAATACATCAAACAAGTCTCAGGTGAGCACCGTCCGGTAGATTAAGAGGCTTTTTAGTGTCAGATTTTGAAAAAGAATCCTATACAGAAGTGTCAAATAATAATTTGAGACTCTTGTATGGGATTCTTTATTTTACTGTAAATCAGATGCTTGTATAAAAATCAGTCTTGAAGGATAAGGTGAGATTTATTCCATGTTACATTTGTTTTAGTTTTTTGGAATTGTAAATACATTTGCAGTGTCAAAAAACCAAAACAAGCTAATTTATGAAAGACCTGACGAACACATCCAATGAGCTAGTAGCACAGATTTTTGCGGACTACCATCAGTCGGTCTTCTTTTATATCTATAAGAAAATAGGAGAAAAAGAAGATGCGGAAGATTTGGTTCAGGACGCATATCTTCGCCTTTTGGAATACCGTACTATGCTTCGTCCCGATACCGTAAAATATTTCTTGTTTACGATTGTCCGTAATCTGGTATCCGATTATTTCCGTCATCTTTATAGAAAGCAGGAAGCTTCTGTTTACCTGGAAGAGTATGGTCAGGCCCAGCAGACTATGGCTGCAGATACCCGTGCCGTTGTGCGCGACTTGCAGAAGCAAGAATTGATGAGGGTGAAATGTCTTCCTTGCCAGCGTCGGAAAATCTATGTCATGAATCGTTTTGAGGGGAAAACATCGGCTGATATTGCTACCGAACTGAATCTTTCGCAGCGTACGGTAGAGAATCATCTGTTCATCAGCCGCAAGGAAGTGCGCAACTATATGAAACAATGTATATAAAATATGAAAAGTAGTGAGATTGTTAATTTAAGGTTTAATCTTATGAAGAATGATTTTCTGAAGAATTCATCGCAGAGAGTCCTTTTCTCAGCCTTGATGGCATCGGCACTGGCAATTGGAAACCTTGCTCCCATGCATGCGGAGGTGGCTTCTGTTCAGTCGGTCATGCAGTCGGTGAATGTGAAAGGACAGGTGTTGGACGGTGACGGAATTCCTGTTATCGGTGCAAGTATTCTTGAAAAGGGTACTACAAATGGAGTAATTACAGATATTGATGGAAACTATTCGTTGAATGTGTCTTCCAAGAATGCAGTAATTGTGATTTCTTATATTGGTTATAAGACGGTAGAACTGAAAGCTTCCGATCCGGGTTTGGCAAATGTAGTGCTAAAAGAAGATACCGAAGTGCTGGAAGAAGTCGTAGTAGTGGGTTACGGTGCACAGAAGAAAGAAACGCTGACCGGTGCAGTCACTGTAGTAACCGACAAGATGATTCAAGGAAAAGGTTCTCTTTCATCCCCGTTGCAAGCCATGCAGGGACAGGTGCCGGGTGTGACCATTACACGTAACTCATCGGCTCCGGGTGATGAAAGCTGGGGTATGAAACTTCGTGGTGCCGTATCGGCCAATGCTGCCGATCCGCTGATTGTCATTGATGGAGTGGCATACGAAGGAACAAACGCTCTTCGTAACATCAACCCTTCGGATATTGAGTCTATCAACTTTCTGAAAGATGCTTCGGCAGCCATCTATGGTTCGCGTGCAGCAGGAGGTGTGGTTTTGATTACGACGAAGCAGGCTAAGGAAGGCAAGACCCGCATTGAATATAGTGCATCGTACACAGCCAAGTTTGTAGGATTACAGCCGGAACTGATGTCGATGAATGAATGGGCGAATGCAGTGATTCAGGCTCGTACGAATGATGGATATACGGATAGTGATACATGGATTCAATATGCGAAACTGGCTTTGCAAAATGAAGGAAAGTATATTGATTTGCAGCATAGTGCCAATCCGTTTACTTCTGCATTTACGGATGTGATGGATTTTGTGTACATGGATACCAACTGGACAGACGTGCTTTTCGGCAATGCAGGTTCTACTCAGCATGACTTGTCTATCTCTGGGGGAACGGATAAAAACTTGTATCGTTTGTCTGTTGGATATTTATATGACGGAAGTAACTTGAAATGGGGAAATAACAACAACCAGCGTTTTAATGTCCGCCTGACAAATAAAATACAACTGACAGACTGGTTTAAGCTGGAGTCTGTAATAGCTTATAACCGGCAAGACCAGGTTACTCCATCGCGTATCAATCAGGCTCTGACTGGTTCCTATCCGCAACCCGGTCTTCCGGCTTCTACTATTGACGGAAAGCCTTATTCTTGGGGAACCTGGCTGTCTCCTATCTGGTATGCGGAATTAGGAGGTGACAATCGTTTGAAGGTATCTGAGGTAAATATCAGCGAGAAGCTTACGTTCAACCTGGCAAAGGGACTTGATTTGGTTGGTAACGTGGGTTATAACACCTCCAATGCGAGTCGCGATATAAAACAAATGGCCATCACTTCTTACAATTATACGGGAACCACAGTCAATACCGGCCCGGCGGTTTCCAAACAGGAAGAATCATCGTATGAGAAAACTTCGTCCCGTCGTGATTTCTATTCTTTTACTGGCTATCTGAATTATGAGAAAGATTTTGAAAGCGGACATAATCTGAATGTCATGGTGGGTACTCAGTATGAACTGACGGAGTATGATTATTTTGGTGCGAAGGTGAAAGATATTCAGAATTCTCTGGAGACCATCAATGGAGCCGGAACACTGAATCTGACAGACCAGAAAGGTACCAAATGGCACGAAGCGATTATGTCTTATTATTCTCGTCTGAATTATAACTATAAATCAAAATACCTGACCGAGGTGAATTTCCGTTATGATGGTTCTTCCAAATTTAAGGAAGGCCGTTGGGCACCTTTCTATGGCGTATCTGCCGGATGGCGTATTTCTGAAGAAAGTTTCATGGATGCTACGGACGGCTGGCTGGATGAATTGAAGCTTCGTTTGTCTTATGGCGTGGTAGGTAACCAGAGCGGTATCGACCGTTATGAAGGAGCGCAATATTATAATTTTAAGTCACTGAATGGTGCACTTCTGGGGACGGATAAGGCCACTACCATTGATACAAACGGAAAAATCGCTTCTGCCTTACGTGAATGGGAACGTATTCACAACTATAACGTAGGACTTGATTTCCGTGTATTGAACGGCCGGTTTTCGGGAACGCTCGAAGGATACTTAAAGCGTAACAACAATATGCTGATTAATGTGACCTATCCGGGTGTGCTGGGTGACAATGCCGGTTATTCAAACTCTGGAAAATTTGAGGCAAAAGGTTTTGAAGCGCAAGGTACCTGGTCGGATAAAATAGGAAACGTCTCTTATCATATAGGAGGTACTTTTTCTTACAATACCAACAAGCTGATTGATATAGGCGGAGCCACGGTGCTGGCAAGTGGTTTTAAAGACAAGCAGCAGGGATATCCGTTAAACAGTATTTTCGGCTTGCGTTATATCGGGAAGATACAGAATGAGGAACAGCGCCAGAAATACTTGTATCGTTATCTGACCGGAAATACCATTGGACTGACCAATGACATTCGTGTGGGCGACAACATGTTCGAAGATGTCAACAAGGACGGGAAGCTGGATTACAATGACTACGTCTATCTGGGTTCGGACGACCCGAAGATTTCGTTCTCATTCAACGGGGGAATTGAGTGGAACAATTTCGATTTGTCGGTTGTGTTTCAGGGGGTAGCCCAGCGTACGATTTTCCGTACAGGAAATAACAACGGTAATGAAACATGGCGTATCCCGATGAAGGCTACTTATCTGAATACTTCCAATCAGTCTGTGGGTAATACATGGACTCCGGAGAATCCGAATGCGCATTATCCGACCTATTCAAACAATGAAACAATCAATGCCTACAACTATCAGGCTTCTTCCTGGTCTGTAGAGAATGGAACGTATGTCCGCCTGAAGAACGTGACATTGGGATATACTTTCCCTCAGGAACTGCTGGCTAAGACGAAGGTTATCAGTTCTGCCCGTCTGTATGTAACCGGAGCCGACCTTTGGGAATTCTCTAAAATCAATGACGGATGGGATCCGGAAGCGAGCAAGAATGTAAGCGGAACAGGACGTTATCCGTTTGTACGTACAGTGACTTTTGGATTGAATGTAGCATTTTAATCAGTAAAAATTATGAAACTCTATAAGAAACTATTTTTGATTCTGGCAGTTGGTGCAGGTACCTCTTCTTGCCTTGACCTGGACTCGCAGGACCAGTTGTCAGACGGCAACATGTGGCAGTCTGCTTCCGATTTTGAGTATTTTGCCAACACCTTTTATGGTTGGACACGCGATTTTAAGACTGTCATCAGTGATGCTCCTCACTCAGACTGGCGCTCGGATTTGATGACTTCCAGTTCCATCAATGTCTATAGTCATGGTAATAATTCCATAGAGACGTCGGATGCCAATTACACGGATGCTTACAAGCATATTCGTCGTACCAATCTGCTGTTGCAGAAAGCAGAAGGATATTCCGGTTCTGGCACCATCGCACAATATGTGGCTGAAGCAAAATTCTTTCGGGCTTATTGCTATTTCGATTTGTTGCAGCTTTATGGAGATGCGGTGATTACGAAAACTCCGCTGGATATTGATTCTCCGGAATTGAATGTAAAGAGGAATGACCGCGGTGAAGTGGCCGATTTGATTATTTCGGATTTGCAGGAAGCTATTCCTGACCTGCCCGAGACAGTAAGTTCAGAAGACGATGGCCGGCTGACCAAATGGGCAGCTTATGCATTTCTTTCACGTGTGGCTCTGTACGAAGGTACGTGGCAGAAATCCCGTGGCAATGCAGAACGTGCAGGCTCTTTGCTGGACATTGCCGCAAAAGCCGCAAAGGCAGTGATTGACAGTAAGAAATATGAACTTTTCAAGCCTGCTGCTTTGGGAGAGTTTGCTTATAAATATCTGTTTACACTGGAAAATGTGCAATCAAATCCTGCCAACCTGACAAAGGCAGACAACAAAGAATATATTTTCTATCGTCGTCATGATGAAACCTTGTCACCAATCGGAACGAATGTCACTCATGGATGCTTGAAGAATGTGCAATACATCAGCCGGAAGTTTGTAAATATGTATCTGACCCAGAACGGGCTTCCCATTGAGCAGGATGCCTATGCGGCAGGAACGAATGAAAAAGGCTTCAAGGGCTATGCTACGATGACCTCTGAATTTGACAACCGTGACAACCGAATGAAGAATTGTCTGCTGCCTAACGGGACGAACTATTGGGACAATGAGGCGCAGTCCTGTCGTGTAGACTGGAAAGGCATGAGTGGTGAAGATGCAAAGCATGCACAAGTATGCGATGTGAAGTCCGGTAGCGGCTATCAGAATCAGAAGTGGGCCACGGAACGCCGGGTAGAGGACAACTATGAAGGATATGATTATCCGATTATCCGTTATGCGGAGGTATTGTTGAATTATGCGGAAGCTGTGTTTGAACGGGACGGTAAGATTTCGGATGAAGATTTGAACATCTCATTGAATTTAACCCGCCAGCGTGTAAATCCCAATATGCCTAAGCTGACAAATGAGTTTGTGCGGCAGCACGGATTGGATATGCAGACCGAGATTCGTCGTGAACGTACCATTGAATTATATAATGAAGGCTTCCGTATTGATGACTTGAAGCGTTGGAAGACGGCGGAAGTGGAAATGCCGAAGAATATTCTGGGTGTGAAATACACCGGGACTGAGTTCGAAGCACAATGGGGAGAAGTGGCCTCGATGGCAAAAGATGCAGACGGATGCCTGATAATGGAGAGCGGACGTACGTGGGCCACCAGGAATTATCTGTTGCCTATACCGGCCGACCAGATGCAGTTGAACCCCAATTTGGGACAGAATCCGGGATGGGAATAAATGTAAGATTTTAAAAAGAGTATTTTATGAGAACTAATTATAGAACGTTGCTTTATAGTGCCGCACTTTGCATGATGGCAGGATTCTCATCTTGTTCGGATGAAACTGACCTGAGTGGCTCTTTGCAGGAAATACAGACTATATCGTCCATTACGTTGGACCAGACGGTGTACAATGCAGATGTTCAGAACCTTTACATGCTTCCAAATCAGGAAATACAGCTGGGCTGTACAGTTCTTCCTGAAGAGGCAAACGATAAAAGTGTGAAATGGACTTCTCAGAACGAAACTGTTGCTGTGGTTTCTGCAGATGGATATTTGGTCACTAAGAATGTTGGAACTACGGTAGTTCGTGTAACTCCGGGAATAGGATTTGGTCCTTCTGCCACTACACCAAGTTTTACAATTAATGTGGTCGACCATTTTAATTATATTGAGGAAATAACGCTGAAAAATACGGATATATTGGTTACGGAGGGAATTTCAGAGTCTGCTTCATACCAAGTAGAAGTAGATGCTCTTCCTGCTACAGCCACATTTAAGCGTTATAAATGGGAAAGTTTGAATCCGGAAATAGCTACGGTTGATGACTCAGGAGTGGTAACAGGAGTAAAAGCTGGTACTGCAACAATAAAGGTAACAGCTGATGATTTCAGTGCATCTCCAGTCTCAACGACTTTTACGGTGAAGATAAATCCGGTAATACAGATTGAAAATTTTGAATTTACAAATGAAGCGAAAGAATACCTGGGACAGCTGGGGTATGGAGAAGTATATGATTTGAAAAAGTCAGTAGCCTTGACACCTTCGAATGCCACAGTGGAATTGATTAGCTGGAGCAGCGATAATGCCAGTGTAGCTTCCGTAGATGAAGATGGAGTGCTTACAGTTCATTCCATGCTGAGTGGAAGCGCTACGATTACAGCTTCAACGGGCGAATTGACAAAAACAGTGTCAGTAAATGTGGCAGAAGGTCGTATCTGGTATTCTTTTGAGAATGGAATTGGAGACTGGAGCCTTGAGTCTGGAAATAATTCATCAGTTGTCAAGAGTGATGGAGAGAAGACTACCATCAAGATGGGTGGTTCTGATAAATATCGTGGTGATTTTGTATGGGTGCGTAATGGAGTATCTCAAACAAAAATAACCCCATCGGTATACCGTTATCTGGCAATGAAGATAAATGTGGCTTCGCCGTTAAGTGCCGGCTCTAATGCTAACGGATGTATCAAGCTGGAATTATGGGATGATTCGGGTGATAAAGGTACCATTGGTAACAATTATACCGGTGCCGTTAACTCTGCAAACAATTCATTTGCAGTATTGAATGGTGGAAGTTTTCAGACAACTGCTCCTAATGTGATATATTGGGATTTACAGTCGAATTATGATAAACATACTCCGACAGACTGGAACCAGACATTTACATTGAACTGCCTGAAGTTTGTCATTGCAGACTATACAGCAACTGATAGCTATGATATTTACTGGGTTCGTTCTTTCAAGACGGTAGAAGAACTGGAAGCATTTGTAGCATCTGAAGATACTAATAAATAAACAAGGTGATGATTATGAAACAGATTTATACTTACATAGGAGCAGGGCTGGTAGCCCTCTCCTTCACTAACCTTATTGCATGCACCGAGATAGAGCATGGGGTGAATGATATTGATACTTGGGAGGAAGTAAAGGACTATACAGAAGCATTAAATCATCCTTGTATGCTTCATACTCAGGAGGATTTTGACTTTGTGAAAGGTAAACTTCAGGCTGGTCAGCAGCCGTGGGCTAATGCCTATACCCACTTGGAACAAAGTGAATATGCGCGTAATACGTGGGTAGCCACCCCTGTAGAGAAACTGGCACGTTTGGATCAGGCTAACTGGTCAGGTCCGGAACGGTGGGAGGAAAACGGTTTGTCAGAATATTATACCCCAGATGCTTGGACAAATTATACTCATCTGATGAAGGATGCGGCAGCAGCTTATCAATTGGCTCTTCGCTGGAAGTTGTCGGATGATGATACATACGCAAAAGCTGGTATCGACATTTTGAATGCGTGGGCAAACAAGTGTACCGGATATATTGTGAATTCAAAAGGAGAATTTATAGACCCGAATCAGTATTTGATTGCTATCCAGATTTACCAGTTGGCTAATGCAGCTGAGATTCTTCGTGATTATGAGGGATGGAGCGAGGCTGATTTCACTGCCTATAAAAACTGGATGGTGGATGTTTTCTATCCGCAAGCTACTAATTTTCTGAATCTGCACAATGGTTTTACAGATTGCCCGCTTCATTATTGGCTGAACTGGGATTTGGCAGAAATGACAGCTGTCCTTTCTATTGGTATCCTTACTGACGATAACTTTAAAATCAATGAGGCAATTCAGTATTTTAAGTTTGGTGTAGGAGGTGGAAACATTATCAATGCAGTGCCTTTCATGCACCAGGATCCGGATAGTGGAGAAATGCTGGGACAGTGTATGGAGTCTGGGCGTGACCAGGGTCATGCTACCTTATGCGTCAGTTTGATGGGAGTGTTCTGTCAGATGGCAAAGAATGTAGGTGAGGATCTTTTTATTTTTGATGAAAACCGTGCACTGGCTATGTGTGAATACGTAGCAAAATATAATTATGGAGAGGTAGAAACTGGAAGTAATAATTCTGGGTGGAACATGAGTAACTTTAAGTATGATGTGACTTCTGTACCTTATACAAATTATACGAATTGCACAGGTAACAGCTGGCCAAGTATGTCGTATGAGGAGCATCAGGCAGGTAATGAGACTCGTGGAACTGTACGTCCGGCATGGGAATTGGTTAGACGCCTTGCTTCAGATTACGGACAGACCAGCATTTACTCTGATATGTGGGTAAAGAAAATGCGTAAGAATGATGCACGCGGATACAGTGACGGTGGTGCCGGCGATTACGGACCCAACAGTGGCGGTTTCGACCAGCTGGGATTCGGTACACTGATGTTTGCAAAAGACTAATCTTTAAATATGAGAACTATGAGAATAAGTAATTTGTGGTGGGCTGTGCTTCCTTTTTGCCTCTTTGCTTGCAATAAGGATGAACAGCAGGAAGGAACAGACGGTACTCCGGTATCTTTTGTTACCACGATTTCTCCCTCAAGCCGTTTGACAGTCAATAATTCATGGGCTGGTCTTTCGGATGCAAAGGTGGGTGTGAAAATCAACGGTACGGTGAAGGAGTATACGGTGAATGAGAAGGGCGAACTGACTTCCGCCGCTCCTTTTTACTGGGAAGACCTTGGACAGACTGTGTCAGTCAATGCCTGGTATCCTTACAATGAGGGGAAGAAGCCGGAGGCAGTGGTAGTCGCTGCCGACCAGAGCGTAGCAGCGAATTATCTGGCCAGTGACTTACTGGAAGTGAACAATGCTTCGGTATCTGCAAGCGAGAACACGCTGACTTTCGTACACCGTACGGCGTGTGTGGAATGTGCCTTGCAGCTTAATCCGACAGAAGAGGGGACAATGAATGCGGCAACCATTACCTTGTGCAATTTGTCAGGGGTGGCCGAAGGCAATTCGGTGAAGACAACCGGTGACTATAAAGCGTTGGTGGCTCCTCAGACACTGACTGCCGGAACCGTTTTTATGGAAGTAACCATGAGCGATGGAAGAAGTGACGAATATGTGCTTCCGGAGGATGTGGAACTGAAACAAGGATACATCTTCCCGGTGTCTGTAGAAGTAACTCCTGATGGACTAAATGTGGCTTTTGGAACTCCGATAAAGTGGGAAGGCGAGACCGTAGGAACCGATGGAGAAGCTCCGGAAGTGGGTCCTGATACGGATGGAGATAAATGGGAACAGAACGGAGATGATATACAAACAGATGGGGAAACTACTGAACAACACCCTGAAAATGGGAATTCATCTCAGTGGGAAGGTGGAACCTCAGAAGTAAATGCTGAAAAACGTTCGTAATTTGAAAACAAAAAAATAGAAACTTAAATAAATCGCATTATGAAAACAAATTCGTGGAAAATAACATTTATGGCCTTGGCTATGGCTACAGCTATGACAGGTTGTAATCAAAATAATGAGTTGGGTACTCCGGCTCCGTCGAGTGAAGAAGATGTATTGAACGTAGTGGCTACGGCAAATGATTTCGTTTCTTCGGATGCTACTTCACGTGTATCTGAAACAGATTATACTACTACATTCGAAGAGGGTGATGCCATTGGTGTATTCGTGGTACGCGATGGGGAAGCTTTGATAAGCAATATGAAGATGACTTTGGGTGCAGATGGAACAACATGGGCAGGAGAGAACGGTGCCAAACTGTATTACTATAAAGATGCAGATTATATTGCTTATTCTCCTTATACTGAAGGATTGTCTGTGACTTCAGAAACTGAAATCATTTCTCATTTCACTACAAAATTGCAAGGTAGTACCGGACAGTCTACATTGGCAGACTACCAGGCTGCCGATTTGATGACTGCTTCTGTCGCTGCAGCAGAAGTTACTCGTGGTCAGAACATTAATTTCAAATTTGCGCATCAGATGTCTATGATTGAAATCAAGGTGCCTATTCGTGCGTATAAGACAAGGGGAGGTTATGAATATTCTGCTCCGTTGGGATTAAAAGTAACAATGGCTGAAGAATCTGCTACAGGAAAAGAATTTTCTTTATGTACATTCGGCAAAGAAACAACTGGTGACGCAGGTAGTGAAGTAACAAAAGGTATTTACCGTTGTATCGTAGCTCCTTCTGATGCTGCATTGAATGTAGAAGGCGAATTCCTGGATGGCTCTGTTTCGGTGTATTTCCCTGCAGCAGGTGGAGCAGTTCTGTCTGTGACTCCAAAAGCTGGAGAATATAAAGGGATTGATGTAAAATATGATTATGGTACTTATTCTGCTGAGCGTGAATTGGAAGTCGGTGACTACTATTATGCGGATGGAAGTATTTGTCCGGGGGATATGACCAATATTCCTCCAAGTGGTTGTGTAGGTATTATTTATTCAACTACAGTTCCTGATGATGTTGAGGCTGATGGGTATGGTAACGCAATGGTCTTAGCTTTACATGATTTAGAGGGAAAAATAAATTGGGCTAATAATATTGCTTCAACTTCTTTGACAAAACAATATGCTACAACTAAGAATACCAATGATCAAGTCTTAACAGATTTGTTTGCTGATAAGAATGGATATACATATATGAATGAAATAAAGTCAAAAGCTGATTTTTCATTAGCGAATTATCCTGCTTTCTATAGCGTTGCAAATTCTCTGCAAGGTTTGGCTGATATTTCGTCTTTATCGACCTCTGGTTGGTACATTCCTACAATAGGTCAAATGGCTGATATTATCAATGCTTTTTCTACTTTGGCAAGTTCTACTTATGTATTTGGAACTAGTACTGCATGGAATGTTGCAGGCAATGATGGTCCGACAATTTCTGCGATGTTGGAATTGTATAACAGATTAGAAAAGGTTGGAGGAACTTGGAATATTGATAGACCTGCTACGGATGGTGATACAAATAAGTCTCTTCGTTGGTGGACGTCATCTGAACATAGTGCCACAAAGGCTTTGAGTATAGATATGAACTGCAAGAAATTTGTAGTATTGGATAGAGACAAAAATAATGCAGGAAGTAATAATCTGTATGTTCGTCCCGTATTCGCTTTCTAACCAACCACTAAGTTAATATTTAAACTCCTTATATGCAGTTGCGACAGGGATATTTCCTTTCGCAACTGCTTTTTTATGTTATTTTATAAATCTTCTATAACAGATATTTTCATTAAGCCAGTATCCCTTGAAATTACTGGAGTGCTGGTCAAACTGATTTGATTCCTTTTTTGTTTCTTATCTAAAAAATGCATTCTTTTTTAGGTAAATTATTTTCTCCATACGTAACTATTTACAAAAGCGTAAATTTGGATATGAAAATAAAGAACTTGATTTTCCTTGCCGGAATGGCGGGTTTATGTGCTTGCGTGAAGGGGACTCATACACAGAAGGCGTATGACTTTGCTCCTTTGGACTCCATCATTTCCGGCTGGATGGACAAAGGATATTATCCGGGCGG
>OOBK01000362.1_pt1 | contig 31842 bp, 28 predicted proteins | sample 1671541 | NCBI WGS metagenome assembly OOBK01 (sample SAMN06348167, study PRJEB24527) | human gut metagenome | biome: human gut; feature: ankylosing spondylitis patient; material: feces | host: Homo sapiens | place: China | collected 2015-10 | reverse complement strand
CAGCTCTTTGGTTTTAAAGATGGAATCTATTATCATCGTCTGATTCTGGATGCAATCAAAAAAGGAGATGCAAAACGGGCGCGGGAGAGCATGTTTGATCATCTCCAGATGGGAATTGATAAGTTGAACAGCCAAAGCAGGGAGATTGAGATCAAATCTCAAAAATAATAGTGCATTATGCATAATAAAACAATGCAAAGATTTGAAAAACAGACAAAAGATGCATTTAAAATAAAAAAACAGATAAAGTAGTTGACAAAACAGACAAGGGTGATTATAATCACAATATAACTTGTCAGACAAGATAGAACAAATGAAAGTGAGCAATAAAGGCTGTCAAAGGACAGCCTTAAACAAAAAAACAACTTGTCAGACGACTTACAAGAAAGGGGTATAAGGATGGCAGTAACAATCAGCAAAGTACGGGTAATTTGTACCGCACCAGAAGGAATCAATCTTGTGGTTGTAAAAGTGGAAACGAATCAGCCGGGATTATATGGTCTGGGTTGTGCAACCTTTGCTTATCGACATCTTGCAGTAAAAACGATCGTGGAGGAGTATCTTGATCCGCTTTTAAGAGGACGGGATGCAGAGAATATAGAGGAGATCTGGCAGCTGATGCATCAGAACGCCTACTGGAGAAACGGACCGGCGGAGAACAATGCGATCTCCGGTGTGGATATGGCACTCTGGGACATCAAGGGAAAGATGGCAGGAATGCCGGTATATCAGCTGTTTGGAGGAAAGTGCCGTCAGGGAATTCCGGTTTACCGTCATGCAGATGGAAGAGATCTCGAGGAACTCTGTGAGAACATTGAGCGTTTCCGGGAGATGGGAATTAAGACGATCCGCTGCCAGTGCGGTGGATACGGCGGAGAAGATTATGGAAATACGCCGAAGGATGCTCCGGCGGGCTCACTTCCTGGCATTTATCTCGATTCTAAATCTTATATCCGTGACACGGTAAAATTATTTGAAGGAATTCGAAATAAGATTGGATATGAGATGAATCTGGTTCACGATGTTCATGAGAGAATTGCTCCGGTTGAGGCGATCCGTCTGGCGCAGCAGCTGGAACCGTTTGATCTGTTTTTCCTTGAAGATCCTGTATCGATCGAGCAGACTGACTGGCTTCGCCGTCTGCGCAGTCAGACAAGTATTCCGATTGCAGAAGGAGAGCTTTTCAACAACCCGGCAGAATGGAAGCATCTGATCAGTGAGCAGTTAATTGATTTTATCCGTGTCCACATCAGCCAGATCGGAGGAATCACTCCGGCGAGAAAACTTCAGATTTTTGCAGAGCAGTTTGGGGTACGCACTGCATGGCATGGACCGGGCGATATGTCTCCGATCGCACATGCTGCTAATATCCATATTGATCTGGCGGCACAGAATTTTGGTGTACAGGAGTGGTCAGGAATTGAGCCTCCGAACTATGTGATTCAGGATCTGAAAGGACCGCATGGGGCACTTCTTGAAGTTTTCCCGGGTCTTCCGGAATACCGGGACGGTTATGTATATGCAAATGACAAGCCGGGACTTGGCGTGGATCTGAACGAAAAAGAGGCAGAGAAATATCCGTGTGAAAATACCGTTACCCGTTGGACGCAGACGAGAAGGAAAGACGGAGCGCTTCAGACACCGTAAGCGAGGGGCATTTTTGTATTGGGAGGGATTAAAATGAAACGCACACAGGTAGCAGCGCTCGTAGCGGTGGGCGCGTTTGTGGCAGGCGCGGTAGCAATCTGGCATGATTCAAAACCGATGGTATCTTCTAATGGAACGATTACGCTTCGCATGGCGCAGACTTCCTCGGAGACAGGAGCAATCGGACAGAGCATGAATGAGTTTGCCGATGAAATTTATGACCGGACAGACGGAAGATATAAAATCGAAGTTTATCACAATGGACAGCTTGGAGCAGAGATTGACACGATTGAGGGATGTCAGATGGGAACGATCGATATTGCGGTGGTCAATCAGTCTACACTTGGAAACTTTATCAGCAATTTTCAGGCATTGGATATTCCGTATCTGATCACATCGACCGATCAGGCAGACCGTGTATTTCTGGGAGAAATTGGGGATTCTTTTCTGGAACGGCTCTCCGGTGTACAGCTTGTCGGTCTTGGGATCTGGGAGTCTGGATTCCGAAATCTGACGAATGGAAAAAAAGATATCAATTCGGTTGATGATATCAAGGGACTCAAGATCCGCACGATGGAGAACCAGATTCACATTGCATTCTGGAAGGCGCTCGGAGCGGATGCGACTCCGATGGCATGGGGTGAGGCGTACACCGCACTTCAGCAGGGTGCCCTTGATGGACAGGAAAACCCGTCTACGGTTATTCTGACAAATAATGTAGCACAGGTAAACAGTCATCTTGCAATTACGGAGCATGCATATTCTACCGTATTTCTGATTATGAGTCCGACAACCTGGGCATCTTTGGGCGAGGAAGACCAGAAAATTTTCAAGGAGGTCATGGATGAGTGCAGCCAGAAGGAGAGAGTGCTCAGCCGCCAGATGGATACAGAAGCTGTGGAACAGCTCAAAGAGCAGGGAATGACCGTTACTTATCCGGAAAAACAGCCATTTATTGATGCAGCGTCTTCTTTGTATGAGACATGGGAGAAAGATTATGGAAAAGTGATGTCGGATATTCGAGCACTGAAGACAAATTAGGTGGGAGGACGAGAATGAAGCAGATAATTCGAGCATTTCTGATAATGCAGAAAGTGATCACAGCGGTGATCAGCATTGCATTGACTGCCATGATTGCAGTCGTATTTTTGCAGACTTTCTGTCGCTTTGTGATATTTAAAAGTCTCTCTTGGTCAGAGGAATTGTCACGTTATTTATTTGTTGCAGTGATTGTTCTCGGTGTCAATCTTGCAATGAGCAATCACATGATGGTAAGAATCGAGATCATTGACAATTACCTGAAGGGAAAAGCAGCAGTAGTTATGAATCTGGTTCGTCGTTTTGCGGCATTGTTTGTAAATATTATTTTTATGTACAGTGCATTTAAGCTGATTGAGATTGGCGGTTATCAGACAAGCCCGGCAATGAGCATTCCAATGAGTTTCCTGTACAGCATTATTCTGGTTGGATTTGTGCTGAATGTGCTGGCAGCACTCATGGATATTTATCAGACTTATGTGCGTCAGGTATCGGGAAAGGAGGAAAAATAAATGCAGACAGCAGCAATAGCTTTGATTGTGGTTCTGATCGTTGCGATGGCGCTTGGATTTGAGATTACCTGGGCGCTTGGACTTGCGTGTATTACAGCAGTCCTTCTTGACCCGAAATTAACATTTGTAGTGATTTCTCAGAGAATTTTTGCAAACTCCAACAGCTTTTCGATGCTTGCGATTCCGGCATTCATGCTGGCAGGTGACATCATGTCGAAAGGTGGACTCTCAAAACGTCTTGTTGCGTTTGCGGATTCCCTTGTTGGCTGGATCTCAGGCGGCATTTCTCTGGTGTCAATTGTGGCATGTACGTTTTTTGCAGCAATCTCCGGTTCTTCCGTTGCGACGACCGCAGCGATTGGTGGTCTGATGTACCCGGAGATGGTTGAGCGCGGATACCCGGAAGATTATTCGGCAGCGGTTCAGGCGATTGGAGGAACACTCGGAATTGTCATTCCGCCGAGTATTGTTATGGTTATCTATGGAAATATCACAGGTGTTGCGGTCGGAGATCTTCTGATGGCGGGTATGCTTCCGGGAATCATCTGCTGTGTCTGCCTCTGTATTTATGCTTTTTACAAGGCAAAAAAATACAATTTCCCAAAGGCAGACAAATTTTCTTTCAAGCGTTTTCTTCTCTCTTTTAAGGATGCGATCTGGGCTCTGATTATGCCGGTGATCATTCTCGGAGGAATTTATGCTGGAATCTTTACTCCGACGGAATCCGCAGTTGTAGCAGTTGTGTATGGCCTTCTGGTATGTTTGATGATTTACCGAGAAGTGACACTCAAGAGTGTATGGGAGATCATTCAGAATACTGCTGTCGGAACGGCAAACCTGATGATCCTGGTTGTGACAGCCCAGATGTTTGGATGGCTGATTTCTTATTATCAGATTCCGCAGTATGTGACAGAGTTCATGCTTTCCTACGTTTCTGGAAAATACATGTTCTGGGCAATTATCATCATTTTGTTGACGATTTGCGGAATGTTCCTCGAGGTTGGTGCGACAAACCTGATTTTAGCACCGATTCTGGCACCGATTGCAGCGGCATTTGGAATTAATCCGGTTCAGTTTGGACTTGTGTTTGTATTTTTGTTAGCAATGGGACAGGCAACTCCGCCATTCGGAACTTGTATGTTTGTTGCATGCGGAATCAGCAAACGCTCCGTGGGCGGTGTCTCAAAACAACTGGTACCGTTTGTTCTGGTTGAGATTTTGTGTGGAATCCTTTTTGCACTGGTACCGGCGTTGTCAACGCTACTTCCGAGCCTGATTTCCTGATAAAAATGAGATCAGGAAGAACAGGAAAAATCGGAAATCGAGGAGCAGGAATTTTTGCGAAAGCAATTTAAAGTAACAAATAAAAAGAATCAAAAAGAGTTAAAAGAATCAAAATGATCCATGCCGTCCATGCTGGAATGGAAAAATGGGAAAGATGAGAGTTCTGTACGAAAAGGAGGTATATTACAATGAAAAATACGATGAAGGAAGTTGTAGTAGTAAAACCGCACGAATATGAGGTAAGAGAAGTTCCGGTTCCAGAGCTTCAGAATGAGGATGAGGTTCTGATCCAGATGAAATCTGCAGGTGTCTGCGGAAGTGACCATCACATCTATCACGGACTGAATCCGTGTTCCACTTATCCGCGCATTCCGGGTCATGAGAATGCGGGAGTGATTGCCAAGGTTGGAAAGAATGTCAAGAATGTAAAGGTTGGAGATCACGTTATTGTCGATCTGATTTCGACCTGCGGAACCTGTTATCAGTGCAGAATCGGAAGAAAGAATGTCTGTGAGCATGTGAAAGTGCGTGGATCAGGTGCAGACGGAGGCTGGAGAGAGTATTTTACGGCACCGGCAAAGGAAGTGTACAAGATCAGCGATTCTGTTGACTGGAAGGATGCAGCTCTCGTGGAGCCGTATGCGATCGGCGGACATTGCACGAGCCGTGCGCGAATCGTTCCGGATGATGTTGTCTTCATTCTCGGAACAGGAACGATTGGTTCGATCATTCTTCAGACCTGCAAGGCGAAGGGATGCAAGACTGTGATCTGTTGTGATGTGGATGAGGCATCCTTGGAGCGTGCAAAGGGATATGGTGCAGATTATGTGATCAATTCTAAGACGGAGGATGTCGTAAAGCGGATTCAGGAGATCACAGAAGGTCATGGCGTGACGGTAGCTTTTGATTCTGCATGCTTCCCGGGATCTTTGACCATGTGTATGCAGCCGGGAATCCTCTGCAATGCGGGACGCATGATTCCTCTCGGATTCTCGACAGGAAAAGAAGAGATTACGCAGGCGATGATCAACCAGAGAGAGCTTGACATCATTGGTTCGAGAATGTCCTGCTTCCAGTTTGAGCCGACGATTGAGCGCATGGAGAAGGGAGAACTGAACACAAAGGGAATTGCAACGATGTTTATCCCATTCTCTGAGATTGACAAGGTATTTTACAACATGGATCATCCGACTCCGGAATCCAAGAAGATGGTAATCCTGTTTGATTAATTAAATAAATGTTGAGATTGTTCATTGGACAGGCAGAGAAAGAAAACATAAATAGGCAAGACAAAAGCGAAAATAAAAGAGAAACTAACAAAAAATAAAGAAAGAAAACCAGAAAAAGAGGAGAAACAGCCATGAAGTATGATTACAAGAAAATGTTTGATGTAGCAGGAAAGAATGCGATTGTTACCGGAGGCGCTCAGGGACTTTCAAGAGGTATGGCAGAAGGTCTTTTAGAGAATGGATGTAAGGTTGTCCTGATTGATGTGCAGAAAGAAAAGCTGGAGCAGGTGTGCAGGGAGTATCGTGAGATGGGATACGAGGCATACGGTGTATGCGGAAATCTGGCAGATCGTGCGGATGTGGATCGTGTTTTCAAGGAGGCGATGGAGATTCTTGACGGACGTCTGGATGTCCTGATTCCGGCAGCAGGAATTCAGCGCCGTCATCTCCCGGAAGAGTTCCCGATTGAGGAGTGGGATCTTGTCTTAAACATCAACTTGAATGCAGTATTTCTGATGATTCAGAAGGCTTTGCAGGTAATGCTCAAGCAGAAGACGGGCGGCAAGATTATCACAATCGGTTCCATGGTAACCTGGTTCGGAGGAACAACGGTTCCGGCATACACCGCATCGAAGGGTGCAGTTTCTCAGCTGACAAAGAGCCTTGCAGTTGACTGTGCCGGAAGAGGAATCAACATTAACTGCATTTGTCCGGGATATATGGATACAGAGATGTGTGCCAATATGACTCAGGCGAGAAAAGATGAGTGTACAGTAAGAATTCCGGCAGGCAGATGGGGAACCCCGGATGATCTGAAGGGACCGGTTCTGTTCCTTGCATCTTCTGCATCAGATTACTTAAATGGCGCAACCATTCCGGTAGATGGTGGTTATCTGGTAAAGTAATGATTCACCTGTAAATGGATTCTTCTGCTAAAAATAGATGAAGCGATAAGACTGTCAGAACGATTCTGATAGTCTTATTTGCATTTGGATGCTGGCCAGACATGGATTTTGCTGTTTTATGAGAGCTTTGTCAGAAAAGAAACACAGGTTGACGTTATTTCCCGAAACCCTTATAATTTTCTTGAAAGAAATTAAGGCTATCTCTTCAACAGTCAGGAAAACAAGAAAACAGGCGAAACACAGGAAGGAAAATTACAAGATGAAAAACGTGATTGTCGGACAGTCTGGCGGTCCTACCGCAGTGATTAATGCAAGTCTTTACGGAGTCATCCGCGAAGCACTGAAATCAGAGGAAGTTGGTCATGTCTATGGAATGATCAATGGAATCGAGGGCTTTTTACAGGATAAGTATATGGATCTCGGAGAGGAACTCTCAGAGGGCGAGTTAGAGCTTCTGAAGCTGACTCCGGCGGCCTATCTTGGTTCATGCCGTTACAAACTGCCGGAAGATCTGTCAGCAGTTTTTTATCAGACGATTTTTGAAAAACTAAATGATCTCAATATCGGATATTTCTTCTACATCGGAGGAAATGATTCGATGGATACGGTGAGCAAGCTGTCCCGCTGTGCACAGGAGAATGGAAGCGACATCCGTTTCATCGGAATTCCGAAGACGATCGATAACGATCTGATTCTGACCGATCATACGCCGGGTTACGGAAGTGCGGCAAAGTATGTGGCTTCCACGGTCAGAGAGATCGTGCTTGATGCTTCTGTCTACCAGCAGAAGGCAGTGACGATCGTGGAGCTCATGGGGCGTCATGCGGGCTGGCTGACCGCCGCAAGTGCGCTTGCAAGAAAGTTCCCGGGCGATAACCCGATGCTGATCTATCTGCCGGAGTCGAACTTTGAGCTTGCAGATTTTGCGAAGGATCTTGAGAAGGCACTTGAGAAGAGAAACAGCGTGATTGTCTGCGTGTCCGAGGGAATCTCCGATGCGTCTGGAACCTTTATCTGCGAGTACGGAGATGAGGCGATGGTTGACAACTTCGGTCACAAGATGCTGACCGGATGCGGAAAAGTGTTAGAGAACTTCGTGCGCCGTCAGCTTGGAATCAAGGTGCGCTCGGTGGAGTTGAATGTCAGCCAGAGATGCAGTGGAATCGGGTCGTCACTGACCGATATCGAGGAGGCATCCCGCGCCGGAAGTGAGGGCGTGAAGGTGGCGCTTGCAGGAGAGACCGGTGTGATGGTCGCATTCAAGAGAACCGGCGATGATCCGTACCAGATGGAGTGTGCAATCGAGGATGTCAATAAGATCTGCAATCAGGAGAAGCCGGTGCCGGCAGAGTGGATTGTAAACGGAAATGATGTCTCCGAGGAGTTTCTCACCTATGCGCGTCCTCTGATTCAGGGAGAGCCGGTGCGCCCGATGAAGGATGGTCTGCCGGAGTATCTGCATAGAAGGTAAGAAAAGATTTGCAAAATTTTCGTACTTGTTATATACTATGTAAGAGTCTGTACAGAGGGATCTCTGTGCCCGAAATGTGTTTGTGACAGAAAGTATTGCGAAACCGATTTTGAATGAAACACGTTTTGGTATATACAGGAAATCAATAACATCGAAATGATGTAAGAAAATGTAAAAAAACGAAGGAAGGAAACAAAATCATGGCATTATTAGAGACATGGAGAAACCTTGCTTACGGCAATGGTTTGAGTGATAAAGAGAAGGAAAACCTGTGGAACGGTTACTTCACGATCGAGAAGGGCATCTACGAGCAGATCCTTTCCAACCCGACTGAGGTTGTTACCGGAACCGTTAAGGGACTGGCTGAGAAGTACGGTACCGAGGTTCTGATCATGACCGGATTCCTTGATGGAATCAACGAGAGCTTAAAGGGCTACGAGAACCCGATCGACACGATGGACGAGGATACCGAGGTTAAGATCGAGATCGATCCGGAGAAGCTGTACTACAACATGGTAGAGGCAAAGGCTTCCTGGCTGTATGAGCTTCCGCAGTGGGATTCCATCCTGAGCGAGGAGACCCGTAAGGAACTTTACAAGAAGCAGAAGGCATCTGGTACAATCCGCAAGGGAAAGAAAATCTTCCCGAACGATCCGTGCCCGTGCGGAAGCGGTAAGAAGTACAAGAAGTGCTGTGGTAAAAACGCATAAGTTGCGGGAACATACCGTGCATGATCGTTGCCGTTTGCGCAGTGAGTGAACAGCAATGCCATAAGAGGTGAAAGAGGAGCAGGAGTATCCGGTTTACGGCGGGGTGCACCTGCTCTTTTTGCCACATGGAGAAAATGTGTTTACTGCAAAGTGTTTGTTGCAAAAGAGGTGAGAAGAGAAACAATGGAAGCATATACAGGATTTGCGGGAGTGTATGATCTGTTTATGGACAACATTCCATATGAGGAATGGTGTGAGTATCTGACCGGGCTTCTGAAGGAGTATGGGGTGGAGGATGGACTTGTCCTCGACCTCGGATGCGGAACCGGAAAACTGACTCGTCTTTTAGCGGATTATGGTTATGATATGATCGGTGTGGATCTGTCCGAGGAAATGCTTCAGATCGCGGTTCAGAAGGAGGCAGAGGAGCCGAGAGGAATTCTGTATCTGGAACAGGATATGCGAGAGTTTGAGCTTTACGGAACGGTTCACGCGGTTGTGAGCATCTGCGATTCGATGAATTATCTGATGGAGTACGAGGATCTCGTTCAGGTTGTCCGACTTGCGAATAATTACCTTGATCCGCACGGAGTCTTTATCTTTGATCTCAACACCGTGTACAAGTACCGGGAAGAGCTTGGAGAGCAGACGATTGCGGAGAATCGTGAGGAGAGCAGTTTCATTTGGGAGAATTTCTACGATGAGGAGGAGATGGTCAACGAGTACGATCTGACACTTTTCATCCGCGAGGAAGACGGACGATACGGAAAATATGAGGAGACGCACTACCAGCGCGCCTATGAGCTGGAGACAGTCAAGAAGGCGATTGCGGAGGGCGGAATGGAACTCGTGGCGATTTACGATGCATTTACGCATGAGGCGCCGACTGAGGAAAGTGAGAGAGTGTATGTGATTGCGCGTGAGCGCGGAAAGGAATAGAGGGACAAACGATGGGAGATTATATGATTCGTGCAACGGCGGCTGAAGGTCAGATCCGTGCATTTGCTGCAACAACGAGAGATATGGTGGAGTATGCGCGTGCAGCGCATAATTTGAGCCCGGTGGCATCCGCTGCCCTTGGTCGTCTGATGACCGCAGGTGTGTTGATGGGTTCGATGATGAAGGGAGATCAGGATCTTCTGACCTTGAAGATCAACGGAGATGGTCCGATTCACGGCATCACAGTGACGGCTGATTCTCACGGAAATGTGAAGGGATATGTCGGAGATCCGCAGGTTATGCTTCCTCCGAATGAGTTTGGAAAGCTCGATGTCGGTGGTGCAGTCGGAATCGGTGTGCTCAGCGTGATCAAGGACATCGGTCTGAAAGAGCCGTATGTCGGACAGACTCAGCTTGTGACGAGCGAGATTGCCGAGGATCTGACCTACTATTTTGCAACTTCTGAGCAGACTCCGTCGAGCGTGGCACTCGGAGTTCTGATGAATAAGGATAACACAGTTCGTCAGGCAGGCGGATTCATCATCCAGCTGATGCCGGGAGCATCCGAGGAGATCATTTCCGGTCTTGAGGAGAGGCTCAAGGAGATCACTTCGATCACCTCTCTGCTCGATGCAGGAAATACGCCGGAGCAGATTCTTCAGAAAGTGCTTGGCGGATTTGGTCTGGAGATTCTGGATTCGGTGCCGGTTCAGTTCCATTGCAACTGCTCCAAGTCGAGAATCGAGAAGGCACTGATCAGTGTCGGAAAGAAAGAATTGCAGAGCATGATCGATGACGGAGAGACGATTGAGGTCAATTGTCATTTCTGCAACAAGCATTATCCGATTACGGTTGAAGAACTCAAGGAACTGCTTGAGAAGGCAAAATAAGAGTAATATTGGATCGAACAAAGTGAAGGAGAAGGGGGAGACAAGATGGAGAAGAAAGAACTTGCGCACTATGTGGATCACACACAGCTTTCTCAGACTGCGGTCTGGGCGGATATTGAGAAACTCTGTGATGAGGCGATTCGTTTTGAAACGGCGTCTGTGTGTATTCCGCCGTCCTATGTCAAGCAGGCGAAGGAGTATGTCGGGGAGAAGATGGCGGTATGTACCGTGATCGGATTCCCGAACGGATATAACACGACCGAAGTCAAGGAGTTTGAGACGCGTCAGGCACTTGAGGACGGAGCGGATGAGATCGACATGGTGATCAACCTCGGCTGGGTCAAGGATGGACAATATGATCTTGTGGAGGAGGAGATTCGCACGCTCAAAAAGGCATGTGGGGAAAAAATTCTGAAGGTTATCATTGAGACCTGTCTGCTGACTGAGGAAGAGAAAATCCGCATGTGCGAGGTTGTGACGGCTTCCGGAGCAGATTTTATTAAGACCTCGACTGGATTTTCCAAGGCGGGTGCAACGTTTGAGGATATTGAGCTATTTGCAAAACACGTCGGAGAAAACGTAAAGATCAAGGCAGCGGGCGGAATTTCAAGCCTTGAGGATGCGGAAAAGTTCCTTGAACTCGGGGCAAACCGTCTCGGAACGAGCCGGATCGTGCGCCTTCTCGAAGCAGAGGAGCAGGCATAGATGAATCATAAGAATACCATGTATACCGATACCATGCATTCGCAGGCATCTGCGGATGAGATGACAAAAAATCTGATTGAGCGGGCGACAGAGGCGATGGGACGCGCGTATGCGCCATACTCTCATTTTCAGGTGGGAGCTGCGCTTCTGACAAAAGATGGAAAAATCTATCTCGGATGCAACATTGAGAATGCGAGCTATACGCCGACAAACTGTGCGGAGCGCACGGCATTTTTCAAGGCAGTCAGCGAGGGCGAGCGGGAATTTGAGGCGATCTGTATCATCGGCGGAAAGAACGGTGTGGCAAGTGGCGTGACGGCTCCGTGTGGCGTCTGCCGTCAGGTAATGCGGGAGTTTTGCAACCCGAGTACGTTTCGCATCATTCTTCCAGACGGAGCAGATTTCTATCAGGAGTTTTTGCTGGAGGAGCTTTTTCCGCTCAGCTTCGGTCTGGAAAACCTGTTGGATTGATTAAGAAATAGCATAGATCGCAAGAAAACAGAATGGTTAGAAAGAATGGAGGATGGACAGAATGGCAGAAAAGACATTTAAGCGGGCTTTTGTGATTGTACTGGATTCTCTTGGAATTGGAAATGCGAAAGATGCAGGAGAGTATCACGATGCAGGAACCGACACGCTCGGTCACATCTCGGATACGGTGGAGACCCTGGATATTCCGAATCTTCAGAAACTTGGACTGGCAAATCTTCACCCATTGCGCCAGGTTCCAAAGGCAGATCATCCGCTTGCCTACTATGCGCGGATGAATGAGGCGAGCCACGGCAAGGATACGATGACCGGACACTGGGAGATGATGGGATTAAAGACGGTAAAGCCGTTTATTACATTTACGGATCACGGATTTCCGCCGGAACTGATCGCAGAGCTTGAAAAGCGCACCGGTCACAAGGTGATCGGAAATAAGAGTGCGAGCGGAACGGCAATCCTCGATGAGCTCGGTGAGGAAGAGATTGCGACTGGTCATATGATCGTTTACACTTCGGCAGATTCTGTGCTTCAGATTTGTGGAAATGAGGAGACGTTTGGTCTTCAGGAACTCTATCGTTGCTGTGAGATTGCGAGAGAGCTGACGATGAAGGATGAGTGGAAGGTTGGACGAGTGATTGCCCGTCCGTATGTCGGAAAGAAGAAAGGCGAGTTCAAGCGTACAAGCAACCGTCACGATTATGCGGTTCCGCCGTTTGGGGAGACTGCGCTTGATGCACTCAAGGAAACCGGACTCGATGTGATTTCTGTGGGTAAGATCAACGATATTTTTGTCGGACATGGAATCACCGAAGCCTTTCACTCGAACAGTTCGGTTCATGGAATGGAGCAGACGATTGAGATTGCAAAAGAGGATTTCCACGGACTCTGCTTTGTCAATCTCGTAGATTTCGATGCACTCTGGGGTCATCGCAGAAATCCGGTCGGTTATGCGCAGGAAATCGAAAGATTTGACAAGAAGCTCGGAGAACTGCTTCCTCTGCTCGGTGAGGATGATCTGCTGATTCTGACCGCAGATCACGGAAATGATCCGACTTACACGGGAACGGATCACACGAGAGAGCAGGTTCCGCTTGTGATTTATTCCAAGGGATTTGAGGAAAGCGGAGAGCTTCCGGAGACGAACACATTTGCAGTCATCGGCGCGACGATTGCGGATTACTTTGGCGTGAAGATGCCGGAGGGAACGATTGGAACTTCGATTCGTGAGGAACTCAAATAAAGGAAAAGTTGAAAAGTTGAGAAAAAAACAGTGGAATCCGTGACGAGAATGTGCTAAACTGTGCTCTGTGAAAATTTTGTCTATCAGAATCGCAGATGAATGAGATTGAGACTAGCTGTGATTTTCTGTACAGGTTTTGTCTCTGTTTTGAGCAGGGGATTATTTAAAAACAGGATGATATAGAAGATAGAAGTAAGAAGTAGAAGCAGAGAAACAGGAGAGTGAGAACGATGGAACATAAGGCATGGCATCATTTTCTGACAATCACACAGCACAAGATTCTGGTGATGGAGAACTGTTTTCGGGTGGGACTTTACCGGCAGGGATTGCTCCATGATCTGTCGAAGTACAGCCCGACGGAATTCTTGACAGGAGTTCGCTATTATCAGGGAACCCGTAGTCCGAATGCAGCGGAGCGTGATGAAAAAGGATATTCTTCCGCATGGCTTCACCATAAGGGAAGAAATAAGCATCATTTTGAGTATTGGATTGATTTTTCTAAGACAGCCGGTGGAATGGCAGGTTGCAAGATGCCGGTCAACTATCTCGTCGAGATGGTGATGGATCGAATTGCGGCCTGCCGGGTTTACCGGGGAAAAGATTATACGAGTGCATCGCCGTGGGAGTATTATCAGCATGAGATGCCGTATCTGGATGGGTATATGCATCCGGACACAAAAGCTGAGCTGGAAAAAATTCTGATTATGTTGCGCGACCAGGGCGAGAGGAAGGCATTTTCTTATATGCGTTATCTTTTGAAGCAGGGAGATTACCGGGTTAAAAAGTAATCTGGATTTGAGACTTTTCGGGCATCTGGGTATTTGCATATTTGTATCTTGTATCTGATCAGGAACCGTTAATCATTTGAGGAATCTGAATCAGTGAAAACGTCGCAAAAATACGGATAAAGTTCTGCATAAGATTCGAGTTCTGCTTCTGACTGTGGAAGAAATGGGATCAGTCCCGTGCAGTCAGTTGCAGAGCACGATTGAAAATCAAGTTCGTCGAGAGCGGACGAGTTCACCTCACATCGATAGGGATCCGGGTCAGGGTTCCTTTTTTTGTTTTGGAAATCATTTGGCTGGTTATTTTTAGGCATTAGAAAATCCCCTTTCTTTTTGTGAATGCTAGGTTGCTTATTTTTTCTTGTGGCAAGTATAGCATTCACTTGAGTGGGGGATTTTATGCGAAGTATTGGTATGGATTGTATGATTTTATTTGGCAGGGCGCCGACGGCAGAAAAAGTCATGCAAACTCGTTCTCACTCCGGGTTTGTCTGCACTTTTCTGCCTTACATCGCGCGAGGTTGAGTCAATCGAAAGTAAAAGAAAAACGATTAGAAATATTTTTATGGAATTTATTCAGGTATTGTAAAAGTTTTTTCTCTTTTATGGAAAGAGAAAGGCAAGAATCAGCGATGCAAAGCGTCTGATTGGAACCGAGGTAATAACCAGAAAAACGGTTGCCACATTTCCAACGATCAGTAAGAGACGATTTACAGCGCCCTGAGAGGAGCACAGGCGCAGGCAAAATCCCTTTTTCATCGGCCAGAAAAGTTTTTCCTGACGGAAATTAAATATATCCAGCAGAAGATGAGAGAGAAAACCGACGCCAAAGTACGGAGCCGCATCCGGATAAATGACATCCATGCAGGCGGTCAGCATAATCATTGCCGGAAAAGAGTGCATAAATGAACGGTGTGGTTGTCTGGAACCGTAGGCACAGATCATAAGAAATGCCATTAAACCGGTCAACAGGCGGGAGACACTGCTGTTTTGCATCAGGCTTTCATAAACTCCAAGACGAAAACGATAATCGATGAAAATGACGATGGAAGTTACCGCAATCGTGGCAGTCATGATTTTATCGGCTCCCTGGTGAGCCTGTGAAGTACCGCAATCGATGTCACTGATCATCCCCCCGACTGCCGCTGCCGCCGTTCCGGTGATAAGAACGGGAAGAGTCTGCGGTTGTAAAATAGCCAGGGCAGATGCCATTCCGACTGCAAAGTGAGTTTTTCCTAACATTTGTAAAGTTCCTTTCCAAAATCTGTATATCTAAAATACTTTTATTTCTAGGGTGTAAGATGAAAAGCTAAATATTAAACTTTCATTATAGTCCATCCCATAGCTGAAGGAGTGGGGTTTTCACATATTTGTTGTAAAGTGGTAGAGACTATCATATCAGAAAATACAGAAAAAGACGAGAACTTTAAAAAAACAGACTTGAAAAATTAAGATATTCAGAAATATAAAAAACTGTGAAAACTCAGAGATTAAAAACAATCTGGTTTCTCACAGTTTTTTGGTTAGACAGATAACAGCTCCGACGGGCGGGAAAGATTCTGCAAACCCGTGTGAGACGTCGGTGCTTAGGTCGCGTACTTTGCGACCTTATGCACCGCTACGTCGAACCCGGAGCGAGAGCGAGTTTGCAGAACTTTACTCGCCTGTCGGAGCGTAAAGTATTAGATCTCTCCAGCCTTCTTCAAAGAAGCCTCAACAAATCCACGGAACAGCGGATGTGGGCGGTTCGGGCGGGATTTCAGCTCCGGATGTGCCTGGGTTGCGATGAACCACGGATGAGACGGGATCTCGATCATCTCAACGATACGTCCGTCTGGGGAAATTCCGGAGAGCATCATGCCATTCTCCTGAAGAACGGTGCGGTAATCGTTGTTGACCTCATAGCGATGACGATGACGCTCATGAATCGTCTCCTCACCGTAGAGCTGGTATGCCTTCGACTCCTTATTCAGAACACACGGATAGGAGCCGAGACGTAAGGTTCCGCCGATATCCTCAATACCATTCTGGTCAGGCATCAGGTGGATGACCGGATGAACCGTGGACGGGTCAAGCTCTGCACTGTGCGCATCGCTGTAGCCGACTACATCGCGGGCAAATTCAACGATTGAGAGCTGCATTCCGAGACACAGACCGAGGAACGGAATGTTGTTCTCACGCGCGTACTGGATCGCAAGGATCTTTCCATCGATTCCTCGGGAACCAAATCCGCCCGGAACAAGGATTCCGCTGACATCGCCGAGAATCTCACCGATATTCTCTTTTGTTACAGTCTCAGAATCTACCCATTTGATATGAACCTCTGCATGGTTTGCAACACCGCCGTGTTTCAAAGCCTCGACGACAGAGATGTAAGCGTCATGAAGCTGAGTGTACTTTCCGACAAGGGCAACGGTCACCTCATGCTCCGGATGCTTCCAAGCGTCGATCATTGCGCGCCACTCCGTCAGATCCGGCTCCGGACACTCAAGCTGGAGACACTGGCAGGCAACCTCAGCGAGATGCTCCTTCTCCATTGCAAGCGGTGCCTCATAGAGAACTTCGACATCGAGGTTCTGAAGAACGTGGGTCTTCGGAACATTACAGAACAGAGCGATCTTACTGCGGATCGAGTCGTCAAGAGGATGTTCGCTACGGCAGACAAGGATATCCGGCCAGATTCCCATGCTCTGAAGATCCTTTACGCTTGCCTGGGTCGGCTTTGTTTTTAACTCGCCGGAGGCCTTGAGGTAAGGAATCAGGGTGACATGGATCAGAATTGCATTCTCATGACCGACCTCATGCTGGAACTGACGGATTGCCTCAAGGAACGGCTGGCTCTCGATATCTCCGACAGTACCGCCGACCTCAATGATTGCGATTTCGGTCTCGTTCGTGGAGTAGTTGCGGTGGAACCGGCTCTTGATTTCATTTGTGATGTGGGGGATAACCTGTACGGTGCCTCCGCCGAAATCTCCGCGACGCTCTTTCTGAAGAACGCTCCAGTATACTTTACCTGTGGTGACATTGGAGTTCTTGGTCAGGCTCTCATCAATAAAACGCTCATAGTGACCGAGATCGAGATCGGTCTCTGCGCCGTCGTCGGTGACGAATACTTCACCGTGCTGAACCGGGTTCATGGTGCCCGGGTCGATGTTGATGTAAGGATCAAACTTCTGCATGGTTACCTTGTAACCGCGGGCTTTCAAAAGACGGCCGAGGGATGCGGCGGTAATTCCTTTTCCCAAACCGGAGACAACGCCTCCGGTGACAAAAACGTACTTAACTGGCATGACTGTGAAACCTCCTTTTTCATTGTGCATGTACTTCCAAAGTCTCAAAATAAAGTCAAATCTCAAAAAATTTAAGATTTCAAATGAAAAACAAATATGAAATGAAAAATAAATATTAAGAGATTAGATAAAAGGAGATTGGGGAAGTACATAATCATGTGGGGATAATTCTATAAAAATGACTTCCGTAAAAATAACTTGTACATTATACATCTCTCAATCACAGAAATCCAGAGGTATTTGAAAAAAGTTATTTTTTTAAGTGCGCGCCTTGATTTCTAGGAAAACAGCCATTATAATGAGAACAGTTGCGCCAAAAAAGGGAGGCAAACAGACAAAAAAGAACAGGAGAACTTGCCTGAATTATGGACAAAAAAACAAACAACGGCTCTGAGGGAAATGGAAAATTACCGAAGGGTCAGCTTTTGCTTATCCTGATTGCAGTTCTGGTGACACTCTTTTCCGCAAATCTGATGCGGAGCTATATGATGAGCAAGAGCCAGAAAGAGATCAGCTACGATGCCTTCATCCGGGACGTGGATGATGGGCAGATTGAGTCTGTGACGGTGAGAAGCACGCAGATTCAGCTTCAGTATAAAAAGGATTCTGAAAAATACAATCCGGTGATTCAGTATTACACGATTCCGATGAATGATCTTCAGTTGACAGATCGTCTCTATGAGCACGGAGTCAAGATGAAGCGGGAACTTCAGGATACGACAGCGATGATTGAGACAATCATCAACTTGATTTTCCCGATCGCTCTGTTTGCGATGCTGATGTTTTTCATGTCAAAGCGCATGGGCGGTGTCGGAAAGAGCACGGCGAAAGTGTACATGGAGAAAGAGACCGGAGTGACATTTGCGGATGTCGCGGGAGAGGATGAGGCGAAGGAGTCCTTGGTGGAACTGGTGGATTTCCTTCACAATCCGGCGAAATACACGAAAATCGGCGCAAAACTGCCAAAGGGAGCGTTGCTTGTCGGACCTCCTGGAACTGGAAAAACTTTGCTTGCAAAAGCAGTGGCAGGAGAGGCAAAGGTTCCGTTCTACTTCCTTTCCGGATCAGATTTTATGGAACTCTATGTCGGTGTCGGAGCATCGAGAGTCAGAAGCCTGTTTAAGCAGGCACAGCAGACAGCTCCGTGTATCATCTTTATCGATGAGATCGATTCCATCGGAAGAAGCAGAGGCGGTTACGGCGGAAGCGATTCCGAGCAGCAGCAGACGCTCAACCAGATGCTCTCGGAGATGGACGGAATGGATTCGTCAAAGGGACTCCTCGTTCTTGCGGCGACAAACCGTCCGGAAGTGCTTGATCCGGCTCTCCTTCGTCCGGGTCGTTTTGACCGTCGCGTGATCGTGGACAAACCGGATCTGAAAGGACGGACCGAGATTCTTCAGGTTCATGCGAAAAATGTCTCCCTCGATGAGACTGTGGATCTTCCGGCGATTGCGCTTGCAACCTCCGGGGCAGTTGGTTCGGATCTTGCAAATATGATCAACGAGGCAGCGATTCTTGCCGTGAAGAATGGACGAAATGCCGTCTGCCAGAAGGATTTGTTCGAGGCGGTTGAGGTCGTTCTCGTCGGCAAGGAGAAGAAAGATCGTGTTCTGAGCAGGGAGGAGAGACGGATTGTCTCTTACCATGAGGTCGGACACGCGCTTGTCAGCGCACTCCAGAAAGACGCAGAACCGGTGCAGAAGATCACGATTGTTCCGCGAACAATGGGAGCGCTCGGCTATGTGATGCATGTGCCGGAGGAAGAGAAGTACTTAAACAGCAAGAAAGAGATCCAGGCGATGCTCGTCGGATATCTTGGAGGACGTGCCGCAGAGGAGATTGTGTTTGATTCTGTGACAACCGGTGCATCAAACGATATTGAGCAGGCGACAAAACTTGCGCGTGCGATGGTAACGCAGTATGGAATGTCCGAGAAATTCGGTCTGATGGGACTTGCCTCTCAGGAGAACCGGTATCTCGACGGACGTGTTGTCATGAACTGTGGAGATGCGACGGTAGCGGAAGTCGACAAAGAGGTGATGCGGATTCTCGATGAGGCTTACGAGGAGGCAAAACGCCTTCTGCGAGAGAATCGGGATGTGATGGATCAGATCGCAGAATTTTTGATCGAGAAAGAGACGATCACCGGAAAAGAGTTTATGCAGATTTTCCGCAGATGCAAGGGAATTCCGGAGCCGGAGAATCAGCTGACACCGGCAGAAAAACTCGAGCAGGAAACCGAGAAAGAGATTGCCAAGCAGAATGCTGAGACAGAACTTGCAGGGCAGAATCAGAACGAGGAAATGCAAGAGTTCCCGTCTGCACAAGATGTGAATGGGGATGTGCAGGATGTGCCGAAGTCGGAAGAGGAAGAGACAAAGCATCAAACAAATTTGGAAGAAGATTGACAGGATACAGCAAGATCGATTTCAAATGCTCCAATTACATGAATAGAACGATGGATGAAATGAATGAGATTTTGCGTCTAAAAAAGCTGGTGAAAAACAGTGAGGTGATCCCTCAGGGATGGTTTTTCATCAGCTTTTTTCATTTCACAGAATCTCAAATCACAGAATTTTACAGGAATGCCCTGAATTTTACAGTCCCGGAAAAAGTGTCTCGGTCGTGGAGACGGAGGCTTTTGCGAGTGCTCTCTCAACCGCGCGGATCAGTGCCTGGGAAGTGTATTTCGATTCCTGTGGGTAGGTCAGATTTTTGAGAGACTGGGTTGCGCAGATCTGTCCGCTCAAGTTCTTGGCAGATGGGGCGACGAGAGGATACATTGCGGACACAGAATCGCTTAATGGGACGAGAGTGACACCGGTGATTTCGACTGCGTCCACGGTGACTTCGACGTTGACCTCCTGAGAACCGAGGTGAAGAGCACTCGAGTAGACACCGGGGTGGTAGACGGTTCCTTTGGCGGAGGCTGGAGTATCTTTTTTGGGGCGGAACATAATCACAAGCAGAAGGATCAGAAAGATGCCAAAACCGATAAAAACAGCGGTATAAATAATTTCCTTCATGCGGAGAACGACGATTTTTGTTTTGGAACTCATGGGGGAGACCTCCGGGGATGTTTGATACAGTGTATTCTCCTGCCATTCGTTTTATGATATACTTGAAGCTAGCAGTTTCAATGACGGAAAAACAGAAATAGATAAAGAAGAGGAAGAAATGGAGAAGACAAGACTATGGCGCTTCAGCTGATTTTAGGAGGCTCTGGTTCCGGAAAGACGACGGCTCTCTATGAGATGGTGATTCAGGAGTCGATTCAGAATTCAAACGAGTCTTATTTTGTGATTGTGCCGGAGCAGTTTACGATGCAGGCACAGAAGGATATGGTGATGATGCATCCGGCTCACGGAACGATGAATATCGATGTGCTCAGCTTTCAGCGTCTAGCATACCGGGTATTTGAAGAGCTGGCAGTGGAGAATCTTCAGGTTCTCGACGATATGGGAAAATCGATGGTGCTTAGAAAGGTTACGGCACTCTGCCGGAAACAGCTTGTGCTTTTCAGCGGACACTTGAACCAGGCGGGATTTGTCGGACAGCTCAAATCGATGATCTCGGAGTTTTATCAGTATGGTCTGACACCGGAACTTTTGAGAGAGACGGCACCGGAGGCGAAAAGTCCGCTTTTGCGCCAGAAACTCGAAGAATTTGCGGTCGTGTTTGAGAGCTTTCAGCAGTATATAGAGGGACATTATATCACGGCGGAGCAGGTGCTTGATGTGCTGTGCCGGATGATTCCGAAATCTCAGATCATCAAAAACAGCAAGATTGCACTCGACGGATACACCGGTTTTACACCGGTGCAGTATCGTCTGATTGAACTGCTTCTCGTCTATGCGAAGGATGTGACTGTGACCGTGACTGCGGACCCGAGCGAGGCGATTTACCGAAATATGGGAATGCAAAATCTTTTCTATATGAGTCACCAGATGGTTGTGCGCCTGTCAGAACTTGCAGAAAAGAATCAGGTCAGGAAACTGCCGGATCGTCTGTTAAATCAGGAACCGTTGCCCCGTTTTAAGAAGAGCCCCGGAATTGGCTGGCTCGAGCGTCATCTGTTTCGCTATGGAGGCGGAAATTTTCAGGGGAAACGGGATCACAGTATCGAGCTCTATCAGGCATCGGGAGTGTCGGAGGAGATTGAGCGCGTGGTTCATCAGATTGGTCGGGCAGTCAAACAGGAAGGACTTCGCTATCGTGACATTGCGGTTGTCACCGGAGATTTAGAAGGGTATGGCAGAGAGATTCAGCACCAGTTCGCGTTAAATGAGATCCCATGTTTTCTCGATGACCGAAAAACAGTGCTCGATAATAGTCTCGTCGAGCTGATCCGCTCGGCACTTGAAGCGGTGCGGAGGGATTTTTCCTATGAGAGCGTATTTCGTTTTTTGAGAACGGGTCTTGTCGTCCGTGAGTCGGAGATGACAGACCGGATGGAAAACTATGTGCTGGCGCTTGGAATCCGTGGTGGACGGCGCTTTCGGGAAACCTGGGAGCGGACATACCGCGGAGCGAAAGAGTTAAATCTGGTGGAACTCAATGCGTTTAAGGAGAAGGCACTTGCCCCGCTGTTCCATTTGCAGAAAGCGTTTCACAGGGAAGATTTGAATGTGTCCGGGATGGTGCAGGGACTTTTCGAGCTGTTGACCGAGTGTCGCGCGGAGGAGAAGATGGAAGCGTACGCCCAGTATTTCCATGAGATCGGGGAATTCCGTCTGGAGAAGGAGTACACACAGGTCTATGGGCTTGTCAGAGAGCTTCTTGACCGCCTCTCTCAGCTTCTCGGGGAGGAGAAAGTCAGCCGTCAGGAATTTCAGGAAATCCTTGATGCCGGTTTTGCCGAGATCTCTGTTGGTGTGATTCCGGCGACAGTCGACCGTGTCGTGGTCGGTGATATTGTGAGAACGCGACTCGCACATATTAAAGTGCTGTTCTTTATCGGAGTCAATGACGGGATTGTGCCGATGCACCGGGATAGCGGAAGCCTGCTCTCAGACCGGGAGCGTGAATTTTTCGGACAGTGCCATTTGGAGCTGGCACCGACGGCGAGGGAGGACAGTTTTCGCCAGCGCTTTTACCTTTATCGGCTGATGACAAAGCCCTCTGAGCGACTTGTCGTCTCATATTCCTGCGTGGGACCGGACGGAAAAAGCCGTCGCCCGTCCTATTTGATCGGAGAACTGAAAAATATGTTCCCGGGACTCTCGGTGATTCGCGAAGAGTGGGAAACTCGCAGGGAGAAGGAGAAGATTTACTCGCTTGAAGAGGCGAGAAAACAGCTGATTTTCGGAATCGGGGAGTTTCGCGATGATGTAGAACTGTGGCGCGAGAGTTCGGTGCAGAAAGAACAATCGGCGCAAAAAGAAAAAGAAAATGGGTCAACAGAAGCATCAAAAGGCGAAGTGAATGTAGTTGCCGATCCGAAAAAACAGAAGGAAATGCAGGTGTGGAAAGAACACGCAGAATTCCTCGAGCTTTACCGGTGGTTTTTAAATTCCGGCGAGCATCAAAGTGAGGCGGAGAAGCTGGCGGATGCCTCCTGCTACATCTATGAAAAGCAGGGAATCGGTCATGCAGTTGCGCAGGCACTCTACGGCACGATTCTGAGCGGAAGCGTGACGCGACTTGAGCAGTATGCGGCGTGCGCTTACGGACATTTCCTCAAATATGGACTCGAACTTGAGGAGAGGGCAAAATTTGAGCTTGCACCGGCGGATCTTGGAAATCTGTTTCACGACTCGATCGATCTGTGTTTTGAACGTGTGAAAGATCAGGGACTTGACTGGCAGACGATCACAGAGGAGCAGAGAAAAGATCTTGTGCACAGCTGTGTGGAGAGTGTTGCGTCAGACTACGGAAATCAGATTTTGGGAAGTTCGTCGCGAAATGCCTACCTTGCAAAGCGCGTGGAGCAGATCACGCAGAGAACGGTCTGGGCGCTCCAACAGCAGATTCAGAGAGGAGATTTCGTCCCGGCGGGATTTGAGGTGTCATTCTCCTCTGCCGACAACTTAAATGCGATGAAGATCGCGCTCTCCGAAGAGGAGTCTTTGCATCTGCGCGGACGAATCGACCGCATGGATCTGTGTGAGGATGGAGATCAGGTCTATGTCAAGATCATCGATTACAAGTCGGGAAGCACCTCATTTGATCTGATGGCACTCTACTATGGACTCCAGCTTCAGCTTGTCGTCTATATGGACGCTGTGATGGAGATGACTGAGCGCCGTTATCCGGAAAAAAAGGTTGTTCCGGCAGGAATTCTCTACTACAACATTTCCGATCCGGTTGTCCAGAAGGAGGAGCATGCGGATGCAGAGATGGTAGATGCGCAGATATTGAGACAGCTGAGGATGAATGGTCTGATCAACAGTGAGCTTGAGGCGATTCATCATCTCGACCGCACGATTGAGAAGGAGTCCGACATCATTCCGGTCGTCTTAAAGAACGGGGAGGTGCAGGAGAGCAAGTCCTCGGTCGCAAATCGGGAGCGTTTTGACTCCCTTCGCACCTATGTGCATGAAAAAGTCCGCAAGATCGGTCAGGAGATTCTCGATGGAAGAATCAGTGTGGAACCGTACAAGAACGGTCAGCGATCGGCGTGTGATTACTGTCCGTACCATGCAGTCTGTGGATTTGATAAGAAGTCTGCGGGATATGAGTTTAAGAAGTGGAAAAAGATGAAGTCGGAGGAAATCTGGGAGGAAATATGTCAGACAGATCAGAGAGAGAAGAAAAAGAAATAGAGAGCGCGAGAGAGTGTGCGCGCCCGGAAGGGGCGAAAACGGCGATTAAGTGGACGAGACAGCAGAAGCAGGTGATTGAAAGCCGGGGAAAAAATCTGCTCGTGAGTGCGGCAGCGGGAAGCGGAAAGACCGCCGTCCTCGTCGAGAGAATCATCGAGCTTGTGACGGAGGGGGAGGAACCGCTCGATATTGACCGTCTTCTTGTGATGACGTTCACGAAATCGGCGGCGGCGGAGATGAGAGAGAGAATCGGCACGGCGATTGAGAAGAGGCTTGCCGAACATCCTGATGACGCTCACCTCCAGATGCAGTCTGCTCTGATCCATCACGCGCAGATCACGACGATCGACAGTTTCTGTCTGAGCGTGATTCGGGAGCATTTCAACCTTCTTGACCTTGATCCGGCATTCCGAATCGGAGATGAGGGAGAGATTCTCCTGCTTCGCCAGGATGTGATGGCAGAACTGATTGAGAATCGGTATGCGAATGGCGGGGAGGCATTTGAGCGTTTTGTCGGGATGTATGCACAGGGAAAGAGCGATGCGGGGATTGAGGATTATATCACGCAGGTGCATGCGTTTTCTCAGAGTAATCCCGATCCGAAGCGATGGCTTGATGAATGTCGGGCAGAGCTTAATCAGAATCCGAAGGATCTTGATTTGGAGTCAGAGAACCTCGATCAGGAACTCAAGAAGGCGGGAAACTATCCGAGATGGCTGGAATTTTTGCTTGTGGATATCAGACAGCAGGCGCAGGAACTTGCACTTCAGATGACGGATGCGCTTCAGATCTGCCGTTATGATGATTTTTTAGATGCCTACTCACCGATGTTTCAGTCGGATATTTTTCAGCTCAAAAAAATCGCTTCGGCGCAGAATTTTGAGAAACTCTATGAGGTGCTCAATGAAGTCGGCTGGGATCGCCTTGCAACCGTGAGGAGCAAGGACGTTGATCCGGACTTGAAAGCCTATGTGACCGGATGCCGGGATCGGGTCAAAAAGGCGGTCACAAAAATGAAAGAGCTCTGTTGCTTTTCGATGCCGTCGGAGATGTGGAGCGATATGGAGGAAACGCGGGACGGGATTTTGATGCTTCTCGACCTTGCGGAAGAGTTTGAGGAGCGGTTTCAGGCAAAGAAGCGGGAGCGCGCACTTGTGGACTTCAATGATCTCGAACATCAGGCATTAAAGGTGTTGATCCGGTTTGAGGACGATGGAAGCATGAGTTTTACGGATTCCGCAGATGAGCTGAGCGAGCAGTTTGAGGCGGTTCTTGTCGATGAGTATCAGGACAGCAATCTCGTGCAGGAAGCGCTGTTAAAAGCGGTGTCGGGGGAGCGTTTCGGTCGCCACAATGTCTTTATGGTTGGAGACGTCAAGCAGAGTATTTACCGCTTTCGCCTTGCGCGACCGGAATTGTTTCTCGAGAAATATGATTCCTATGAGCCGTATGAGAGCGGGGAGGGAAGCGATAAAAAAATCGAGCTTCACCAGAATTTCCGAAGCAGAAAGGAAGTCCTCGATGCGGTCAACGATGTGTTTTATCGCATTATGACGAGAAATCTTGGAAATATCCGCTACACCGAGGAGAGTGCACTTCATCCGGGCGCTGAGTTTGCTCCGCTTCCCAATACATTTCCGAATACACTTCCAGATAGGCTTTCCAATGCGCTCCCAAATATGTCGGCAGATGCAGATGAGGAAATGAAGTTAGATCCGATTTTCCAGATGAGAAATCCGCTGATTCCGGAACTCATGCTTGCGGATACCGGGGATGCCTCTATTGCCCAGATGGATGAGGATGTCGCCGATTACACAGCGCGTGAAATCGAGGCAAGGATGATTGTTCGGAAGATCCGGGAGATGACTGATCCGGAGACCGGTGTGATGGTCTGGGACAAGGAGACAAAGGCATACCGGAGAGCGTCGCGTCGTGACATTGTGATTCTTCTGCGAAGCACGGCGGGGTGGAGTGAGGTCTTTACTTCAGTGCTGATGAACGAGGGAATTCCGGCTTATGCGGAGTCGCGCACGGGATATTTCAACACGCTCGAGGTGGAGACCGTTTTGAGTCTGCTCTCCGTGATTGATAATCCGATGCAGGACATTCCGCTTGCCTGCGTGCTTCGTTCTCCAATGTGCGGGATGAGTGACTCAGAGCTTGCACAGATGATGGCGGGCTATCAGGGAACTGCAAAGAAAGGGCAGGATCGCGGAATTTATGCATCCCTGCGTTTCTGGCTGAATAAGGCAGAACTCATGCAAAACATGCAAAAATCAGAACAAGGACAATTGCAGGGGCAAATGCAGAGACAGTTACAGGAACAAACGCAGGGGCAGTTACGAGGGCGGTTACAGAGACAGCGGGTGGATGGACTTCCAGCCTGGGTTTCAAAACTTGAGGAATTTGCACGCCTTCTTGAAGAACTCCGTCTTAAGAGCATTTATATGCCGATTCACCAGCTGATCTATGAGATCTATGAGAAGACCGGATATGAGAGATATGTGTCCGCAATGCCGGCGGGAGCGACGCGCAGGGCAAATCTCGAGATGCTTGTGGAGAAAGCCTCCTCCTACGAGAAGACAAGTTATAAGGGACTGTTTCATTTTGTGCGCTATGTCGAAAACCTGAAAAAGTATAACACCGATTTCGGGGAAGCCTCGACGATCGGTGAGGAGGATGATACCGTTCGGATCATGAGTATCCACAAGAGTAAGGGTCTGGAATTTCCGATTGTGATTCTTGCGGGGATGGGAAAGAAGTTCAACCGTCAGGATCTGTACGGAAAGATTCTGATCGATTCGGAACTCGGAATTGCGACGGACTATGTCGATCCGGAACAACGCTTGAAAAATACAACTTTAAAGAAAAATGTTTTGAAGCGAAAGATGGAGCTTGACAGTCTCGGTGAGGAGCTTCGCATTCTCTATGTGGCGATGACGCGCGCAAAGGAGTATCTGATCATGACGGGAACAGACCGGTCGCTGGAAAAGACGAGGATGAAATATCAGAGAGTTCCGCTTGTCGACGGTCAGATTCCGTACACGATTCTTGCGTCGGCAAACTCATATCTGGACTGGATTTTGATGGCGTGCGGAGGAGAGTCAAATGAGGAGGTCCGGATTCGGATTTCACAGACCAGCATTCCGAGTCTTGTCGGAGAGGAGCTGAATCGCCAGGTTACGACGAAAAAACAGAGAACGTTTCTTGCAGAACTGGATAAAGATCGTGTCTACGATCCAGAGCGCGGTCAGATGCTTCAGGAAACGCTCGGAAAGGTCTATCCGTATGAGGCGGATGTGACACTCCACACAAAGATGTCTGTCTCTGAACTGAAAAAACAGGGACAGCTCACCGATGAGGAGGAGAGCGTGTGCATCGACAGGATTCTTGGGATGAACTGGGAAGCGTGGGAGAGACAGGACGAAGAGGATGAGGAGAGCGATCAGAGTGAGAAGAAGGAGGAGAACGGACAGAAAGATCAGAAAGAGGGAGATCATCCGGACGGTCTGAGCGCAGAAAACAGGCTCCTTGCGATGAAGCGCGGGGCGGAGCGCGGAACTGCGTATCACCGTTTCTTTCAACTGCTTGATTTTTCAAAAGTGACATGCAGAAAAGATATTGAGATTCAGAGAAGGAATCTTATGGCGGAGGGACGCTTGAGTGAGTCGGCAAACCACTATATCCGCAATATGTCCATCTGGAGATTTCTCCAGTCGGATCTTGGAAAACGGATGAGCCTCGCACAGAGCGAGGGGCGACTTCACAAGGAACAGCAGTTTGTAGTCGGAATTCCGGCCCGAAATATGGGAGCAGGGGATTCGGATGAACTCGTGATTGTGGAAGGAATCATGGATGCGTGGTTTGAGGAGAATGGAGAGCTTGTGCTGATGGATTATAAGACGGATCGTGTGGACGATGAGGGGGTTCTTCGCGAGCATTACAGCAGACAGCTCGACTACTATGCGCGCGCCTTGACACAGATGACCGGAAAGAAGATCAAGGAAAAATGGATTTACTCGCTTGCGCTTGAGCGGGAGATTCCGATGTAGCTTCATCCAGTATGAGCAGTGTAAAGTGGAAAAATTTTTCCATGACCCTTTGCACAACGCATGAACAGTAATGAAGGACAGAGAATTTGCGAGCGTCGACTTGAAAATAAGGTTTCGGAGAGGAGAAGAAGCATGACGGAGAAAAAAAAGGAAAAAGGGAGCCCGGCGGGAAGCTGTGAGAGCTGTATGAATTACGAGTACGACGAGGAATACGAGTGTTATACCTGCGAGGTTGATCTAGATGAGGATGAGATGATTTTATTCTTGCAGGATAACTTCAAGGGATGCCCGTATTACCGCCGGGGAGATGAGTATGCGATCGTCAGAAAGCAGATGTAGATATTTTTTCAAAAACATCTTATGGAAAATCGGATGAGAAAATGATAGAATATAACACGCTCTAAGATACAGGTACTTAAGATACCGGTAATCAGGTAATGGATTCAAAGTAAAATGGGAGGAAAAGAGAAGATGCAAAAGAAGACGGCCAAATCTTATGAGATTGACATGTGCAACGGTCCGATCTTCGGAAAACTGGTTTTGTTTGCAGTTCCGCTGATTTTGTCAGGTTTGCTTCAGTTGTTATTTAATGCGGCAGATATTGTCGTGGTGGGACGGTTTGCAGGCAAGGAGTCGATGGCGGCAGTTGGATCGACGACATCGCTGATCAATCTGATGGTCAATTTATTTATCGGCTTGTCAGTCGGTGCGAATGTACTTGCAGGCAGGTATTACGGCGCAAAAAAATTTGAGGATCTTCAGGAGACGGTTCACACATCCGTGATTCTTGCGATTGGTGGAGGACTTCTGCTGATCTTTGCAGGAGAGACGTTTGCCTCCACGCTTCTGACGATGATGGGAACACCGGATGACGTAAAACCGTTGTCGGATCTCTATCTTCAGATTTATTTCCTTGGAATGCCGGGAACTCTGCTGTACAACTTCGGAAGTGCGATTTTGAGGGCAGCGGGAGACACGAGGCGCCCGCTTTATTTCCTGTTGACCGCAGGTGTGGTCAATGCGGTTCTCAATCTCATTTTCGTGATTGGATTTCAGATGGGCGTGGCAGGTGTTGCGACGGCGACGGTGATTTCTCAGTATATTTCCGCCGGACTCATTGTTCAGTGTCTGGTTCGCTCGGAAGCTCCGTATCGCCTGAGATTGCGCGAACTTCGCCTTGTTCCGGAGAAGCTGTTCTCGATCATCAAGATCGGTTTTCCGGCAGGCATGCAGGGCGCAATCTTCTCGATTTCCAACGTTTTGATCCAGTCTTCCGTGAACTCCTTCGGTTCTGTGGCAATGGCGGGAAGTACCGCCTCCGCAAATATTGAGGGCTTTGTTTACACCTCGATGAATGCGATTTATCAGACGGCGCTGAGCTTTACGAGCCAGAATTTTGGAGCGGGAAAATACAACAGAATGACGAAGATTCTTTGTTACTGTCTTGGAATTGTGGTCTTCGTCGGAATTGTGATGGGAGACGGAGCTGTTTTCTTCGGTCGTCAGCTCCTTGAAATTTATTCTTCGGATCAGGATGTCATTGGCTATGGCGTTGCGCGCCTTCGGATTATCTGTGGAACGTATTTTCTGTGCGGAATCATGGATACGATGGTCGGAGCACTCCGCGGAATCGGTTACTCCGTCATTCCGATGTTTGTCTCTCTGACGGGCGCGTGCCTGTTCCGTGTGATCTGGATCTACACGGTCTTTGCGGGACATCGGACACTTGGGACGCTTTATCTCTCATATCCGGTATCCTGGATCATTACATTCAGCGCTCATGTGATCTGCTATTTGCTGATTCGCCGGAGTATGGCAAAAAAGCGCACAGAGAGCGAGCAGAATAGACAGTGAATCACTCCACTTCCGATGCAGATCGTCAGAAGATAGAGCAGATTTGCAGGCTCAATGCCAAATTTCAGAGCGAGATCGTGGAACACAATCTGAGTCGTCGGATAGTAGGGGGAGATGTAGAACATATCTGCCTCCCCGTGTCCGGGCGCAAAGATGTTGATCAGAGTCGCAATCAGACAGCTGATCGCAAAGATTGGAAGGGTGCGCAGAAAACCGCGCCGGGAGAGATCGGATTTTCCATTTAAAAAGATCCAGATCCCGATCAGGATCAGCAGGATGTGCCAGACGTACCCGTGCAGGGTCAGTGTCCAGTGAATTCCGCGAAATCCATCCGGGACGGCGAGCGCCGCAATCCCTCCGAGCAGGTTGAAATCCTGCATAAAGGTTGCAATCGATGTCTTGAGTGTCCTGTTTTTCAAAAATGGAAAAATCAGGCACAGATACATCGGGAGACTGCACAGCTGAAACGGGAAAAACCACCAGTTGTAATGCTCGTGATAGATTGCCACATACAAAAAAATCTGTTTGTAGATCTCGCAGACCGCAAGGAAGACCCCGCAGAAAAACAGAACGTGATCGGACTGCCTTTCGGAGAGTGAAGATCGAAATGAAAATGATAATGATGAAAAAGAAAAATGTTTGTCCATAATGCCATCAGTATAGCACGCCAGGAGGAGCAGGACAAGTCAGAAAATGGAATCATACAGGGAAAGAAATACAGAAAAGAGATACAGAAAAAAAGAGATAAAAAAGAAATTATAGAAAAAAGAGATAGAGAGATAGAGATACGGAAACGAAAGAGATACAAAAAAGAAATAGAGAAAAGAAAGGGACAAAGAAGACATGTTAAAGTGTGAGAGAACAAGCGTGATGAATCTGGAAAATGCAATGCGCGGAGCGCGCAATCCAATGAACAGCTGGGCGCGGATGGACAGTGCCTACGATGAGGATGGCAACTACGTGCTCGGTCCGAATGATCTCGATCTGGCAAGACGATTGAGAAAGGCGGGAAGCGATCATCGCAAGTTTGTGCGCCAGATTTTTGTCTCCGTTGATGTGACAGCGCCGATGTACTGGTGGAAGGAGTATGACACCTATAAAGTGGCAACCGTCGCAAATTCGACGAGCACGATGCACAAGATCCATGCAAAACCGTTTGAACTCGATGATTTCAGCCATGATCACATGACGGAGAAGACGCTGAAATTCATGGAGACAGTGGTTGCACAGTTGGAGTCGATCCGCCTGAAATACATGCAGGAGGGAAAAAACAAGGAAGACTGGTATGACATGATTCAGCTTCTTCCGTCCAGCTACAACCAGATGCGCACCTGCACGATAAACTACGAGACGCTGATCAACATTTATTTTGCGAGACGTAATCACAAACTTCAGGAGTGGCATACATTCTGTGACTGGATTCTGTCACTGCCTTATGCGAAGGAGCTGATAGTAGCCGAGGAGGAGACGAAGGAATGAGATTGATATCAGCAGTGGATCGCCACTGGGCGATCGGAAATCAGGGAAAACTTCTCGTGAGCATTCCGCAGGATCAGAAACGATTCCGCGATCAGACGATCGGCGGTGCGATCATCATGGGAAGAAAGACGTTTGAGAGTCTGCCCGGACAACAGCCCCTCTATGGAAGAATGAATGTGATTCTGACAAACAACAAGGATTACAAGGTGAAAAATGCAGTTGTCTGTCACAGTGTCGAGGAGGCACTTGAGGCAGTCAAGGATGTTCCGGAAAATCAGGTGAGCGTGATCGGCGGGGAGAGTATTTACCGGCAGTTTCTTCCGTACTGCACCGAGGCGGACGTGACCTGGATTGATTTCACCTATTCAGCAGATACATTTTTGCCAAAACTCGAGGAGACGGACGGATGGAAGCTCGTCTCAGAGAGCGATGAGCAGACCTATTTTGACCTCTGCTATACCTATCGCCTTTACCGGAGAGAAAAATAAAAGATCTGAGCGTATAATGAATTTTGTAAAAAATATTTTCAGAAAAAACGCAACAGTTGCTAAAA
>OOBK01000352.1_pt1 | contig 32307 bp, 57 predicted proteins | sample 1671541 | NCBI WGS metagenome assembly OOBK01 (sample SAMN06348167, study PRJEB24527) | human gut metagenome | biome: human gut; feature: ankylosing spondylitis patient; material: feces | host: Homo sapiens | place: China | collected 2015-10 | reverse complement strand
TGATCACCTCCCAGCATTAAAAATATAAATAAAAAAAGCCGCCACCTATTGCAAGTACGTTATGCAACGGGTCACGGCTCCTAGAGCTACCAAGAATATGCATATTGATACGGCTATGCACTGCCCTTATATTTTTTCCAATGAGCTTATTATATATCTATTTCCCGTATATGTCAATTTGATCTATCGCTCATATGAGCGAACCGCGCCCCATAAATTCATAAACGACTTAGAAAGTTATCATAGGAGCCAAGGCACAAAAACGGCAAACAGAAAGAAAAACAGTCCCAAGAAGAAGAAAACCGCAAGGTTTTTTCTTGTATATTTCTTTTTCTTTTCTTCTCTTCTCTTTTCTATTCTTCTCTGGGTTTCCAAACGGTATACCAACCGGTTACAAACTGGTATACCAAGCATAAACGCATACACATGATACAACGCTGGAAGACGCAAAAAAGACAGCCCCGGATGAGCTGTCTCAGTGTTATTTTATTTTCTTCGTCCTCTTGACTTTTTGCTATTTTTGAATTATTATACAGTTATCAATATTCATGTTGATTCATAGCGTTCCATGATTTCGCTGTGAGTCGTTCAGATCAATGGCTGAACGTTGAGTTGAAAAACATATGGGAACGTATGCAAACGGGAGAACAGCGTAGCTTTTTGGCTACGCTTTTTCTCTATTCTGAAAATCTCGGAACAAGTGCACCGTCTTTAATTTTTACCGGAACGCGGCTCTTGCTTTCTGGAATATATACCTCTTTCCCAGTTTCGCCGATGAATTTTTTCGCAGGGTGCACGACTTCCCGATACTCGTATTCTGCTCCCTCTTCTGTCCACTCGATAATCTTATTAAGCTTATTGATATATACAGCGTTATTGTCGATCATTTCCGCGCCAGTCGATGCCCTGCCCTTCTGATATGCTGCGTTGATTGCTTGCATAACAAGAGCCAGCTCTTTCCCGGTTAATCTTTCTATAAGCTCTTCAGGGACTTGGCTCTTAATCGCGTCCAATGTTCCGGCTCCCTTGAATCCTGTATAATTTTCAATGGCTCTGTTCATTTTTATTTGATGTTTTCTCATTTCCTCAACTCCTTCCTTTGATCTGTTTTTATTTCACAAACTCGTAAATTTTATCGTTGTATTTGCTTTCTTTGTGTACGCTATATTTCATCTTGATTTCATATTTTCCCGATTTGTTCCAGCGAGTAACAGTTGGCTCTGTAGTTATCCAATATCTGCTGCCGTCTTCGTTCTGTGCGAGTATGTCGCCTTGACAGTCAACGCTTAATTTCATGCAGATAATACGCTTGTGAAGTTCTCCGATCTCTTCTCCAACAAATAACGGACATGATTTTTTGAATCCTTCAACTATTTCTTGATTCGTGATATCAACATATTTCATTTTTCTTTCCTCCTATTCTCTATATTGTTTTTCTGTTCCTTACAAGTACTATTATAGTCTATTATCGTGTATATGTCAATATTCTATTAACGTGTATTTTATTTTCTTCTATATTCCATTATGTCTGCTGGCTGGCAGTTTAGCAACTTGCACAAGTTACATATAACCTCGCAAGTAACATTTTCGTTTTTAGTCAGCTTTGCGACCGTGTTGGAATGCAGACCGTTATTTTTTAGCCATTGTTTATTAAGTTCTTTCTTTTCTAATACTTCCCAGAGTTTAGAAAAATCTATATAACCATTTTCCCCGTAGTTAGCCATGCGCAACACCTTCTTTCTATTGTTTACTTATATAATATATGATAATAGATTTTACTCTTATAGTCAATGTCTATTTTTGTGTACTACTTGCACAAGTAAAGCAAGTTTAGAAACGTCTATTTTTGTGTACTTTGTCAATTTACTTACCGTCTATTATCGTGTATTATAATAACTGTAAACGAGATACAGCAACAGCCACACAGAACAAACAACCGGACGCCCTGAACCACTCAAGCCAATGAGGACATAAGCAAGCGATCTGATTAATTGCAAAACCTGAGGCAGTCGCAAAAATAAAAAAGCCGGCGCACCCAACCACAAGCGAACCGGCACCAATCAAAAAAAATAATAAGAAAGGCGGAATCATTATAACACAGATTCCGAAAAGGTAAAAGACTATGTTAAGAATTGAAGAAATCAGAAAAGCACTTGAAGAGAGAACAGACCGCAGCGCATGGAATAAAGGAGTTACAGCTTACGCCCTTGAACTCCTGGACGTATACGAGGAGCGCGCAGAGTATGAAGGCAGAGACGCAGAAGACCGCAAAGAATTCAGGGAATGGTTAAAGAATGGCGCGGACGGCTGGGAGGCGTACAGCTGGGGCGGTTCAGCTCTTATCTATAACAGCGACATAGCAGAGCGACTCTGTACACCGTCAGAACTCAAAAAGACACGCAACGGAGAACGCAGACCAAACAGGGATGAAGAATGGCTAGACACTCAGGCAAGAGCATTATTCCAGGCAGCTAACAGATTGACCGCGGAAGCGTTCAGAAGATAAATAACCAACCGGGGAGAAATCCCCGGAACTTTTAAGCAGATCAGGAGGAAAGAAACATGATTAATATAGATATGTGGCACAGCCACAAGCCGGAAGAAGTGACCGGAATAGATTGGAGCTTTAGCGATTTAGATTTCGTATATCGTGGCAATCTGTACAAAGATGAAAAAATGATCGGTGATTATGAAGCGGACACCATGCAGGAAGTGAAAAAAGCTTTTCCACAATTAGAAGAAGGAATACAAGAGGCATTGAACTAGACAGGAGGCGAAGAAAATGAAAAAGATAATTGACACTATTATTATAACTCTATTAATTGCGGCGATCAGCTCGGGAGCTACCCGCGCATACATGATTAGAACCGCGAAACCTTCCACGCCTTGCGCTATTGCATGGAATGGAGAAGTTCACGAATACAACTAAAACATATCACCCCACCCGCCACGGAGGAACGAAGGCAGAAAGGAAAACATATGGAGAAATGGCGCGTTAATTGGTGCGGTAATTATTCGGAATTTTCCGCAATTTTCGACACGAAAGAAGAAGCGAAAAAATTCTACAATTCATTAATCGCAAGAAACAAAAAAATTTATAGCGTACATATAGCCGGATAAGTTCCGGCTTTTTAAATACCGCGGAAGGAGGCGGATCACATGGCAAAAAATGAAATAGCATTTTACAGAGCCAAGACAGACAGCAATATAATTATTTTTGAATGCTGCGGACGTGTTCAGGCGTTCCGGGTTATTCCGGACAGCCATTACTATTATAAAATTGACGGCGGTACAATCCGAGCCGATCACGGCGCGAAGGGATTGCTTGAAGCACTGGAGACAATGACAGCTGCAGACCTTGAAAAGATCATAAAAAGAATATTTTAAAACACAAGCCCGGAAGTCTTCCGGGCTATTCGTGTACCCGTGTAGGACTTGCGCCGGTTCGATTCCGGCGGCGGGTTTCTCTGTACATTGATAATATAACATGTTATGCTATTGATATATAACGCCATTATTTGAGCTTTTAAGGCGTTTTATTGGCATAGTCTAACAACTCAGTACCGACCGAGCAAAAGACCGCAGAGCGAGCGCACGCAACGCCACAACAGCACAACCGCGCCCACGTTCATGGGATAAGCCGGGAAATGTATAACCGCGCCACAAGTGCGCCCCGATCCCGGGAAGGAAGGCAGCGGAGAAAGTGAACCCAGGCGCAGACAATCGAGAACGGATCAGCGGGAGAAGTACGCCCAGCGCAAACCGTAGAGCGCCCATTATATAGACCGCAGACCGTACAACGGTAATTGTATAGCCTAATGATATAAAAGCCATAGAAACAGCAAAACAGAACGTCACAAGGCAGAACCACGCCCCGGAGATATTACGCAAGAAAGAACCGCCCACAGATCATAGCAGGACATCAACAGATGCACCGGACCAGTGGAGCGGACCAGCTGCGGGAAAGTTATTCACACGACAAAATCCCAACAAAAAAGGACGCCGAAACCAACAGAAATTTCGACATCCAGATTTTAGCCCTCTTGAAAAAAGTACCGATCTCTTTTTTTGGCGAATTTTTCTAGGTTCGGAAAAATCCCCCTAAAAACGCGCCACTTTCCAGGCTTTCAAAAATTTTTTAATTTCTTCCAGTGCTTCCGAATCCACCTCTACTAATTTCTTTCAAACATGTTACAGCTTTGAACCATAGTCTCGGTTGATTTCTTATGACTCTGAACTGACAAATCCTGTCATCTTTGCGAATCACTGTATCACGAATCGCATAAGCCATGAATCCCCACTGGTCATCATTCCCATTGCAACTGTTGTCAATGATTCCCATACTGTTCGCACTAATAATACCAAACCGTCTAGGCGTTGACGATCTAGGCAGCACCCATGCTTCATAACCATCTGGAAGAATCATGCCGACTCCAAGCGGAATCAATCTCAGCTCACCTTTTTTCATTGCCACATCTTCTGCCGCTCTCAGGTCAATCCAGTCTCCATTTGTTACTCTGAAAATTTTTCTCACCTTGTCACCCATGCTATTCGCAAAATACTTAATACTAATTTCCATTGTAAAAATCCTCTATCTTTCTTTCTAGGTTTATCCCGACTTTAAACATTCATTCTTCAACGCTTTCAGAAAACAACTCACTTGATTTCCGAATCAGTTCACAAGCTTGATATGCAGGACGATGAAAATTCTCACTTGCCTTTTTATCTGTTGGCAGCTCAGCTAATCCACCGTAATGCCTCTGAGAATCAGCGTTAATTTCCGCTTGACTTCTTCTTGTCTCTGTACTTCTTTTCACTGTTCATCACTCCAATCCAATCTCTGACCGCAACCGCTACAATATTTTCCATAAGGCTTGTCTATTCCTCTAACTGAAACCCTATCCTAATCTTCTCCACTTACAATGTCTTGTGTACATCCAAATCACTTGTCCTCTTTCTCCGTCTTCTGTTGCTCCATGCACATTCCGGGAAATTATTCTTCCTCGGTCTGTATCTTCCGAAAACTCCATGATGCCACACGCTGATTTCTCTATCATCCATCATAATCTTCTCCTAAAACCACGCCCAAAGAAACGCAAGCGCAATCACAATTGCATGAAAGCATTTCCATAATACCCACGCAAGTTCACTTTTTTCGTTCCGGCGATTATTAATCAGATATATCCATATCGCACTATAGCCGATTATTCCAACCACAATGCTTGCGATTCTCAAGCCTAGCTTAATCTGTTCCATGCACATTCTCCTCTTCTAACAGTTCAGGATTGTCAAATACGTTTCCGACAACTTCCATCTCATTTAACTTGATATTCGTGTCCGTAAGTGGCATCGAATAACAGAACGGCTCGCATTTACTTAATTCATCCGTTGGAATCACTTCATAATGCCATCCAATTACACTGTCTATTACTTCTTCGCTTTCCACTTCTATGACGTCGAACTCTCCGAATACTGCTTTTACAAGATCATCCGGATTACCATGACACATCAAAATGTCGTTTTCCCATATTTCCTTGCCTTTTAAATCAGTCAAATTCGCATATCGGCAAATGGTATCTTCATCAACAAGAAATTCACCATCAAGGCTTTTATCGTAGATATAATTCTCATCACTAAGATAGCCATGCACCCATGTTCTGTCGAGATGCTCATTACTATCCATTGCATGAATATGTTTCGCTCTGAAAAGTATTTCTCTATTCATAACTGTCAACCACCTCCAACTCTTAAACCCAAAATTCCATGTGCAGATATTTTCCCGGATACTCTGTTTCCCAATAATAATGACCGTGATAATCATCCTCACAAGATCCAGCCCATTGTTCGCACCATTCTCTGCATCCGTTATTCCATTGCTCATCACCAGTGTGATGATTTGTAATATCCGCACAGTCTGAACACATTCCATCCATATCAAGATTTTCTTTGCACCATGTTTCTATTTCTTTATTGAGTTTATTTCTTTTCTCAATTTTATTTACTATTTTTTTTGGAATTTTCTTCATATTCCTCAACCACTTCCAGCTTCTTCAAGTCCTCGATTAACCATGTCTCTTCATTGCCTTCCCATTTGACCATTGGAAAGTCTACATCAAAACGGCGATTTAAACTAAACCAATTAGTAAGACCGTCTTTATATGTAAATAAAGTACCATCTTTATCTCTTACGATGTATTTGAATTCTTCTTTAAGATATTCCAAAAAAGCTCTGTCCTTTTTGCTTATCACTATCACTGGCTTTTCGATGTACTCTGACTCTGCCCACTCTCTTCTTGCCTTGTCACAGTCTTCCATCTCCAAAAACAAGCATGCTGTACATGGAGCGTCACAGCAATCCGAAACTTCATTCGTATTTTTATCAACCCTAAAATCGTGTCCTTTGCAAGCAATCTCCACAATCTTTTTTTGCAAATCTTTCTTTATTTTTCATGGTTATCATTCTCCCTCAAATACAATTACGCTTTTTCTAATTGCCTCTCTAATATTTTCATGCAATTCATCCAAATCCCATCCATCAGCATAGGTAAATAAGCTATCCTCTCCATTTTCCGTGAATGGTAATCCTTGTGCTACCAAAAACTTTGTACAGCTATCAAAGCCAGTATCTTTGAAAATCTCGCAGTTATACAATTCTTCTAATTGCTTTTTAGAATATTTATTCTTCATCTCTTCCACCTCGCTTAACAATTTCAATGGCTTTCGCCCAATTATCCCAGGAACATTTATCAGAAAATGCATAAGCCGTTCCCTTTGATTCACTATATCTTCTAAGTGCTTCTGATTCTTTATGCTTTAATTCATTCAGAACTTTCTCCACATCAAACGCTGTCGGCTGGCTATCTACCAATTTGCAAAGTGCATTAGCTTTGTCCGGTGGATAATTGTTCAAGATTGCCATTCCTACTATCTGTTTTTGAAATTCATCAGCATCAATTAGTCTGCTCATAATCATTCTCCTTTGTACGGCTTCGGTAATATCTTTTTGCAATTCGATTGCTTGTTTTTGTATTGCTCACTCATTGGAATCCATCTGCAATTAGATGGCTCATAAATGCCATTAACATCTATACGATCAAGCGTAAGGTTATCAGAATATCCATTAGCTAAAGCCCATTGTATAAACATCTTTTTATCATTTCTCCATTCATCGCACACAACAATCCCGCGTTTGCCATAAGCATTATAGTGAATATCTTTTTCTCTATAGCACCTACTCATCATTGATTTGTAACATCCTAGCAACCTACTTCCAGTCATTCCGTGTGTAATATTATTTCTGCTCATTTCTTTTAAATGCTCCTTAGCTAAGCATCCGCACGAGTGATTTCCTTTTCTTGTCAAAACGTCCGTACTAGTTATACAGTCATTTCCGCAATCACAAAGGCATCTCCACATTGCATAACGTCTATTTCCTATTCCAATAAATTCGATTGCTGTTAATTTTCCAAATTTTTTTTCCTTTTAAATCCTTTATTTTTCCCATTTAAACATCATCTTCTTTCATTGGCTCCGGCAATGGCATCCATGCAACACAAATTAAATAATCATCATCTGTCTCAGCAATGTATCTTCCATTTTCTTCTTTTACGCAACCAACAATCATATAACCGGCACTGTCACAACAAAGAGCTTCTCCATCCGGTAATCTCTCACTGCATGGAATCCACTTCTGACTTTGCAGTGCAATAGCAATTTTCGCAAGTTCGATAGCATCAAGCCATTCTCCACATTTTTCTTTTTCCTCAAACTCAGCTAACTTCTCAATAGCTTCTGACAGCTTATTCTTGTCCTTAATCACTGCTTTTCCACAGTGGTATGTTGTTAATCTCTCTTTCATTCCTTCACCTCTTCCAGCAAGCCATTCACAACCAATTCACCATACTAATCTTGATACAACCTCGGTTTACCGAGGATTCGTTATTCCTTTCCTGTTGAAATTTCTTCTACAAATTCTTTTATAATCTCGCTATCTTTTTTGTCATTAGGAAGTATGATTTTCCTATCGAAAATGTTTTCGAGCCATTCATCATTAATTCCAATTGTTTCATTCGGATTTTCTTTCTTCTTCACTCAATCACCTACGCAAATCTTAATTGTTCTGCAATTGCTTCAATCACATTTACAGTGACTCCATTTCCGGCTTGCTTGTATAACTGGCTGTCAGAATTTACAAACTGTGCTTTTTCAAAATAATCATCCGTCCATCCTTGAAGTCTGAAACATTCCTTTGGAGTTAATTTTCGGATCGCTATATAGCATTGATATTTTTCATACCAAATCGCATATACAACCAGTTCTTCCGATACCTGAACGAAGATTCCCTGATTGCAACTCGTGTCGAGCGTATTCGCAAGGTCATGTCCTACTCTGCACTCTGAATAACCCTGTTTTGTTGCTTCGGCTACCTTAACTGCAAGTTGGTTATCTTTTTGCACTGTTGATAATGCGTTCACTACTCCATCGTCTCTGACTTCACTTTCGAGGAATTCATGTCTGGAGATTTTGATGTTTCCAGCTTCACAATCTTTGCGGATTTCTTTTCCGTAATCACTACGAACATTCCGTAGCACTCCGAGCGGCTCTATTCCTACTCCATGTCTATCCTGTCCAGTAAGTGTAAACATCGGCTCACCATCTTCTTTGAATCTCCGTCCATTCTGTCTTTTTTCAGCGCGATCAGGAGTAAGAACAGGAATTGCGATCTTATTCCCCTCCCCTTTATTTGTTGTTAGGGTCGGACTCACACCGTTTGAATCGTATACATTTCCGTTCATCCCTTTACCTGATGGATTAACATTGCACACAACACCAACACTTCTAGGTTCTTTGTAATCTCTGCTTGTCAGTGTTGGACATATTCCTTCATACTCTCTCGCTTTTCCATCTTGTCCAATATAGCTTGTGTCAAAAATAATCGGAACTTTTGGCTCTTTATTCCCCCCAGGTTTTGTACTTATAGTCGGAGCTAATCCTTCGCTGCTATATACTCTATCCCTCTGTGAATTTCTCCCGTTCAGACAGCCGAACAAATTTAACGAAACACTATTTTCTCCGTCTGCTCTTTCGACAGGAAATACTTTTGCAGAACCTCTCCCTCTAAGATGTCCGATAATGAAACACCTTTCTCTGTTCTGTGGTACTCCAAAATCTTTGGAGTTGAGCACTTGCCATTCTGCATCATACCCACACTGCTCCATTTCAATGAGCAGTCTGGCGAAATCCCATCCTCCATTAACACTAAGCAAATTCTTAACGTTCTCAATGAAAAGGTAAGTGGGTTTATCTTCTTCTTTGAGCTGTCCAATAAGGTACATAACTCTGAAAAACAAGCTTGAACGGTTTCCCTGAAATCCAAGTTGTTTTCCTGCAACTGAGATGTCTTGGCATGGGAATCCGAAACACCAACAGTCTGCTTTCGGAATATCATCGGCACACACTCTTCTAACGTCATTTGCATACCATTCTCCGTTTCTGTATTCATCTTTTAAAATCTCCTTCTGCCTTTTCTTCTGTGGTAATTCATCCAGTCTCTTTCTTTGTTCGTCCGTCAGAAGATGCATGGAAATATAACTTGCTGTAGCGAACTTATCAAACTCGCAAAAACCAACGCATTCATGTCCGGCAAGTTCCATTCCTCTTCGGAAACCACCTATTCCGGCGAACCAGTCTATAAATTTCATTTTGGCATCACCTCCTGGAAATCCTCAATGCTCATCTGCACTTCATCTTCAACCGCAAGCATTTCATTCTTTGCCCGGCCGGAGCTCCGTCTCCTTTCTGTATTCTTTTCTAAAATTCTCTTATATTACATGTTCCAATCTTGTCTTGCCCCAGAGTTTCCACAAATCCCATTGCTGTAAGCTGTAGTCGTTCCATTCACTCCATAAGCATATCTGAGTCCTTTATCTCCACTGATTCCCTGCCAGTGCATTGATGTTTCATACAACTCCTTGAAATCGTCCGTATCATAATCTTCTTTCGGATTTTCTTCCACGTACCTTTTCGCACTAGCTTTAGTTCCATACCCGCACCTAGATACAAGTTTCATAAACTCTTCTGCTTTCACCTTTTCTGTACCTCCATGAGTTTCTTCACCAGTGCTGTCTCATTGGTCTCACAATCATGCAGATGATGATAACCTGGCTCCGACAGATATGATTTTGTGTACGTGCTTTCCGGGTTCTCGTCCGTATATCTTTCTTTCCAAGCTACATACTGTTTATACTCACAAATAACGATTGCACTTCCATCTGGAAGAATGTATCTGTAATACACTTCGTCAGCTTGTGGCACTTCAAACCATACCGGCCAATCTCTATAAGTTTTCAAAAACTCTTTTCTCTGGTCATTATTTTTCAACTTTGGTAATTCTGGCTGTGCAACTTCTTCAACTTCTCTTGCAATATCTTCATCCATGTCTCTAGCAGCACCTACCATCACCATAAAACATGGTTGATACACTTCCTCGTCCTTCATAAGCAATACTGCTTCCGGCATATACACTTTTCTGTCTTCTGGATTCGCAACTATAATACTTACGTCCGAATCCTCGTTAAATTCACCTAAATATTCTTTTAATTCCTTATTTTCCATTTTCCTGTCGGAGCAAAGAGCTCTTTTACGCTGGCCAGCAAATCTCCGTACTCCTTTCTGTAATTTATTTATCCTGTTCTTCCATCCACCTAAATGCATCAATAACCTTGTCGTATCCGAATGTTCTTTCCATGCATCGTGTGTGCATCAATCTGTGTCCCATGTGTGATAGACTGTTACTAATGCAAGCCTTTTCTCCGCAAATAACGCATCTGTACATATCCTCTTCTGTTTTTCCAATTCTGTATTTACGGAATGTCTCCACATTTTCTTTGTCTATCTGCTCATAGTCCTCATGTACTTTAACGTCCATCACTTCACCTCATTCGCAAGTTGGAATCCCATTCTTGCTGCATTCTTCAAGTTATCCTTAATCAATGCTTTGTTCGGACTTCTGTGTGTATCAAGGAACTTCCACAACTCTAACTGTTCAGTTGGTTTCTTTGCTATGTAATCAGCCATGTAATCGTACTCAGCTTTTGCGACTTTCAAACACTGAATCATGTAATCTATCTTGTCTCCAATATTCATGACTTACTCCTTTACCGCATATCTGCTTTCGCATATTGCAAAAAACTTTCCGTCATGCTCTTCGCAATATCTTTTCAGCACTTCCTCGCAAGAATCATGATTGTCAATTTCCTCTTCGTGAACAACCGTTCTTTTTTCGTCTATTACAAGGCAATAGAGTTTCTGAACAACTTCAATTTCTTTCTTTTCATGTTCTTTCTTGTACTGTTTGAGGATTTCGATAGCTCGTTCAGGATGTTTTGCCTCTAATTCACTACAGATAATACCCATGCCATTGTTATAGGCACTCAGCTTGCAACAACTGCAATTCCTTCCATCACATATTTCGCCCCTAAGTCTAATTGCCTCTTCTGCTGTCAGTTCTTCATCTACTGGTTCAAACATTTCGTCTGTCCAACAATATCCATATTCAACAATCCTGTAAAACCCATCGTAAACCGTATCAATGGTTACAGTTTCACCGCAAATCCTAGACATATTATCTCTTGCAAGCACTTCTCCATAGTATTCTTCTCCCACTAAGTCTTTCCTAACTCTTACTTTATCTCCAACTTTGTATTTCATTATTTACTTCCTTTCACCTTACACAACCGCTCTATCTCATTCAGGACAGCCAGTGCGATATTTTTCGCAAATCCCGTCTTTCCGTTCTCGCAATAGATTTTGTCAATCACTTCGCTGATCTCAACTTGAACCGTATCTGAATAATCGCCATTCTTCAAAAATTCATTGAACGCAAGCCAGTTTTGTGTAATCACTTTGTAATACTTTTTTCTTTCTTCTTCCGTCATGCCAACACCTACTCAAATGGAATCTGCATCTGATCTGCATCTGCAAATCCTTGCGAACCTTCAAGCCATCCATAAATCTTATTTTCAGTAAAGCTGTTTTTAAGTCGCTTACTTTCAACCTCGTAATAGAGTGGAATGAAATAGTCCTGCAATCCGCCATCACGGTCTTTTGCAATCTCAATGACGTTTGAAGCTGTATACAAGTCATCATCTGCTTTCCAACCAAACATCTGCATACTGAGTCGCTTGAAGTCATTATTCACTCTGTGAACGATAAAAGCATTGTCTACAGCATTTCCGATATCCGCAGTTCCTGAAATGTCATCCAATCTCAAGAATCCCATTGCCTTTCTCGGATGGGCTACAAACATGATATGAATATCGTACTTCTGAGCCATCTCATGCAATGTCCATGTAAATGCCGTCTGAGCCTCGTATTTATTATCAGAAAGTCTTTTTATGTCGAAAGCCATCAAATTATCGAGTATGACCAAATCGGGCTTATTTCGCTCAAATTTGCGTTCTAGCTGATCTTTGATTGCCAAGAAGTCATTTCCGTACTCGTTGTTGTACAGTGAGAAGTTGTTTGACAGCCATTCAGCTATCTTCTCTTGATTCTGCCTTGACACATTGTAGTAACCTTCAAACTGCGTAGGTTCTGCATACGCCTTGCCCGCAGCTTGCAAATTCATCCACCGCATGAAGTTCTGCGGCGACAACTCTCCTGAGTAAACAGCGACCTTATTTCCATCTTCTACGCAATCCAAACATATCTCTGATATCACTGAGCTCTTCCCGGAAGCGCGCAATCCTGAGATCACCGAAGTGTATCCTGTTTTCAATCCTCTCATGCGCTTATCAATGTCATTGATTCCAGTTTTGACGAATCGCTCTGGTGGTTTTGGCATGGTCAGAATATCTTTTGCAGTCAGGAAGATTGGCTTACCTTCCTTTTCTTCGATTTTCTTTCGCTCAGGCTGGCTCTTCGGTTTAGCGTATATTTTGCGTTCATACTCCTGCTGTTTCTTCTCGTAAGCATCCGGCTCATACAGTAAACGAACATCTCTCCATGTCTTATCTGCACACGAATTGTGAAAACAATGAAATCCGATTGCACCGCTTGAAGCTCTGAATATACAAGCATCTTTTCCATTGTGGTTACTGTCGAACGGACAAACATCTAAAATATATTTTGTTCCGCCCGAATAAGAAGTTTTTCTATACCGCAGTCCGTACTTATCGAGCCATTCATCTAAATCAAATTGTGAAGGCTGATAGTTGTTATACTTCTGTGGCTTTTCTTCACTTGGAAACATATCAGCCAATTTCTTCAAATATGCAACATCATTTACTTTGATATTCTTCGCATCGCCTATAATATGGCTCATTCTATGCGGTCTTTCTTTCGTGTCAGCTCCCTTTTGAGCTTGCGTTCCATACAGCTTGCAAACTCTTGCCGGATTGAAATTCTTCAAGTCAATCTGTATATCTTCATTCGAAAAATACATATCCAATACTTGCAAGCACTTCTTTATCAGCTCTCTTCTGTCTTCTGTATTCTTTAATTCAACTCTATAAAGTAGGTGTACTCCATTTCCGCTAAATCCGAACACAGGGTCATTGAAACCGATATTTTTCATGAATGAAAAAACTTTATTCCCGGTTTCTTTCGCCTTAGCAACTTGTTCATCACTGGATGATGTGCCAGTAGGCCTGCTTGGATCAATGTCAATGAACAGATACTCATATCCTTCAACATCATTGTCACTTGTTGTTATTTTGATATTTTTGATAAATCTATTACTCTGATCGCGACTATAGCAAGCCTCATTCAACGCATTTAATGTGATATACATATTGCACTTTGCATATTCACGTACATCCCTGTTCAATGCCGTTATCAAATCATCTGCACTTTTGAAATATCCGCTATACATTTGCTTGCTGCTATACATGACACGAACTTCAAATAACTCTCCATCCGGTTTAAGAATGGATACTGCCTTCCTGATTTCGCTTTCATCAATCATTTATTGCCACTTTCTACCGGAAGGACTCGCTTCCGTATCATTTGTTGTTTCTGTTTTCTGCTGCTTTGGAAGTCTGCTCAACTTATCCCATATCACACCTTGATATCCACAAGCCATGCATTCATCAACCACTGTACGCAATGCATCGATTCCGTAATCACGATAAGCCGATACAAATTGCGTAATTGCTTTCTTCAAACCCATTTCCGTGAGATGATGTGTTGACTTAGGCTTCTTTTCATCCTTGTATGTCATCCATTCTCTTAAGCAATTCAGCAAATCATTGTCAGATAGTACAACTTCGCTTTTCGGATGAATTCCGTTATCGAGCAAATATTCCAAGTTAGCAAGATTAGAACTTCTTCCAAAAGAGTGTACCTCTCCGATAGGAGACTCTATACTCTTATCTATACTATTCTTTTCTTCTCTATTCTTATCTATTCTATACTGGGTATCCGACTGGTCTACCGCTGGTATACCAAGTGGTAAATCGTCATCAGATTCCGCAGCATTTCTAAGGGAATATCTACCATTCGGCTTTACTGTTAGGCGAGCTTTCTCTTCCTGATAAATTGTTTCCGTGTATCTGTCTTTCCGCAAATAATTATTGATTCTCCAATGCTTGATTACGCATATCCCGTCTGGAAACTGGATAACAAATGATTTTGCAACAAGCAGATCATAGTCATTCTGATTCGCTCCGATAATCTTCATTACTTTCTTTGCATTATTGAGGAATCCATCATCGTCAGCTCTCATGGATAGATGGAAATACAATGCTTGAGTGGATAGTGGCATTTCTAAGAAAGCATCTGAATCAATAATCTGTTTGGAAAACATTCTCTTCTCTGCCATCTAAACACCTTCTCCCTGTAATAACTTCAACACCATTTCACCCTGATCTCTGTTGTGGCAGAATACAAACTCAACTCCATATTTCTTCTGCATGGTCATACAAGCCTTCATTAGTGTGATTCCCCTTGTAGCTTTCGGATATAGCTGCATACCTTTTCTTCTCACGAATAATCTAGGATTCTTCCATTTGTGCAAATCCTCAAGCCGTGTAATCGTTGGATTGTAGATATCTTTCGTTCCCTTTATCAGTCCGCCGACATTCTGTACCAATACATACAGCTTAATGCCATTGTTCTGCGCCAAGATACATTCATCCTTAAATCTTGCGTGCTGTTTGCCACATACATTCCCAACAAGCTCCTGAATATCCTTTTTGGTGTCTACTGTTACGTTGTATGTCCCGAGGAAGTCCATCTTTTTCACTGGAATCCCTCGTTGCTCCTTCCGAAAGATCACATCCATAACTTTGTCATTCGCTAAAATGTAATCTCCGGTCGGCAAGGGAGCTTCTATCACTTCTATCCCAAGCTCAGTCCAGTAGCGTTCTTTTTCAGTGTGCTTACCGTCCTGCTGCCCCTTATCGCTAATCAGTATCACCGGAATCACCTCTCTTGTATGTTCGTTCGCTTTCTAAATAGTCCTCTTGCTTCTCTTGACGCTGTATCGCACCTTTTAATCGCTTCAACGTACTTTTGTTGTTCTCTGAGTTAATAAACTCATAAACAAGCTCGTAGAGATCGCAGATATCTTTATATTTACGTCTTTCCAGTCTCTCATGATGATACTCTGTAGCCAGTCTGTTTCGCTCATTTCTGTTATTGGCAAATTCAAACTTATGAGCCCAGTAGATATGCCTTTCTTTGGAATCGTATTCTCCAAGTTTCTTTTTCGCTGATTCGTAGGATTCCTTTGTATCCTCCAGGAATTGAATGAAACCTTTTAATTTCTCAGACGGTCTTATTTCCGTTTCCAATCAATCCAGCCTCCTTTCTTCTCAAATACCGCAAATGGTCATATTCCTTACGCGATAATCTTCTAGGACACCACTGCGGAGATAATGTTACTTTTTGCATTACTAAGTGCATTTCAACTATGCACAATCTTTTAAAATCCGTACCTTTATCATTCTTTACAAGCACACAATGCTTGCATTCATTACAACGTGGCTGATATTCTCGAACCTTCGCCCGGTAATCTCTCTGCTTTTGTCTGTAATATTCCGGGTTCGCTTTATACCGCCTACGCTTAAGGAGGGCTTGAATCCCTCCATCCATGATGCAATCATCGTATGTGCAATTAAGACAATCAGGATACGGACAATCCTTTGTTTCTCGCATTTTCTCTATCTCGTATCCTTTGCAAATACTTTTCATAACTGATGCCATCCACCATATTCACATCCACGACTTCTCCACCGACCACTCTCCCGTAAATACAATCAGGATATGGACAATGGAAACAATCGGGATGTACACATTTCTCAGGCTTCTTGTATGGCATATGCCATCACTCCTTAGTTAAACGGTAACTCCTCATCGATACCATCTGGGATATTCATGAAACCATCTGAACTAGGAACAGAGCCGCTTGCGTTATTCTGATTCTGCTGGCTTGCAGCTTTACTTTCAGCAAATTCCTGTTCTTCCACAACTACATCTGTCGTGTAAACTTTCTGACCATCCTTATTGGTATAGCTTCCAGTCTGAATACGCCCTGAGATAGCAACTTGCATTCCTTTACGGAAATACTTCTCTGTAAATTCAGCTGATCTTCCAAAGACAACACAAGGAATGAAATCCGCTGTCGGCTCTCCGTCTTTCTTGAATTTTCTGTTTACAGCAAGTGTATATCTCGCAACCACTGTAGCATTGTCTCCCTGTGAATATCTCACCTGCGGATCTGCTGTCAATCTCCCCATTAAAACTGTTTTATTCATCTATGGAGTCCTCCTTATTTAAGTAAATAAATAACCATGTTTACGATACTTAAGATTAATGCGAGCAAGAATCCTAAAAAACGGAATTAAAAATCCTTTATTCTCAGTGTCTTTATACAGGTAAAAATCAAAAGTCGCTCCAATAGCGTAAAAAATTATTAATAATATTTTGTAAATCATTGTTCCTCCTAGAATGGCGTAAGCCTAAACTCTTTCTCTGCGCCCTTTTCGGCAATCCAAACATTCACATCTGAGTCAACCACACTTCGTATCTCGTCTCTGAACCGCTGTGGATTGCCGTTTTCAGCACTTAAATGTATCAAGCCTATACTTCTTAGACTTTCACTATTAATGCTCTGTATGAGCCTTTTACACGTTTCTAACTCCATGTGAGTTTCCAACACACGTCTGTTCTTTACTCCATCATCTTCCAAAGTGATGTAGTCCATAGAGTAATTACATTCAATCAATCCGTAATTGATATTCATTTTTGAGAAATCATACGGGCAATACTCTGCATCTGTGATGAATAACAGTTTGCCATCCGGCGAATCAATCAACCAACCGTCACAATCTGTCTCTCCATGTGGTACACGGAACGGAATCACTGAGAAACTTCCTAGTTTCTTCCTGTTCATTCGTTTTACGCCCTCAATCTTTTCACCGTAAATCAGCTCAATATTTGATTGCACTTCGTCCGAACCGTAAACCTTGACACCATATTGCATGTACTGTTTGATGTATTTCGCATGATCGCCTCAACCATGCTCGTGAGATAACAAGCAACCAACCACTTTTGAAGTCTGATAATCAATCGTTTTCAGCATTTCTTTTGCTGGCACACCGCACTCCAGGAGAAGAATTTCTCCCCCAGAGACAAGTGCGTAATTATTACCTTTACTTCCAGTGGCAGTAGTTTTCACTAGCATGAAACCACCTCCCTACTCACCGAAAAATTCCTCCCTAACATCGACCACTTCATACCTTGTGGCTTTCATCTTGAATGGCTTTTTATCAGCCTTACAAGTAAACTGTCTGCATATCTCTGGCCTTACTGGATAGATTCTGCATTTTTCTTTTAGTTTTGAATCGTCCATGAACGGACAAGTCAGGTCGTAAACCTCTTTAGATACTGGAAACAAGTGTCTGTAAGGCTTGACATTGTGAGCCTTGATATACTGCTTAATCGTAATAATTTCTTTACTGGATAAAGGCAGACATCTTGAGCAACACGCCCCACATTGACTACACTTCCCATCAATAGTCATGTCATAAGTGTCATTTTTCATATCCTCAATGGCTTCACTTAACCACTTTGTTTGAGCTATCATTCTTTCACAATCTCCACTTCATATCCAAGTTCTTTGCAGATTTCAGAAACAGTCATTTTTCGCTTCTCATCTCTCGTCCAAATACAGTTACGTTCGTTTTTCAGCATCGTTCTAAAACCAGATAACGAAGGACAAAAAACCTTCACAATATCAAGGCAAGAATCATTAGGCCATGTCATATCGCTTTTATAAGCATACAGGGAATTAAACGTTATGTAGGAATTCTCTCTGATACCACTTAATTTTCCAGCTTGATTAATAACAAGGTATTTATCACCATTTCTTAGCTCCACAACCATACCAGTTTTTAAATCTTTTAATTCCATTTCTTTACTCCTTTGCAAACTCTGGTGTTTCCACTTCAACAGCTTCGGATTCAGCCACTACAGTTTCTTCTTCAATTGCAAACTCTTCTGAATTTTCGTTCTCAGCAATCTCTTCCTGTGATGCCTTATACGCTTCATCAAGCTGCAATAATGAACTGGATGCCATGCTATTAAGATTCTTTGGAAATTTCTTAATTGCATTGTTACGCATTTTGCGGACAATCATTGCTTCCGGCGTATCAAGCCAAGCTGCACTCACATATGGCGTTACTGCATATTCGCATTTCAGCATATCATCTACCGTTTCACACGCTCTGAATACTGAAAGAATTTCATCTTTCTTAGCTTTGATTTCCGCTTTCTGCTTATCAGTAGCTTTATAGCGATTTTCACAAATACCAAAAGTCTCATTCATGAGATTGTTTCTGATATGAGCGATCAAATTTGTTCTAACTGGTTCTCTTTCTGCAATCAGATAATCAATCGTTCCGTCTTTCAGCTTTACCGGGTAGACAACTCTTACTGTTTTGTCTGACAATCCTTTAGGAGTCCACTCCGCAGGCTCAATCTCAATACCTCTTCTGCGAGGATATGTGAAGTCATCACCCTCTTTTACAAGCCACACTGGGTAAACCGTATCAACATTGTTACCGAACTGACGAAGCAAGCTGTCGTTTCCATCGCCCTCGATTCCCATTTCAACCATCTTCACCCACTGACCGTTAATCTGTTTACTTCTGAGCTGGAAGAAAACCTCTCTCGGCATCGCATTTGCGTTTAATTTAAGGCTTGCACACTGAGCAACTACTTCTCTAAGATTAGAAGTAGTAAGATTGTTCATGTCAGTCTTATCCGTATTCTGCACAAGCTGATAAATTGCTGACATCGCATTCATTGCACACTGTTTAGAATATTCATCGTACTGCACACCGTTCCGCTCAAAATCCCTTGTAACGAGGCCAGTGATCGTATTTGTCCACTGGCTCAAACCAGTGGTAAATTCTTGCTTTTTAGCAACTTCATTTTTCTCTGCCATTACTCTTCTCCTTTATTTAACCTCTCTGCACCATCCAGGAAAGATACTGAAAGTGCCGATAAGTCCTAATATACTGCTTTTGACAATTACTTCTTTCCCATCACAATCGTTAATCCATACGTTGGCAATATTGGGAAGCGCTCGCATGCTAGATAAATCCTCTCTGCAAAGTTCGGCATCAAAGACATATTTCTTACCATCTTCAAAAGTCTTACCTTTATCGAACATATTCATAAACGCTTTGAGCAATCCAGTAGGTTCAGATTTCTTAAATTCATTCTCTAAATGCTTGTCAATCACACTGTGAACTTCTTCACGCAATCCATCTCTTGGCTTATCGCTTGAAAGTATATCGAAAACCTTATCTCCATCTTCTTTTCCGAATTTCTTAACAAGTATTTTTCTCATACCTTTAGCAATTACGTTATAGTCATTCATCAAATCATTGAGTGTACCACTCATTTCAAGTGTTCCTGTTTCTTTACCTTCTACACGTCCAGTTTTAATCATCTTTTATCCCTCCATAACTTTCAGCTCTTTATCGTCAGTTACCGTTAAATAAATCATCTGAGCATCCATCTCAGGCACATTGAAGTCATTGATACTCTCCGCATTATCCACGAATATCGGACAGCTAACACCGTACAGATTCGATAATGAATGGATAATGTCTAACCCAGCTACGATTCTGTGACCGTTGTTCAAACTTGACAGCGGAACACCATTTACAGTACATTCGCAAGTCTCTTTCAGTCCTCCGTTTATTTGCTCTGCGAACAGCTTGAATGAAACAATCTCGAACATTCCATTGATTTTCTCTGAAATCATGTTCATTTTTGTTCGAATAAAATCTTCCACAAGGTCAATCATCATTTCCTGACGGGCAATCTTCTGTCCGACTTCTTTCTGTTCTGCTTCAAGTTCTGCGATACGTTCTTTCACCTTGGTATTGTCTGCTGCCGCAATTTTCCCGGCAATTTCAGCAATTTCATTTTTCAGAATATCTCTCCGAGCTTTCAGCTCCATTGAAGAAGTGTCCTTACTCATTTCTTCAATCTCTTTTTCAAGTACCGAGATTTTCTCGATAGTTGCCAGATATTCAGCGTTTTCAGAAACATCAGCCACCTTTGGTATTCCGTCTACAGCCTTTTTAACAATCTCATATTCCCTTTGTGCATCTGCCAACTTGGTAGTCAGCTCATCTTTTTCTTTGATAAGAGATTCTTCCAAAGTTTTAAATTTGTCTCTCGATTTAGCAGTCGCCTTTCCATCAGCTTCAATCTGCGAAAGCCTTTTAGCACGGTTTTCTTCAAACTCTGCCTTATCTTTTTCGTACTTGCTTTCATATGCAGTCTTGCGAGCTTCGTAATCAGCAATACGTTTCTGCTTTGCCTCTTCCGGCAAGTCCTGCCCGCAAGTAGGACAAATAAACGAGTCATCCATAAGCGGTTCCAACGGAGTAAGAGCTGGATACGCCTTTGCTTTTTCAGACTTCCACTCCACCAGAAGTCGATTCTTTTCACGCTCATGATCTTCATACTTTACGTGAGCATCCCTGATTTCGCTTTCCTTATTTAACACATCACGCTTGAGATTGTTTAATGTATCCTGCTTTCTTGATAAGTCAGCACGGATATCCATTGACTCGGAAAGCAACTTCTGATTCTCCGCATTCTGAATTTCTGACAGATGAAAATTGAGATTCATGACCTCTTCACGCTTGGAATTAATCTCTTCCAGTTTTCCGCTGCCACCGGAAATCTCGTCTTCTACCTTCTGCAGAGTCGCTTCTTTCGCAGATTTTTCAACTTCCAATGCTCCGACATCTGCAATAACAAGTTGTTTAGACACCTCATCAATTCTTGCTGGAATCTCAACCATGTCTTTGTTAAGTAAGCTCTTTGCTTTGGTGTACTTCTTGAGAATATCGTCTGTACTGGCAATCTTTAATTCAGGAATCAGCGTTGCGTATCTGTCACCGAATGTTCCGGCGATCTGTTCATCAGTGAAATCTCCAACAAATTTCATGAGAATACCACGCTGTTTCTTCCAAGGAAGCGAGTTGAACGCTGCTGGGTTCGTAATCAGATTAAATACATCTTCGTCAACAATTTCAGAAATAAACTCTTTAAATTCCTTCTGTGACTTCGGATATCCGTTAATTTCAAACTCATTGACATTTCCCTGAAACTCTCTTGAGTCTGTACCTCTTTTCTTAACCCACTTCTGCTTCTGAATTTTTTTCAACTCAAACTCTTCATCATCTACAGAAATTCTTGCCTTAACGGAAATCTCAATGTTGTCAATCATCTTTCCGTCTGCATCAAGTGGTCTGATATCAAAATCAGAACTCCCAAGTGAATCCCTGTTAAACAGTAAGAATGTAAACGCATCAAAGATAGTTGTCTTTCCAGTAGCGTTTGCACCGCAGATTTTTGTCTTATCTGCGAAATCAATTGTTCTGCCGGCACATCCTTTAAAATTCTGAATGTCCATTGACAGTAATGTAATTCGTTTCATTGTCTCGTTATCTCCCTTTCATTTTTGTCGATAATAATTACTGCATTATCGGTCTTGCGAATCACATGAAGATAAACGTAATCTTCAAAGTAATTCATCCATTCCATAGGATTAAGTCCGACATCTGCAAGTAGCTTCTTGTTTTTCAATGTAAGTTTCTTCGGTTGCTTCATTTCTACTCCTATGCTATTATTAAATTGGTTTTATAGCCGAGTGCCTGAAGGTTGCCGCCTTTGTTATGGCACTCTTTTTAATATCCGCATATCGCCCACACCGCTGTCATGAGTATTGGTATTGCTACCGCTATCACTCCTACAAGAAATGGTGTCAGGTCATTGTCAGATTTATCTTCTTTCATTACTGGAAGTTCTCTGCGGATATCAATTACTTCGAGTTTCTTTCTCTTGATATCAATTCCATCTAACACTTCCACACCTACTCCCTTGCTTTACAAACCATCAGTGAAATGTTTAGCGACTCACGTTTAATAGCTGCGTTCAGTTCTTCGATTGAATTAATTCCCAGTTCCCTGAGCCTTTCTTCAATCCGCTTTGCTTTCTCGTTCACGCTTAACACCTCATTCCTTTACAAATTTGTAACCGATCACTTTGATTCCTCTCGGAACACCATGCATTTCAATGAGTCTCAGCTTTTCCAAGTCATTCAGATAATATCTTGCTGTGCTTGTGCTTATATGGAAGTGATCCGCAATCTCTCTTACTGTTGGTGGATAGCCGACATCTGAAATGAAGCTGATAAGATATTCGTAAACCTGATCTTTCACTTCATTCACCTCACGTTTCCTATACTGGCAGGCGCATCTGAGCATTTTCAGCGTCAATTTCTTCCTGTAAGAACATTGGAAGTTTATATGATTCAATAATTCTGATAGCTAAATCACATTGGCTCCGCTTGATTGCCTTATAAGTATTCACACCGAATTCTCTTCTGAGCTGTGCATCCACATCACTGTATACTTTGTGCATCAGACTCTTGTTCTTGTAAGCCAGTGCGTTCTTACCGCCCATCAGCGGAACTACTTTCTGATTCTTCGCTCTTGTAATCTTCTGACATTCCAGCGCAAGTAAAGGCATATCCTTTTTAAACTCCTGCAAGTCATCATTGACTTTCTCAATCTTTTCTGTCAGCTCTACGTTTCCCTGAGCAAGCAACTGAATCTTCTGATCGGTTGTCATTGGCTTCTGATAAGCACCAGTCTTTCTGATTGCCGGAAGCACTTCTGATGTAACCCAGTGTTTGAATCTCTTAGCGGATTCCAACTTACTTCCGAAGATTAATGCGTATAAGCCGGATTCGTTGATAATGGTTAAATCCTGCTTCCCGCCAAGGGTGTCACATTTTGTTACTCCCTTGTCATCGTCATGAACATGATCTGAAAGTGCTTTTCTTGAATTTGAATATCCAAGTGCTTCTGCCACATCTTTTCCAACAAACCACGGTTCATTATCAATAGTTACTGTTCGGATATCACCGAACTCTTCTGAATTAAAAATTTGTAATTCGTTCATCTTTCTCCTTTCTACTCTTCCAAGAAATATTCGATCGGAACATTGAAGTATTTCGCAAGAATCATTAACTTGTCTACCTTCGGCTTACTCTTTCCAGTTTTCCAGTCTGAAAAAACTGTTGGTGCAAGGTTCGTGTCTTTCGCAACTCTGTAAGCTGTTAGTTCTCTCTCATTTATGAGTTGCTCAAACTTTTCGTACAATGTAAATCCTCCTTTCAATGCAATAAGAATTTTACGAAAATCCTTATTATACATATTGCATTTATTAAGGAAATCCTTTATAATATCAATAACCACAAAAATATTAAATAGAAAAGAATTAGGTAAAATCTGTTCTTTTTCGGATTTCCTTAACCACAAGTACATTATATTTCGGAATTCCTAAAAAGTCAATAGGTATTTTTATGATTTCCTAATTTTTTCGGAAAGGAATATTATGTATGAAATATTTGCAGAATTGCTAGATCAAAGTGGCAAAAAGACTATTGATGTTGCAAGAGCAACAGGGATTCCATCTTCCACTTTCACTGACTGGAAAAAGGGAAGAAGCACTCCTAAACAGGATAAGTTAAAAAAGATAGCTGATTTTTTCAATGTATCCGTGGACTATATAATGACAGGCGAAGAATCGGTCGAAGAAACTTCCAATAAAGGTTATTACATTGATGAAGAGACAGCTCGTACAGCACAGGAAATCTACAACAATGACAAGATTCTCTTCGACGTATATAATACTGTTGATAAAGAAAGACTCGTTGATTTCGCCAAGAAGCTCGCAGAACTGCGCAAAATAGAGGAAGGTGAGGAATGATTGTACTACAAAGGATATTATATAAATGTAGTAATTCTCGATGAATCCTATGGCGTACCTGGATGCGTAAGGCATAACTCTGATGATTCTTACACGATATTCATTGATGCGTTATTGAATCACGAAAGGCAACGTGAAGTGTTCTTGCATGAAATGAGACATATTTTAGGTGATGATTTCAGTGAATCCGATGTGCAAATGATAGAAATGAAGAACCATATGCATGACTACTGCATAGAAGTTTCAACGGAAATCTTCCCACATGTAAAGAACATGAGAATTATTGGAGCTACTTGATATGAGTTCACGCAAAAAGCAAAATAAGAAATCCAGTGGCTCACTGCTGTTATTAGTAGGCATTATAATTTTGATTTCATTCATTGTAAGCATATTTGAATACATCGTATTTGCTATCGCCATTGCTTCTGTAATACTAATATTACTTTTAGGAATAGGGATGATTGTACATGGGCACAAAGAACTTAAACTTCAAGAAGAACGCATTGAAAGAGAGAACAGACTTCAAGAAGAATGTGCTGAAAGAACGAAGCAGAAAGAAATCGAACGCAATGCTATGAAAAGGAATGCCGAATTAAAATATCAAGACAAAGAAGATAATTATAAGCATTATCTGGATTTGTACAAATGATGCGACCGCTATGTGCGATTATATACAAGCGTGTGGTGCGTTTAGGAACAAGGCTGAAAATAGAAAGGATGGAGAAGAACAGATGATATGTCCTAGATGTGGAGCAAATAATCAAGATGGAAATAAGTTCTGCGTTAGCTGCGGAGCGCAGCTGTTTAACCAAAATTATAATGTTCCGCCAATGCAACAGAATCATAATTCATACATGAATCATCAGCAAAAAGAAGAATTTTACAAGAAAACATGGGTTCTTGTGTTATCATCAATCTTTATACCGCCACTAGGAATCGCATTCTCGTGGATGGCTAGTAGACCTAAGAAGATGGCATTGAGAATACTTCTTACAATTCTTCTAACGATTTCAAGTATAAATTTCATGGTGGTTGGTCGCTTGATTCTTGATGGTGATTCCGCAAAGCAAGAAACTGTTGCAAACAGTGAAGAGAATCATGAATCCGAACGGGAAGAAGTTGTTCCAGAAGAAAAAGAAGAACCAAACATGATAGATACAGATATTAGAGATTGTCATGTGAAATACGTCAATTCTTCCATTGAAACCAACTATGTCGATGAGCCTTGTTTGGTCATCTATTATGAATTTACAAATAACTCAGATGAAAACAAGTGCTTTGATTACACGATAGGCGCTAAAGCATTCCAAGATGGTGTTGAGCTGAAAGGTTCGTACTTCCATGTAAACGATGAAACAAAAGACAGCTCCGTTGAGATTCAACCCGGAACAACCGTTACCGTCGCATCTGCTTATACACTTAGAAATAATTCATCCGATATTACACTTGAAGTTAGCACATGGCTTTCAGATAAGCCAAAAGCATCAATGACAATATCGGTCCCAGAACAATAAAATAAAAAACCGCTCCTGCGCCAACAGGAACGGTCTTTAAGGTACATCCGAAGATATACACTATACTTTGGTCGGTAATATTGTATCATCTTCGGACAGCTATCGCAAGCAGAACGTCCGTTCTCTGCTAGCTGTTATTTTTATACTCATTTTTAAGGAAGGTGGTACAATGAAAGAAGATAATAGAATTGTAGCATTATACGTTCGTGTATCTACTGGATACCAAGTTGATAAAGACTCTCTCCCATTTCAGAAGAAAGAGTTGAAAGCATATTGTGAACACGTTCTGCACATAGACAAAAACCGTATCGAGATATTTGAAGATGCTGGAAAGTCAGGAAAGAATACCAAACGACCAGCCTTTGAGCGAATGATGGATAAGGTAAAAGCCGGGCAAGTATCTCATGTCGTGGTTTACAAGATTGACCGTATCTCGAGAAACCTTATCGACTTTTCAATCATGTACAATGAGTTTAAATACCACAGAGTTGCGTTCATCTCACTGAACGAGCAATTTGATACCTCTAGCGCAATGGGAGAGGCTATGCTTAAAATTGTACTAGTGTTTGCAGAAATGGAGCGTAAGCTCACGTCAGAGCGTGTCACAGATGTAATGATAGGCAGAGCGCAGAGTGGATTGTGGAACGGAGCTAGAGTGCCATATGGTTGGGATTGGGATGATGAAAAGAAATGTCCAGTGCATTCAAAGGTTGAAGCAAAGTATGTGAAACAGATGTACGCAGATTATCTCAATGGTGGCTCAAGCGTATCTATAGCGAAAAGCTATAACGCAAACAAGATTCCGACTAAGCGTGGTGGCGAATGGACCTCAAAGACAATTGCCGATGTGATTCGCAACCCAATGAACAAAGGTGATTACAGATACAATTACAGAGAGTCCGCTAGAGGTCGTAAAAAGCCACAGGAAGAAGTTATTTACATCAAAGGTGTATTTGAACCACTTGTATCTATAAACGACTGGGAAAAGGCAAATAAGCTCATGGACGGACGTGGATTTAAGATGAACTCAAGCGGACAGATAATCATGAACAAACGATGCAATGTATTTACTGGTTTAATCTTTTGCGGAAAGTGCGGAGAACGATACAATGTTAGAAGCAAGGACTGTAGACAAGGAAGTGGATTCCGACCATCATCTTATGCGTGTGGAAAGAAATCACGAAAAGGAACTTGCGACAACCAAAATATCAGTGATGTAATAATAGCTCCAATAATGATAAATTACATAGCAGCTATGGTTGATGTTTCCAAACACAAAAAACAGATCAAGACAACAAAAGAACTTGAGCAAGTAATTCTAAAACGAATTAGCTTTTCAGATGTTGCTGGAATTTCAGAAGATAGCTTGCAAGCCACATTAGATTTGCTGTACGGAAAGACAGGAACTCAACTATGGTCGGCAAACACAGTCAGCCAAGAAGATAAATCAGAGAACAAACAAAAGCTAACCGAACTACAGGTGAAACTTGAAAAAACAGAAAGAGCTATTGAGCGACTCAAGAAAGCATTTTTATTTGATGATGACGGAATAGACGAGAAGGAATTTCTCGAAATGAAATCAGCGTTGGAGATTGACCGAGTGAAGATTGAAAATGAAATAAAGGGAATGGAAACAGAATCAATTTCCGTAAATGTGAATCAAGTAGAGTTTATCAAAACAGCATCACAGTATTTGCTCATGCACGAACTGAACAAAGATGAAAACATAAATTACAAAGAACTTGCGATTACAGATGAGGATTCCATTAAAACTCTTTTCAACTCAGTGCTTGACCATATAACCGTAATAGATAAACATATTACTGAAATAGTATTCAAAAACGGACTCACGCATAAACTACTCTATAAATAACAAAAAGCCCTAGAAATCAACGTTTCCGGGGCTTTCTTCCTGTCTTTATAAATTCTGTGTTGCCAATACCATCTGACAACCAAATGTTTGAATTACCGCGACTAATGGGCGCCCCAGCTCCTCTGACATTTTAGCAACATATTCTTTTGCTTTTTCCATAAAATAATACTGACGCGCAGGTTCTTCTAACGGAGCATCTGCTACCAGTTTTACATTTTCAATTATATTTTTCATCATTATTTCCTTTATACAAACTGATTGCAGGATGCATCATAAGCATAATCAATCAGGTCTAATTTATCTGTAAGTTCTTCTTTGTTCACTTCCATCTCACTGCATAACTGATCCAGTGACGGATAAAAATCTCTGAGCTTTGTATTGATAACACTCAAAAGGATGACAGGATCCTGTGGTAAATTCTGTAGCATGATCCTAATTTCCTTTCTTGTTCATATATTTTTCGCCATACTTTTCACCAAGATTAACAATACTTCCATCTTTTTGTTCCATGTCAATATTGTTCAGCTGGCTTCTTAAGTTCACCCGGATAAGTTCCATATATTCTTTACGAAGAATCTTCTGTTCTTTCGCTTCTTCCGGAGTGAGTCCTTCTGCTTTTGATTTTTTATATAATTCATTGATACGATCAATCTTCTTTTGTTCCATTGTCTATCTCTCTCCTTTTTCTTGTTCCGTTTAATGTTGCGATATTCTTTACTGTTCACTCCCGTGTGAACAGTAACCGATATTCTTTCCGCTGACTCTGTATTATACACGATTCTGTGCACTTCGTCCACTTTTTTAACTGGAATAATTCTCAAGAAAGCCATACAGTTCTTCGGCAGACTTAAGATAGATTCCATTTTTCAGATCCTGTTGTACTTCATCCGGCAGATTATTTACGGATAGGCTGGTTGTTTCGTAAAGGGTTGTCCCATCTTGCAGATAGACCGCAACATATCCATGCAGCTCTTTCAGATAATAGGCATCATCTGAAACAGACTCTCCTTTTGCTGAGCTGCGTCTGATTTGAATGGAATCATTTTTTTCATTTTTTGTCAGTTCTATAGCCTTTTCCTTTTCCAGTAGATTGTGGTAACTAACCTGATAACCTGCAATCAAACATCCGGTAATCAGAAATAAAACAGAAAAAAAGCCAATCATGTATTTTTTCATCGCAAATCGCTCCTTTTTTCATACAGTATTGGCTTTTTTATTTTTTTTATTCTTCTACTTTTACGGATGGGAGCAGATGGAATTTCTTAGAAATTCTCAGGATACGTCCACCCATTGGAAGATCAAGGATATCATCTTCAGAAAGTGTTCCGATCTTTAACATAACAACCGCATAAACAAGTATTGCTACAATCAGTGAAATGCATACCGGAATTACACGACCGCCGATCAGTGTATCAAACAGTCTGAATACGCCGAAAGTTACAATACCCATCACTGCTGCAGCAGCGAATGGTTTTCCGAAAGTGCTTACAAAATCGATTTTGAAACCGCTGACTTTTCGAATCTTGAGCAGGTTCAAAATACTCATTGCAAGTGCAAATACAATATTTCCACCCACCAGCGCATAGACGTTCATCTTGAAGACAGTCATCATCAGTACAAATGCTACCAGATGGATTCCAAGAGCTGCTGCAGCATTCTTTGCAGGACTTGTCATGTAGTTTAATCCATGAAGAATGGAATTCGTTACAGAGGAAAGTCCATACAGTACAACAACGATAGCTCCTGCCATCAATAGACGCGCTGGTGTTGCACTGGAGTCATTGTACAGCAGAACCATAATTGGGGAAGCAAGTACAAAATAACCGATACAACTAGGAATAGCAATTACCATTGTAAGACGTAATGTCTGGTTAATCTTACTGTGAACCTGTTTCTTTGTACCTGCTGTAACAACAGCTGTAAGACTTGGCACAAGAGATGTTCCAAGTGCATTCGCAATTGCCATCGGGACATTGATCAGGGTGTCGTATTTACCGGTATAAATACCCTGAAGAGCCATATATTCTTTCTCTACATAGCCTTGTGACTCCATAACATGATTAAAGATTGTAAGGTCGATAATCTGGTTAATATTATATACAGCGGTACTGAATACAACTGGGATTGCTGTTAAAAGTAATGCTTTCAGAAGGAAAGAATAACTTTCAACATTCTGGGTGCGGTCTCTTTTAAGCTGTTTGCGTATCACATTTTTATATATAAAAATGACAAACAAAAGAAATAACAATCCAGATAAAGAGCCGACAACCGTTCCAAGTGTACTTCCGGCAGCACCGTAAGCAGGTCCGAGAAGCTCCTCTCCGGATTTTTCTCCTGCTTTTATTCCGATACCAAAGAGGACACTTGCGCCGACAATACTGATCACGGCATTAAATACCTGCTCAATGATCTGTGAGATAGCTGTTGGAAGCATTGTTCCCATTCCCTGGAAATATCCACGGATAACAGCCATGACTGCAACGATCAGAAGTCCCGGGGCAAGAACCCGCAGTGCGTAAACGCTAAGTGGAGATTTCATTAAATGTGTTGAAATCAGTCCTGCTCCCAAAAAGATTGTCAGCGAGATGAATAATCCAACACCGATTGCAAAAGCAAGGGAACAGATAAATACACGGAATGCATTTCGTCTCTGACGCTTTGCAAGGCGGATCGATACCAGCTTGGATACGGCAGTCGGAAGGCTGAATGATGAAATCATCAGAGCGATTGCATAGACCTGATAGGCATATCCATAAAATCCGTTTCCTTCATCTCCTAAAATATTCGTCAGCGGAATCCTGTAGACTACGCCTATGATTTTTGTAAGTACAGCTGCTGCTGCAAGTATCGAACCCTGGACAATATAATCATCCTTTTTCGTTCGTTTTTTCGTTGTTTGTGCCTCAGTTTCAGACATGACTTCCTCCTAGTGTCCCATTCCTTAAAATCTATTTAATATATGTATCCCATCAGCGGAAAATACCGACTTTTTCCATGATTTCTTTCTGTTTCGCTTCCATGACAACACGTTCTTCATCAACCATGTGATCGTATCCAAATAAGTGAAGCATACTGTGTGCAATCAGGAAAGCATACTCTCTTTTGGGTAAATGTCCATATTCTTCAGCCTGAGATAACACTTTTTCCTTTGAGATAACGATATCACCAAGCATCAATTCTCCGGATTCCGGATTAAAGGCTTCTGCACTTTCTTCATCAATCACGGAAAAATCTCCCGGCTCTTCGTATTCAATCATAGGGAAAGAAAGTACATCTGTTGGGCGGTCAATTCCACGTTGTTCCAGATTCATTTCGTGAATCTGGGCATTCTCTGTTAAAAGAAGATTGATCTCTGCTTCATAAGGACAGTCTGCAAGTTCTAATGCAGCGTCAATAACTAATGCGGCAATCTCTTCTGTATCAAAGTCTAACTTTATATTCCCCTCTTCTTCGATAAAAAGACTCATCCTTTTTTCCTCCTGTTTTCTCTCGGTCTGGACGATTTCTTCTCATAGTCCTCATATGCTTTTACAATTTTCTGAACTAATGGATGTCTTACAACATCTTTGCTTGTCAGCGTACAGATGTTGATCCCTTCTAGATCTTTTACAACCTTTACAGCAACATCAAGTCCGGATATTGTTCCGGATGGAAGATCTTTCTGCGTAGAATCACCTGTAATGACAACTTTGGATCCAAAACCGATTCTTGTTAAGAACATCTTCATCTGGGCCGGCGTTGTATTCTGTGCTTCATCAAGGATGATGAACGCATTATCTAAAGTACGCCCGCGCATATATGCCAGAGGAGCAACTTCAATCAATCCTTTCTCAGAATTCTTAAGAAAACTGTCAGCTCCCATGATCTGATAAAGTGCGTCATATAAAGGTCTTAAATACGGATCAATCTTGCTTTGCAGGTCACCCGGAAGAAATCCCAGTTTCTCTCCGGCTTCAATCGCCGGACGCGTCAGGATGATTCTGCTTACTTCTTCGCGCTTGAATGCTGTGATTGCCATTGCCATCGCAAGATAGGTCTTTCCTGTTCCGGCAGGTCCGAGACCGAAAGTGATCATTCCATTACGAATTGCATCAACATATTTTTTCTGACCTAATGTTTTAGGTTTGATTGGTTTTCCCTGTAGTGTATGACAGATCAGATCTTTATCAATAGAAACAAGGGCTTCTTCCTGATCTTCAAATACGAGCGAGATTGCATAGTCTACATTCTGTTCCGTAATCGTATTTCCTCGTTTAGCAAGTTCCACAAGCTGTGTAAGTACACGCTGGGCTTTCTGTGCAGCAATTGTATCTCCTACAATCTTAGTTGCACCGTCACGTGAAATCAATGTGACATGAAAAGTTCTTTCTATTTTCTTTATATAAGTATCAAACTGGCCAAATACATTTATCTCGTATTCAGCCGGAATATCAATGATCAGTTCCGACAGACTCATCCGGTTCGTTCCTTTCTAAAGTTATTCTTGCGGTCTCTGTTTCCTCTTCAATCTGCTGATTCAGATAGAGCGTACCTGAAGCCGTTGCCTTTTCGGCAGATATATATATCTTAACATTTTTTTCATTAATTTGAATACCCTTTTCCTCTAAATCT
>OOBK01000348.1_pt1 | contig 32604 bp, 34 predicted proteins | sample 1671541 | NCBI WGS metagenome assembly OOBK01 (sample SAMN06348167, study PRJEB24527) | human gut metagenome | biome: human gut; feature: ankylosing spondylitis patient; material: feces | host: Homo sapiens | place: China | collected 2015-10 | reverse complement strand
GTGCTCTTCCGATCTTATAACAAAGCACAAGCGGTACAAAGAGCTGTCCGATTTTGACCCGAAAAATGCCTTTGACATTGAGGACTATGTGAAGCATCTGCATCGCATGAAGGTTACACCGGACACAGAGGTAGATGATAGGAAAGGTGGATACTAATTGAAAGATTTTGTGAGTTTTATTAAGAATTATTCGACAAGAGATTTTATCTATTTTTTCTCAGAAATATCAATCGAACTATATAAGAATCAGCAAAATAAGTCAGAAGATGAATTAAAGTGTAGTATTACATTTCCATTGAATGCTATCTTACATGGATTTATACATCGGCAAGTGCAGGTAATGTTGTCAGCATGGGATATTCAAGATATGGCGTATGTCTCTATAGTCAGTGCAAATGATTACAGAAAAGAAATTATGACAAGAGAAAAGGCTGGGACGGTGGTAAATTTGTATAGAGGATATGAGAATGAACATTCCAATAGCGAATATATCAAAGATGCAAAATTGCCTGATATATTTAAGTTTATGATGGGCATGACATATGAACAGTTTAAGTATCAGAATTTAGCATGGACATACCAGAGCTTTAGCCGAAATTATCATATTTTGCTTGGCTCAAGTAAAATTAGCAGGGATGAGATTGTAGATATAAATGAAATTACAGAAGAATTGTTTGGTATGAGTGCAGACGAGTTTATGACCAATGTACTTTATTTGTTGTGGTTATGCAGTGAGCGTCCCGATCCGTTAGGGGCAGAGGATGATTTATATAAGCACGGGGCAAACAGCATACTCACTAAAGAGAATTTGGAGAAAATTATTAATTATTATTCTGTTACATATGATGATGTAAGGAAGTCTCCAATACAGAAACAATTGTTTTATAGCAAACCTTTTGTGATTACTCAAAAGAACAAAGAGCCGATTATGGTCAGTATGTATTTGGTACAGATGCTCTTTGCAGATGGTTTATATTGGTTAATTCGAGATTATTATTATAAGAATGGTAAGGGAACCGGGTTCATTAATGCTTTTGGCAGAATGTTCGAAGAATATTTTATGGAACTGGCTGAGATTTACCTGACAGAAGATATGTGGCACAAAATCCCAGAACAAGACAAAAAGAGTGCGGATTTCTTTGTAGAATTTGAGGATGCGGTATTCTTGTTTGAATTGAAATCAGGACTGCTTGGAATAAAGGCAAAGCAACAGGCACCAGATGTTCAACAGATTGATACATTTTACAAAAGAAATATTTTAGAAGCACATGAACAACTTAAAATGTCTGAAAAGGAATATCAGGGACAAAAGCTGGTTATTAAAATTTTTTTGCTGTATGAGAGTATGACGAATACGCAAATAGTGATGTCTTCGATACCAGAGATATTTGTTGATGACAGCAGATGTTATATCATGACCATAGAAGACTTGGAGATGATGCTGGCTACATATAAGAACGGTAAAGAAAAGTTTGAAAAGGTAGTAAAAGCATTAGTTACTAATCAGAACAGCAATGCTCAGGTTACGAGTGTTTTACATGTCTTGAACGATTGTGATGCTGTTGGAGATATGCACTTTATTGAAGACAGAGACTATTTTATGAAAATAGCAAAAAGAATGGAAAAGGAGTTGGAGGTATAATGAAATTCCTTTAATACTGTGGTAAAATAGGATATATTAATTCGAAATACTGCGGAGGTAAATATGCTTGATAATAGTATAGGGTGTTATGGAAAATTGGTTTCAGAAGTATTGACAGCAATCTCTCAACGCAATAGCAAAAGTAGGCTGGTTATTGCCACAATATGAAGGAATGATTTATGAATATAGAAATTTTATGTAATTAAGCTCCTTCTACAAGAAATGAGTAGAATAAAACCTTCAAGTCTACAGGATTTGGAGGTTTTCTTCTGCCCATTTTTATCAAAATGTCATTTCCAGGAAAGATACGCTGTGATAAAATGTGCTTAGATATTTTTGGTAATATAAGAGAAATGTTTAGCATGATGCTCTAAGTTTGAAAAGACGAAAGGAAATGTATAAAGATGAAATTAAATATGACATGTGAAACTTGTGAATTCGGCTCGAATAAAAGTTGTTGCGCTGAGAATAGTAAAAAAAAATATCAAAATATTACAGAGTGTGATGACTGGGGAGCATCCTTGGAATATTATTCAGAAATCATAGACAATGCTCCATGGTATATTAAAGAACCCTATAGAAGATGCCATATTAGTTATGATAAGTTTATGGATCTTTTAAGAAAAGATGATCAAGGAATAGGAATTGAAATCAATATTTATGACGCAATAGAGAAAGTTTATGAAGTAACACCTTGGGAATTGGCAGGGGTGTTAGGTGTATCAATAGGAGTACTTGGATATGCTAGGACAAGAAAGACAATAGACAAGAGAAAAAAGCAGTTTTCAAGTAGATTACATATTCCGGAAAGTTTTTTTGACCGGTTTCTATCTACGCAGCTTGAGGCATTAAAACAATGCAGAGAGGAATTCTATGAATTTTACGGAAGTGAAACCATTAAAAAGTTTAAGCAAAATGGAATAGATGCAATGCATTTAAAATTTGTAGAAGATGCCGCTCATGATAAAATTCTTAATGAACAATATCGAGAAGAATATCAATATAAGTATCAGCATGAGGAGAAAAATAAGATGTATCATGATTTATCAGATGATTATAAGTCAAGAGATTATGTGATAGCGATAACCTTAAAAGAGGGTGAATATTATGGAAATTTATTTTATGAATATAATTATGGTGGTTATGGATTATCGGTATCGATTATGAGAGATATATTGGACTTTGTTGAAAATCTTGATTGCGAAGAAATAGATGCATTAAATGAGGAAGGTTTATTAAATAATAACATTGGTTTAAAATCAGATATGAATGGCAAGGAAATTCATTTCGAATTGAAAAATGAAAGAGGAGATGTGCTAAAGAAGACAATATCGGAAGATGAGTTGCAAAAATATATTGTAGGCTATGAAATGATTAGATGTGATGGGCATGGAATGAAAAAGGAGCGTAGGCGATGTAGTTCTTGCCAAAATTTTAAGCCAATAGAAGGATGTGCTAAAGGAAATTGTATTGCCAGAGGAGATATAGTTCAAAGAAGTAGAATAATATGTGCATTTGATTATATTCCCAATAAAAATGAGTGTTGTAATGAGGAGACTTTCTATAATAGCTAAAATGGTTGGAATCAAGCCTCTAAGTCACATATGATTCGGGGCTTTCTTCTGCCCATTTTGATTTCGGAAAATCTATCCGAAAAAGCAAAACTATGGTACAATTGCAAGTAGCGATATTTGCCATAGTAAAGAGCAGATTTCAAATCAAACCGAAGCCAATCAAAGGCTCGTCTAAGAAATCAATTCTAATCTTTTCTGTGGCAGGTGCATCTGGGTGCAGTATGCCGTTTTTACAGGACCCAAAAGGGACCATTGTGTCATTTTTTGAATCCAAGGCTTAACGGAAAGCCAAGGGTTGTGCATCTAAATTGCACACTCATGGCATGTGGAAACAGTGGTTTTGATGTCAAGAAAAGATAAATAAGAACCAGAAAGCGGCGTATTTCAGGGCTTTTTCGGAAGTTGGGAATAGAAGCCTAACTCTTGAAAAAGCTCGGTTTTCTTATATGGAAACATATCTACTGCAAAATGTGTGTCAGGTTGTGACCTCGGATTAGATGTCACGATTTGAGACAGTGGATTAGATGTTAAGAGAGGTTATCCAAATCGGAATTTGCGGAGGTAAGTATGATAGTACCTGTAGATGAAACAAATCTTCTTCAAGCCGCAACCATCCATTCAATATCATGGAAGGAATCGCATCGTGCATTTTGTACTCCTGATTTCATAGAAACACACACGCCAGATCGGCAACGGGAGTATTTGAGAAACAAGATGAACAACGGAACAAAGCTCTATATGCTTATAGAAGAAAAACCAATAGGGGTTGTTTCTGTAACAAAGGGTTTAATAGAGGATCTTTACATTCTTCCAGATATGCAAAACATGGGTTATGGAACGAAATTGTTACTATACGCAGTAGGCCAATGTACGGATACCCCTACGCTGTGGATTCTTGAGAATAATATAAATGCTGAGAGACTCTATCGTCGAATAGGCTTTAAGGAGACAGGGAGAAAGAACGCAATAACAAATAGACTTGATGAGATTGAGTTCACATTGACATAAATTCAAGTTTGTAGGGATGACATGAAAAATGAAGTTTAAGGAACAGAGCTTTATCCTGTTTACCTATACAAATTATAGGACAATTCATGGTTCTCACAGGCTCGAACCACTGGATTTTAAGGGAAAAGGTGCGTTTCCTTGTACAATAGGGGTTGAGTATGTTTTTCGTGGAACAACCGAGTCATGTGAAGAGCGTTACTTTGCTTCAGTGCGACGATAGTCGTGGTGAAGCTTAGAAACGCTCCATGCGATAGCCATCCAAGAGAGGAGCGAGGCGACGATCGATTGGCAAGTGGCGAACCGCTGAGAGTGTAAAAATTAGGGAGCTAAAAACCCGTTGTTAAGGTATTTATAAAATTTAAAAATTGGATAGGTTTCTGAAGATAACGCTGATTAGATGATAGATACTTAATGAAAAAGGATGATATCGATGTATAAAGTAATTACAATAAAAAATTATGAATTTACGAGAGATATTGTTGTTGAAAGTCAAACGTCTAAACAGCGATATACTGTTTTTGACGACTCAGATTTAGTTGGAAATGACCAATTCTCTTTTGTAAGGGAACAAGAAATTTATGATTGTAAGCTAGGTATACTAGGTGAAGTAACCCCATCGGGAGAAACATTTAACGTTTTATCGAAGGAAAAAATAGGTAAGATGAACTTGTTAAAAATATCAAATTCAGATGGTGATAACTTTTATTTGCCAGCTACCACAAATCTAAAAATTGGTAGCCAGATTAAATTAAGTGTTAAAAGATACGATTTACTATCAGTTAATAACGTTATAAATGATAGGACGTTATGATTTGCCGCTATAAAAGAATCCCAATGGCAATTGTAATGTTTTGTCGAGTGCTGCTCATTAGCAAAAGTCGCATATTAAAAAACACTCAGCCATTTTAGCTGAGTGTCATAATGATCTTACATTGTAATCTTAATTACGTCACCATCCTTAAACGTGAACTCGATGTAGCGTTTATAGATGGTGATTTTTTCTACCGACAAGCGAACCAACTTTTCGTCAAATTTAGTCAGTCTCCCTTGTTAAGTTTGGAAGAAGGTTTGAATGTTTTTTAGGTTGGAGCGCTTGATGCCTTCTTTGGTTAATTCACGTGCAATTTTGATCGCATTTTTCCCATTGAGGCATTAGTAGAAAATCCGTTTAACGACCTTGACTTGTTCTTGATTGATGACCAGATTGTCTTCTTCGTCTTTGTCGTAACTGAGAAATCCACGGGATTGACGATTGCTTGGCTACACTGGTAGCGGTACTGGAGGCAAATCTTAATGTTGCGAGAAATTGATTCACTTTCCTGTTGGTAAGAAGCCATAATGGTAATCAAGACTTCTCCCTTGGCGTCCATCGTGTTGATATTTTCTTTCTCGAAGAAAACGGCGACATGAAGCTCTTTTAACTCCCGGATATACTATAGACAATCGACGGTGTTCCGAGCAAACCGGTTGATTGATTTGGTGACAATCAGTTTGATCTTGACTTGCTTAGTATCCATAATCATTTGGTTGAACTGATTTCATTTTCTGGTGTCCGTTCCTGAGACTCCATCATCGGCATAGATCCCGGGTAATTACACAGTCACTGGTTCCAAATCCTTTTGGGACATATTGAGAAAAATCCAGTTTTAGTTAAAGCTTGATCATGGGATTCTTAGCAAATGTCTTTGCTTCAGCGGTTGAAGTCGGGGCGGTAAATATTGTTCGAGCCGTGGCAAGGGCGAAGCGCTGAGACAGCGGTGGGTGTTAGATAACAGGGAGTGGTTAGTTGTACTAGGCATAGTCTAATGCCTCGATGCTGTAATAGAGTTCTTCATAGTCATTTGGGTCGACATCATCTAACTTCTCGGCGTTGAACTGATGAAGTAAATCCCGCACTTCCTTTTTTTTGCCGGCAGTTGCTTTTTCAGCGAGCTTTTGGCGGATCAATTCTTTATCGGCTTTGACATCTCGCTTTGGTGGTTCAAATTCGTGCTCAGTTTGTTCAGCGTTTATTTTTGCTAACGTAGCGTTTAGATCAGCAATTGCTTCATTTAACCGATTGCACGCTTCGCTAAGTTCACGAAGCGTTTCAACGAAATTTTTAGTATTGCTCATGAGTATTCGCCTCCTTAATGCGAATTTGTTTGACGCTTTGCCTTGGGGCAATTACCATGACTTGGCTTTTGCTTCCTAATAGGTAACGAAGAATTCGTTCACGAACAGTCAGGTGCTTAAAGCTAACTACTCCCTTGGAGCGAGGCTTATCCGCAACTGAAATCGTTAATTGATTTTGGACCATAGTGGCCACCTTTCCTTTCTATTTAATTTGGTGAGTTTCATAACCTCACATTCATTTGCCAAATCAAGGAGGGAAATAAACCTCCTTGGAGCGAAAATTTTCAATTATTTTTCCGTGCAAGTTTCATAGAACTTCTGTAGATTCTTAAGGGCAGCTTCTAAGTGTTTGTGGACCATCATTGGTGAGACTTGCATTTGTTTAGCAATGACATTTTGCTTTTCGCCTTTAAAAAAGAAGTGCTTGATAACGTATTGTTGTTTGTCTGTTAGAGTAGTCAAGGACTCTGGAAGCAAGCCAATTAAACGATCTTGCTCAGCAGCATCTTCTTGTTCAATTAACTGGTCAAGAATTGCCTCTTTACCATAAGTTGAGGTAGCCTCAATTGATGAACGGTCAGCTAGACTATTGAGTGAATCAATTTCGATATCTTTTTCATTAGCTGACGATTGGAAGAACGAGTCTTGGTGTCGATAGAAGCGGTGATCAGAATTGTACTGCTCATTATTAATGTCAAGAATGACTTCACCAACAGTTTCATCAACGGTAATAGTTTGATCAGATTTTCCTTTGATTCGAACAGTGAATTCACCATCTTGCTTAGCAACTACTTCATAATCGGTTTTCTTGAAAAACAACATAAAAATTCCTCCTCTTGGATCGACCAAGCGAAGGAATCGAAAAAAATGGATATACAAAAACCACTAGTAGGCAGCAGAAAACAGCCCCTAAACGATTGAATCGCTTGGGTACTGCAACTGACCTTCCAGTGGTTGTTTGCAGTTAAGTATTCTATTTTGTAGCATGCTGGAACATCGTTAGCTTGACGATGCATGCTGAATTAATATATAAAATTCACGCTCGCATATTTAATATTGAGAAACGTATATGTTAACGGTATACTTAAATTGTGAATTAAATTATTATCTTTAATTCAGAATTAGTATATTGGAAAAGCAAATATGAACTCGGACAGTTTGGGACAAAATCGTTCCTTTTTTGTCCGAAAGTTGAGCGTGATTAATATGGAATTTTCTGATTTTTTTGACATGCTATGGACTTATTTAGGTGACCCTGATGAGAGTAAAGATAATAAAGGTCGCCCTAAATTCTTTTGTTACCTAATAGATTTGATTATTCGTACTCCACAGACTGATGTGGAAGATAAAAAAGCACAAGATGGGGACTTGAATCCTTTTTCCGGAAGAGTAGCTGACACGATTAACAAGTACTGTATTGGCTCCAGACCAATTCCTAAAAAAGATGCCAAAGAACTGCTTAGCAGAATTAGTAATGGAAAAAAGTTTATAGATGAAATTAATTTCTCAGCTCCGGGAGCAAGGGAAAGCATTCGAAATAAGTTGCGTGATGAGCAATTTGAAGTAACTACAAGCTCTTTGGGTGAAGTGTGCTTCAAAATAATGAAAACCTTTTTGAATAAGTTCAAAAATGGTGAAACTTCTGTGAAACCTGATGATGTCAAGACAAATCAAAATTCCATTGATAACTTGCGTTTACTTCATGATGTAGATTTAGAATGTCCTTTATGTGGAGAGAACTTAATTAAGGATGGTATTAGTAATACCATAGCGGGATATGATATTGTCCATATCTTTCCTGACACTTTAAATGAAAAGGAAAAAGCTGAATTTTCCAAAATAAAAAGGGCACCTGAAAATTCAGATTCCTTAGAAAATAAAATTCCATTATGTTTAAATTGCGCGAATTTTTATCTCAATAATCCTAACTTAAATGATTATCAACGGCTGATTCAGAAAAAACAGCATATTATTAATAAAAAACAAATCGCTCAGGATCTAAATCAGCTAACTTTAGAAGAGAAATTGACTAAAGTGATTCAAGGGCTAAAGAAGGTTAAACCGAACTTATCTAATTCTGTTGTTGACTATGATGCACATACCGTAGAAGAAAAGATAAGCCATGACTATGCTTTACAAGGGGCTGTTAGTTATTATGTTTCGGGTTATTACAACAAGATTAAAGATCAATTTTCTGATTTAGAAGGTTCAGATTTTTCTTTCGATGAGTTAGCTACCACTATAAAATTGGCATATTTTAAATTTAAACGTGAGAAACTAGATCAAGAGGGAATATTTAATCACTTGGCCAATTGGATACGTGAAAAAGAACAATTGTCCGAGGATTATTTAGAAGCTTCCAGGATTATAGTAGCTTTTTTCGTGCAAAATTGTGAGGTGTTTGAAGTTGAAAATGCCCAGTAAAGTTACTGACTATAATGAAAGTACATTAGCAAGTCTTCCTAAAATAATGAAAAAACTAAATGAACAGGCTATGAATCCACAAGATCTTTATAAGAGAACAAGAAGATATTTCGATGATGTAGGTGAGTTTGTTGAGGCGTTGGATTGCTTGTTTATATTAAACAAGGTCCGTATTGATGAAGAGACAGGTGTGATAAGCAGTGTTAAAGCAAATTAGTTGTGATCAGTTTGCGGTGGATGGTCATCCGCGTGGGTCGATTTATTTTGACAAAGGGCTAAATGTGATTTTAGGTGGTCATAACGGAACTAATTCAATTGGAAAATCAACATTTTTAATGATTATCGATTTTGTATTTGGCGGAAATGATTATGTGAAAAAGGACCTTGATGTCCAAAAGAATGTAGGCCCTCATATCATAAATTTCACTTTTAAGTTTAGTGGTAAAAATTATTATTTTGCAAGGTCAACAGAAGATTTTCAATATATTTATGTTTGTAATGAAAATTTCATCCCTAAGGATAGTAAGAAAATAACTGTCGAAAAATATCTCGATTTTTTGTCTAAGAAATATAATTTGAATTTACCTGGACTAACATTTAGAGGTGCAGTCAGCCGTTTTATTAGGGTTTATAATCGTCAAACTACAGATGAAAAAAGACCTTTGCAAAATAGTAATCAAGAGCCAGCTAAACAGCAGGTCTATGGATTACTGAAGTTGTTTGACAAATATTCTCCTATTGAGAATAGAGAAGAAGCCGCTAAAAAAGCTGAGGAAGCTTACACGGCATTTAAAAATGCAGGGACTTACAGATATGTTCCAATAGTTGATACTGAAAGACAATTTAAAGAAAATCTAAACAAAATTGAACAACTTAAACAAAAGCTGTCAGATCTACAATCTGAAAATAATGAAGGCTCATTAAACTTAGATGATATGCAAGCAGCACGTTTAAGAGAAATAAGAAATGATCTATCCCAACTTAGGGAACAGAAGAATATATGCTTGAGTAGATTAAATGTCATAAAGGCTAATGAAAAAGCTGGCCCCAGAAGGTATCGGAATAATTATCATGAATTAGAGCAGTTCTTCCCTGATGTAGATATCCAAAGAATTGAAAAAATAGATAAATTCCATCATCAAATTACTAAGTTCCTTAAACTAGAGTTTGAACGAGAAAAAAATACTATCGAAAAAAATGTTGATGATTTAAGTCATCATATTTCTCAACTAGTTAATGAAGCACAGAAAATAAAGAATCAGCAAGGACCAAATGTCCAAACTGCTTTACTTAATGAGTATGCTGATAAAAAAGCAGAATTAAAGCAATTAGAAGACGAAAATAAAAATTATCAGAAGAAGAAAAAACTACAACAAGACAAGAAAGATCAACAGGATGCTTTAAAAGTGACTATCAATACTGAATTGGCAGAGGTACAGCACTCTTTGAACACTGAAATGGCTAGTTTAAATGAGCAGGTCTGCGGATCAAGTTCATTTCAACCTCCTCGAATTAAATTAAAACCAACAGGATACAATTTTGAGACGATTAATGACCAAGGTACAGGGACATCATTCAAAGGATTAATTATTTTTGATCAAGCTTGTCTTGGCTTAACACGTTTACCATTCTTTGTTCATGATTCGCTATTATTTTCAAATATTGAGATTGATCGTAGAAACAGAATTATTGAAATGTATGCTCAAGAAACCAAGCAGATATTTATTTCGATTGATAGTATTGAAGTATTATCAAAAAAAGCACAAGAGATTATTAGAGAGAATACAGTTCTGACACTTGAACGTGGTGGTAAAGAACTGTTTGGGAGATCATGGAATGAGCAAGCAACCAAATAACTTAAAAATTAAATACAAGGTTAGTTATAAGAAATTGTGGAAACTGTTGATTGATAGGGGATTACAGAAAAAAGATTTGCAAACTGAATGCGATATTAGCGCTGCTTCCGTTGCTAAGTTAGGAAAAGATGCTAATGTTACTACTGATCTTTTGATTAAGATATGCACTGGCCTAGACTGCAATCTTAATGACATTTGTGAAACTGTACCAATTAACGGAGAATAGGAGAAATTTGATGCAAACGGATAATGAAAAATACAATGAAACTGTGCAACCAAACACGGCTTTCTTAAATGAACTTAAAGCAAAGCTGCCTGAATTTTTTACCAAGGAAGGATCTTTTGATTTAGATAAGTTTAGGAACCAACTAAAAGATAAAAATGTTAATGAGCTGAGTGAAGGTTATCAGCTAGATTTCATTGGTAAAGATTATGCTCGCCGTCAAGCTGGTGAAATGCCAAGTACCGTTATTGTTCCTGACGAAAAACAGAATCAGGGTGAAGGTAAAGACAGTAAGAACCTGTTCTTTACTGGGGATAATCTGGAAGTGCTGCGTCATTTGCAAACGTCTTATCAGAATAAGATTGATGTAATCTACATCGATCCACCATATAACACAGGACAGGATGACTTTGCTTATCCGGATTCTTTTGAGTATAGCGATGCTCAACTTGAAGACATGTTTGGCCTCGACGATGATCAATTGGCAAGACTAAAAAGTATTCAGGGGAAATCCAGTCATTCCGCATGGTTAACCTTTATGTATCCACGTTTACAATTAGCTAAACACTTGCTTAAACAAACAGGCGTTATCTTTATTGCTATTGATGATAATGAGGACGGCAATCTAAAAGAAATTTGTGATGAAATCTTTGGTGAAAGTAACTTTTTAGCGCAAGTAGTGTGGGAACGTGCTTATGCACCAATTAACCTAAAAAAGAACTTTTCACCAAGCCATGACTACATGCTTGTTTATGGACGAGATGCTAACGTAATTGAAACTAATGGAATTATGAGGTCTGGTGAAGCAGATAGTCGTTATCAGAATCCGGACAATGATCCACGAGGAGCTTGGAAATCAAGTGATATGTCGGTTGGACCCGCAATTCAGACTAATATTTACCCTGTCACGACTCCCTCTGGGAGAGTAGTGGAGCCTCCAGCGGGTAGGAGCTGGAGGCTCTCACAAAAAGCTTTTCGTGAGAGACTCGCGGACAATCGAATTTGGTTTGGAAAAAATGGTGATGCTGTACCCAGTATGAAACGTTTTAAATCTGAATTACGTAAAACTGGGATAACTCCTATGACCGTATGGAAATATCAAGATGTCGGACATAGTCAGGAAGCAACTCAACAATTGCAAAAATTAATGGGAGGCAAAAAATATTTTGCATATCCAAAGCCAGTTAAACTAGTTCAAAGGGCAGTTCAACTTTATTCTGATAGTGATTCGATAGTAATGGATTTCTTTGCTGGTTCCGCTACTACAGCTGAGGCGGTGATGCAACAAAATATTGAAGATCAAGGGCATCGTAGATTTATTATGGTTCAATTACCTGAAAAAACGTATCATTTAAATAAAAGCGGCAAAAAAGTGCCGACTAAAGGAGGACGCACAGCCTTTGAAGATGGATTAATGTCAGTTGACGAAATTTCACGTGAGCGAATTCGCCGTGCAGCTAAGAAGATTAAGGAAGATAATGAATTAACCCTTCCTAAAGACTTTGATGGTAGTTTCAAGCATTATCGAGTTGTCAAACCAGTTAAGCAAACTTTGGAAGATATTGAAGACTTTAATCCAAACAATACTAACTTGTTTACCAATATGGTCAACGGCTTTTCTAGTGAAAGCCTAAAAATAGATGGGGATGCCACAGGTGAAGAAACTATTCTGACTACATGGTTAGCTAAGGATGGTTATCCATTTGATGCTGATGTTGAAGCAGTTAAGTTTGATAACTACACAGCTCACAAGGTTGAAGGTAATCGTCTCTATCTGATTAGTGAAGGCTGGGGAACTGACCAAACTAAAGAGCTACTCAATCAACTTGGTACTCACCAATTGGAAGTCCAAAGCGTAGTTATCTTTGGCTATTCCTTTAATGTGGCCGAATTACGCGAATTGGAAAATGGATTAAAGCAGTTAGATAGTAAAGTTACTTTAATCAAGAGGTACTAGACCATGAAGATTAAATTAGAAACTTTACAACACCAAACTGATGCCTTAGCTGCGATTAATAAGGCTTTTCCTGGTATGGACACTATGTCCAGTGATCCTAATGCTAATTACATTTATGCCAATCCCTTAATTAAATATCGTTATAACGATAAAGCTAATATCGATATTAAGATGGAAACAGGTACTGGCAAGACCTATGTCTATACCAGAATGATGTATGAGCTTCATCAAAAATATGGTTTATTTAAATTTGTGATTGCGGTGCCGAGCCCTAGCATTAAGGAGGGTACCCGTAGCTTTATTACCAGTGATTATGCTAAACAACACTTTAGTGAATTTTATGAGAATACCCGAGTTCAATTAAACGTTATTAACGCGGGTGATTTTAGTGCACGCTCAGGAAGGCGAAACTTTCCAGCTCAATTATCTGAATTCGTGGAAGCTACGCGGCAAAATGCAAACCAAATTGAAGTCTTGTTGGTTAATCAGGGAATGCTGCACTCTAAGTCGATGCACCGTGATGACTATGATCAAACTTTACTGGGTGGAGAAACTTCACCAATTAAGGCGATTGCCGCTACTCGCCCAGTAGTAATTATTGATGAACCACAACGTTTTCCACGAGGCAAGAAGTTTTACGAAGATATTAAAGTAATGAGGCCACAACTGATTGTGCGTTTTGGTGCTACTTTTCCAGAAACAACAACGGGTCGTGGCAAAAATAAGATTACTAAAGTTGACTACTATCGTGGTGAACCACAGTTTAATCTGGATGCGGTGGATAGTTTTAACCAAGGATTAGTTAAAGGTGTTGATATTGACTATCCAGATATGCCAGAAGAACAAGCCAATAACTTGTATAAGGTTAAGCAGGCTAAGGCAAAAGAGTTGATTCTTGCTAAGGGTAAGAAGGAGTACTCTTTAAGCGTTGGTGAAAACTTGGCTGATATTGATTCTGGCTTTGAAGGAAATATTACCTATGCTGGTGGGACAGACCATGAACTTTCTAATGGCTTGGCCCTATCTAAAGATATGAAATTGATCCCTGGTACTTTCGCCGAAAACTATCAGGATGAAATTATCTCGCAAGCCTTGGATTGTCACTTTAAGGCCGAAGAAGAGAACTTCTTACGCTTAAATTCAGGGGATAATGCTCCAAAAATTAAAACTTTGTCCTTATTCTTCATCGACAGCATTTCCAGTTTTCGTGGCGAAAATAATAGTAAGGGATGGTTGGCCAAGCACTTTGAAGTACTTTTGACCAAGAAGTTGAAACAGTTGATTGGCCGCTATGAGATGGCCATTGACAACCGTGAAAAAGAGTATTGTTCCTTCTTAAAGGCAACTTTAAAGAGCCTGCAGTCAGAACACCAGGATGTGTATGCTGGTTACTTTAGTGAAGACCGCGGCAGCACCGACACGGACATTCAGGCCGAAGTTGAGGATATCTTAAGCAACAAGGAAAAATTGCTCAGTTTTAAAGATAAAGATGGTAATTGGTTGACCAGGCGGTTCCTATTCTCGAAGTGGACGTTACGTGAAGGCTGGGATAATCCAAATGTCTTTACAATTGCCAAGCTACGGACTTCTGGCTCAGAAATTAGTAAGATTCAAGAAGTTGGTCGTGGATTGCGGTTGCCAGTTGATGAAACAGGTCACCGCCTGAGTCAGGATGAGTGGCAAAGTAGGCTTTCCTTTCTAATTAGCTATGATGAGCGAGATTTTGCCCAGAAGCTGGTTGGTGAAATTAACGATGATTCACCAATTCAATTAAATCAAGAAGAATTAACTGGCGATATGATTAAGCTAATTGTTAAATCAAAACAACAAACTGATCCTAAGTTTAATGAGGACCAGTTGCTTGATGATTTAGATGCACATAATGTGATTACTCGTTCTAATAAGTTCAAAGACGATGTTGATCTCGATGGTCAAACTATGTCCGGTTATGATGCTCTGTGCCATCTTTATCCAGAATTAGTTCAAGAAACTAAAGTTGCTAAGGATAAGGTTCGAGATAAAAATTCGAAAGATAGTACAACCGTTAAGTTACGCAAGCAAAATTGGCAACAATTGAAGAACCTATGGTTGCAGTTAGCTAAACGTCAAATGATTAGGTTTGATCCGTCAGTGAACAAGGATGCTGAAACGGTTGCTCGGAACGTTTTCAATGATAGTGACAATAAAGTGTTTGTTTTGCAACGTCCGCAAATAGTTCATCAAGAGGTTGATACTACTAGCGGCAATGCTATTGTCAAAGAGATGCAAGAGGACTATAGTACTGAATATTTAACTATGAAATATGGTAAGTTTCTCAAAATTTTGGCTAAGCAAACGGACTTGTCAGTTAACTTGTTGAACAACCTAATGATTAAAGCAATTAAGAGGTTAAGGAACAATACCAACTATATCAATGAAAAGACACTGGGAAACTTGATACGAACATTTAACAATCAATTTAACGAACGAATCAAAAATTCTTATAGTTATGAACCTTTGAATTTTTCAGCCTCTACCTCGATTTATAATGCCAAGAAACATGAATTTGTAGATTCGATTCCTGCTAGTGTTCTGGGCGTATATCAGTCAAATTCGACTTCTGATGAAAAATACTTGTATGATCGACCACCACTGCGTTATGACAGTGCGGATCCAGAATTGAAAATTTTGCAGCGCTCATATGGACCTAAGATCAGTGTCTTTGGCAAGCTACCAAAGAAAGCAATCAAAATTCCACGTTTCGATAACGGGACGACGACACCGGACTTTATTTTTAAGATTGAGCATGGTAGTAAGCCGATTTATTTGGTGATTGAAACTAAAGCTGAAAACATGCGTTTAGGTGATGAAGAAATCCGGATTATTCAACAAAAGTACTTTGATCATTTAAAGGAATCTGGAGTTTACTATAAGATGGCTACTAGTGAGCAAGAAGTACATGATTTGATCAATAAATTGGAGAATGGGGAGTTGAACTAAAATGTTGTCGCTAATCGAATTAGCTAAAGAGGGAAAGTTAGAGAAAACTGGTGCCAAGCCCAAGTTACCGATTAAGGTTGATGGGGTTAGCTCTGAAACGTTGGATGTTTACAAGATTCCACTAGAATATGTCTATTACAATGACAAAAATGGTCGGATTGCAACCGGTATTTCACAGTATCAGGATGAATTGCATCCAGCCAATGATCAAGAAGATCCACAATATAACAATTTTGTTGCTAAATTAATCGAACAAGACAATTCATCAGCCTTGAAGCGGACAGAAAAATCTATTCAAGAGTCTGGTCAGCAAGTTTATGGGTACGTACTGGATGACGGACGGATTGTAGATGGCAATCGTCGCTATACGGCATTACGTAATATTCGTCAATCTACTGGCAGGACAGTATATTTTGAAGCTGTTGTTTTGCCGTTTTCATATGGTAACACTACTGAGCGTGCTAAAATCAAAAAGTTAGAGTTAGCCATTCAGATGGGTGTTGAAGAGCGCCAAGATTATGATCCAGTTGATCTTGCTGTGGATATTTACCAAACCACTAGCGGTGATGATCCAATTATGACTCAGGCCGATTACGCAGCTGATTCTCATATGCGACCAACAGAAGTTAAAAAATATTATGATGGTGCGGTCTATATGAAGAAGTTTCTGGAATTTATTGGTGCTTCAGAGAATAATTTCAACATTATCAAGGAAAGTAAAGTGTGGTCACTTTTCTATGAAATGGGTAAATCGTTATCTAAGAATTTTGGCGACGATCCTGAATCTCAAGTTCGCAAGAATGAAACGATGAATTCATATTTTGGCGTTATTCTTTATCAAATTCATGTTGGCGTTAGTGGTAATACAGCCAGGACTCATATTCGTGAATACGGTAAAAATATCGTTAATAGTGTTGACAATGAAGATTTCAATGATGATGTAGCTGACATGATTGATGATCTTTCAGAATCACTTCAGGACGAGGAAATTCACACTACCTCTGATCTGATGCAGAGTTTGACGGATGAAAACGAAACCGTTGAAGAGCTTGGTGATATCTTTGACACATATATGCGAAATGCCCGTAATAGTGAGTCTGTAGATAAGTTCATCCGCAATATAAAGCAGAATGTGAAGTACTACCACGACTTAAATGAAGATGGTGGCCTGATTGGGAGTCTTCGTTACAACGAGGTTAGTGAAGATCAACTAAAGGAACTGCAGAAATATATGCGTGACCTAAACCAATTGAGTAAGGAGTTGTTCAGCAAGTATGGGGATGAAATCAGATAATCCAATCATTATCAAGAATGATAACGGCTTGTTTCAGTTGGTAGATGATGATCACCATACACTGGAAACCAAGGTTGCCCAACGCGGATTAGATATCTTTGCTCCATATTTTAAGGATCCTGAGCAACGTACTTTTAAGGAAGACTTGACTTATGTTCAGTTGCTGGAGCTAGTCAAAAAGCTTAATCGTCGACTACAACGAAAAGGATTGCCAGAAGTCCAAACTAGTAGCAAATTCGATCGGTTTGTGCAGCAACGCCAATACTACATCAAAGAGCAAAGCCAGGCGGGGTTAACAATCAAAGATGGCGATCCTCGTTGGCAGCAAGAGTTTGACAATTTCAGGGCGATTGTCAGTCAAGAAATTACTCGGCCATTAAAGCCTGAACAAGAAAAGGCCAGCTTCTTCATGACTATCATGAAGCGAGCTGCTAACTTTTCGGTGCCAGGTGCTGGCAAAACTGCTATGATGTATGGCACTTTTGCTTACTTATCTAGTCCTAGAGTTAATGAAGTTGATAAGCTGTTAGTCGTTTCTCCATTGAATGCTTTTGCTGCATGGCGGACAGAATTTCAAGAGGTCTTTGGGCCGAAAAGAGAACTTCATTATCTCAATATGCGGGACAAAAAGTACAACAATAATGTCGGAGCCATTAAGCATGATTGGATTAAGGCAGATGTGATCACAATCAACTACGAAGCCTTGCAGAGCAAATTAAATATCATCAATGACTTGTTGGACTCGAAAACGATGCTAGTCTTTGATGAGGTTCACCGGATTAAAGGCGTCGGTGGTCAGCGGGCTAAAGCTGCTCTCAGTCTCAGTAAGGCACCGCATTATCGATTTGTGTTAACGGGAACGCCGATCCCAAATGGTTTCAGGGATATTTATAATTTCTTGCATTTAATGTATCCTGATGAATACTCTTCATTCTTTGCTTGGGATCTAACCACTCTTAATAATATTGACCCAGAAGATGTGAATAAGAAGTTATCACCGTTTTTCTGGCGGATCAACAAGCAGGACCTTCAGGTTCCTAAACCAGATCCAGATATTATCAAAGAAGCAGTTCCATCAAAAAATCAGGCGCTGCTGGCACAGGCAATTTATGAAAATGAAAACGGAACATTGGCAACCTTTATTAGGCTACTGCAGGCTTCGACAAACCCAGAGCTGTTGAGCACTAACATCAACTATAAAGAACTAGGGTTAGTGGATGCCGATTCTGGAGTGTGGGACAAACAAGCAGCCACGATTGAAAAAGAAAATTCCAGTAGCGGAGAGGCTTATAAAAAGTATGATCTAGCTAAGATAGAAGCACCTAAGTTTGAAATGGGCATTGATCTGATTGATAAACTGGTCAGTCAAGGTAAAAAAGTCTTGGTGTGGGGGATGTTTGTCGGTACCATGCAAAAGATTACTGATACCCTCAATGGTATGGGCATTAAGACAACTTTGGTTTATGGTGCAACACCCAAGCAGGATCGGGAAGGGATGATTAATAACTTCCGGACAGGCAACGCACAAGTATTGGTATCGAACCCTAATACTTTAGGAGAATCCATCTCATTGCATCAAACCGTCCATGATGCGGTTTATTTTGAATACAACTTTAACTTGACCTTTATGCTGCAGTCGCGCGATCGGATTAACCGTCTGGGGTTACCAGCTGACCAATACACCAGATATTACTATTTGATGACCAAGGGCGATGTTGCACATATGGGCTTTATCGATAGGACGGTTTATAAGAAGCTGAAGGATAAAGAAAAAGTCATGTTGGATGCTATCGATGGCCAGCTGTTAGTTCCTGAATATACTGACGATTACCTACAGGAAGTTAAAGACATTGTGATGGGGAGGTATAAGTGATATGTGGCCATCCATTGTTATTGCTCTGGGGATATCTGGATTTGCCCTATTTCAAACGCATCAAAATAGAAAACAGACTAAGGAGCTGTTTGAAGAGGCACGAAGGGCGTATGTAGTCGCTTATATTGAAAGTGAACAGATAAAAGGTTAATTATTCTGGGATTTGGTAATAAAAAACTTTGGTGAAACTGGGACTTATATATTGAACGTCAAGATCGACCCACCGTTAAAAGGTGAGTATATTCACCTTGAAAACAATCCTTTTTCTGCAATGAATCACCAGTTAATAGCGCCAGGACAATCATATGTTACTACCGTTGCTGTTAGTGAAAACAATGATACTACTAACAGTAAATTGCCTGAAAAAATCAGAAAAAAGATAATACCTGGGTATAAGGTGGACAAGATTAATTTATCACCGAGTCGGTTCAAAGTAATAATTACGCTAGAAAACTTTGATAAGACGAAACATTATAAATCATTTGATTTAGATGTAGCATCAGAGTTGAGTCTAGAGACCTTTTTAAAGAATGATTTCCCCACAAACGCACTGCTTTGATTGATAACGATTATAGGGTTCCACAGACTGATTAAAATTCTTGCCTGTGAATAATGCTGAAAACTCTCAAATCCATGGGGAACAACGGTTGTATTTAAAGAAGAGTTGGAAGTCCTCAAGTCATTATTCCGCGGGTATGATCTTACGTCATTTCTTGATCCTGATTGTGACCCGGTCCTCAGGTATAAACTGCTTGCTAAGGCCGCTGAATATGTATTTGCTTCAACGGAAGAGCTGAAAAGCGAAGGAAAGTTCGGGACACTGACTGTATCATTCAAAACATATTTTTGCAGACAGTAAAACGCATGCGTACTGCGTACGATGTTTGTCAGCCGTCCGGGTATTTGAGTGAAGAAGAATCAGCTCTTGCTCAGTATTTTATGGCAATCGCCGGATTCGTCCGCAAAATGAGCGGGACAACAGAAGTGGATACAGATACGATGAATCTGGCTGTCTCTAGGATGGTAGAAGAGGCGCTTAAATATAACAAGGTAGAAAGTGTTTTGGATGCCGGAGAGGAGGAAGATATCTTCTCACCGGAATATTTTGAATAGCTGACCGATGTCAAAATGCCGGCTACAAAAACTGGAAATTCTCGTGAAGATACTCAGAAAGCAGATCAAGGAATACAGCAAAGTCATTCCAGGAGATGCTCAAGAAGACAATCGAAGAATATCATGAACGCAGAAAGCATCTCACCGCAGAGGAAGCCGGACAAACCCAGGAAGAAGCATCGGAAGATATAGTCAAAGAAGCCACAGAACAGGCTCTCAAGATTGTTTCATTAATGAATGAAGATCGTCAGAGTTTTCGTAAGATTGGCTTTACCTTTGAAGAAAAGGATTTCTACGATATTCTGATTGCTCTGCGTGATCAGTACAATTTTGAGTATGGCGATGATAAAGAGATTGATGGTGTCGTCATTAATGATAAATGTAAGAGCCTTGCAAAAAAGGTTAAAGAAATTATTGATACAAAGTCATCCTATGCTGACTGGCTGAACAACCAGAACGTTAGAGATCAACTGAAACTGGAAATAAAAATATGCCTTGTAAAAAACGGATATCCGCCACAGTATAGCCCGGAGGTATTCAATAAGATCATTGAGCAGGTGAAGAATTTTGAAGAATACTCGGATGATGATGCTACTGAGAAATTCTCGGCAAACTATAATCCTTCAGGTGATTGACGGTTGTCGATGGTTGCTGAACATTCTGCACCTTATGGAAGCAAAGATTCTGAGTGACAGAAAATAATTAGTGATGGAGTGAACTAAGATGTATGGGAAATTGATAGAGCTGTTCCTTGTAAACGGGACAGCGGACAGCATTGTGACCGCCGAATTGTCGAACTGGAATGGCAAGGCGATAAAGATACCAAGAATAGAAGTGGCGGATTGTAACCGTAAGGATATACAGGAACCAGGTGTATATTTCCTGTTCTGCAAAGACGAGGACAATGATACGGATTCTGTGTATATCGGAGAAGCCGAGAATGTTAAGGAACGACTGGTTCAGCATCTCCGGGACGCAGCTGCAGAAAAAGAAAAATATTACTGGAATACGACGGTTATATTTGTGAGTCGGGGTCTGAACAAGGCACTGATTAGATATTTGGAGAATCGCCTGGTTGAGATTGCGAAAGCCAGCAACCGGTATGCCATTCTGACAAAGAACACGTATAAGAACACGGTACTGAGGGAATCCCAGATTGCAGCGATGGAGGAGTTTCTGGAGAATATCAAAATTCTGATCAATGCTCTGGGGTACAAAGTTCTGGAACCACTGCGGCAAGTTGTTTCTGCCGGGAACGGCGATCAGACAGATGATCTGCTTTATTTGAAAGTAAGATCAGCTAAAGCAACTGGTGCTGTCACACCGGAAGGATTCGTTGTGCTTGCAGGTGCCAAGATCAATGAAAAGACAAAGTCTTTACCAACGGGCATGACGAAGCTCAGGAAGAAGCACATAGAAAGCAATCGTGTCAATGAGAAGTTTGTGACTACGGAAGACATCCTGTTTTCCAGTTCTTCTGCAGCAGCAAAATTTGTAACCGGATATAGCATCAGTGGACCAATGAACTGGAAAAATAAAAACGGCAATACGCTGAAAGAAATAGAGTCTGAATAATAGCTTAATAAGAATTTTATACTTGACGTATCACATGGAAAGGAGGGATCGTGAGTGAAGCGCATTTGTTTTGGTTCGTTGTTTATGATGTATCAAGCAAGAGGCCAAGGAGTGAAAAGCGATCCTTTGTGCAGAGCTATCTTTGCAGCATTTGGCGTTGAGTTGACTTATCGCGATGTTTCCCTTCCGGGTCATTTGAAGAATGGACACGATAAAATTCCATCTGACATCATCGATGAGGTACGTACATGTGATCCAGAAAATGCAGTTCGTGGTTTTGAGACACCGTCATGGGCTTGATAAAAGATAGTATGAAAGCTCCGCTACTTCTAGCTATTCAAGCCATTCTTGATGAAGATCAAACCGTGGATTCTAATTGCCAGATTAGTTGGTTAAGTGGATATACAAAAGAAACCGTCCTTTCCATGTCTTCTATCGACTTTACGTATTTGCTAACTTCACTTGTGCAGTTTTCTATATTAGAGGTCGATAATCACGAGTGTTAGGACGGAATTAAGGAAATTCCTAATACATATGTAAAAGACTTTCCAAAATCAGCATCGCCGATTGAGATTGATGAGCCGGGGATAATTCTTAAATGGCCTGAAGGCGAGCTCAAGATCCGTGCGACTAGAAAATATATTACAGATGACGAAATTGAGGATGATGTCAATACGCTGAAGAAAATGTTCATCAAGTATCCGAAGTCAAAGCAAATATCCGTCCCCGTACAAGTAGACGAAACTGAAATGGTCTATGTAGAGGCACTATATGCGGCATATGCAGATGCTGAAGGTGTTCCTAAGTATATCAGTCGAGATGTTGAAAGGAATAAGCGTTACAAGAAGGACTTTGCTTATTAAAGAAAATGTTATTACGCAACGGAAACAATCAGGCGGTATCTGCAAGATGCGTCGTTGCCAATAAAGTACAAAGAATTTGATGAAATGCGTGAGGAAGTAAAGGAAGGTATATATCCAAAGGTGAATTTTCCTTATGCGGATGGCTTTCAGCGATTAGCGGCTGTTACGAATCAGGCGGCGATTTTACCAATAAGTCGATCACAGATTGCCCTTCTTCCTGGATGGATAGTATCTTCGGAGAAAGTTGGCATGTGTCATATGATCGTTAATAGAAAAGGATTACAGTGGGTGGATGAAGATGATGGAACTGTTTAATACGCTGTTCGAAACAGTTCTTCGAGTCCTGTTATTATATTCGTGGGAGTGTAAAATATTTTGTGTAAATTGATATCTTGAGGTTATTGAAAAAGGGAAAGCCTTCCCCGTATGATTGAAATTGCCAAAAACCAATCAGAATACGGAGGCTTCCCCATGAATCATGGTTAACAAAGATATTATCGAAGCGCTATCTTCAGACAAAGATATTATCCTGAATGAAGTCTTACGTCGTCAAATCGAAGTGGCCGCTAATCAGTTCCTTCAAAATGAACTGACTGCGGTGTTAGGCTACGAACCACATACCCGGATCGACCGATCAAAAGACGACGTGAACTACCGGAACGGGGCGTACACCCGCACTATCGACACTGAGTACGGTGAAATCAATCTGACGATCCCACGGGACCGGTTAAACAAGTTTCAAAACGCCCTCTTCCCTCCTTACGTGCGTCGGACTGATGGACTGGAGGAAATGGTCATCAAGATGTACTCCAAGGGCGTCACAACTCGTGAAATCGCTGATATGGTTGAGAGAATGTACGACCACTGCTACTCACCAACCACGGTTTCAAACATCACTAAGCGGACGGAACACCTGGTTGAAAAGTTACACGAGCGCAAATTTAAGCACTTACAGTACGTCTGTGTGTTCCTCGATGCCACTTACATTCCGTTACGCCGTGGTACCGTTGAACGAGAAGCCGTTAACGTAGCGATCGGAATTCGAAGTGACGGCGGTAAGGAAGTCTTTGACTACAGTATCGCACCGACCGAGAACGGATCCGTTTGGTCTGAACTACTCCAGGGATTACTCGCACGGGGGATTAAAGATATTCAGTTGTTCATCGCCGACGGTTTAGTTGGACTTCAATCTGCGATTGAGGCTAACTACCCGCAGGCGAAGTTTCAACGGTGCTGGGTCCACGCAGAACGCAACCTTTTAGGAACCGAAACCATTCGGGGCGAATACGGTCTTCAGCTTGGAAAACTATCGGACCGCCGCAGAAATCTGAAGTTTTATTCAGAAAGCGATGCATGGGATGATTTCCAAAAGCAGCCTGTCAAGTACAACAACACCGTGGAGAAGCTGGTTCCCGGCCTGCTTGGCAACGGAGACTCGATGTACGGCCTGCCGAAGGAACTCGCAGGAAAGATTCAGGACGAGGACTTCTTCCCGGACGGACTGCGCTGCGAACTGCGCCGCTATCAGGAACTCGGCGTCAAGTACATACTTCATCAGGGCAGGGTTCTTCTCGGTGACGAGATGGGCCTTGGCAAGACCGTTCAGGCGATTTCGTCAATGGTCTCTTTGAGAAATACAGGGTCCACCCACTTCGTAGTGGTCTGCCCGGCCAGTGTCATGATCAACTGGTGCAGGGAAATCGAGAGGTTCAGTCTCCTCAGCGTCATCAAGGTCCACGGCACGACGAAGCAGGCGGCAATTAGGGAGTGGCTGGACAAGGGCGGCGTTGCCGTCACTACATACGAAACGACGTCTGCCTTCAGTCTTCCGGATGATTTCAGATTCGGCATGCTTGTTGTCGATGAGGCCCATTACATAAAGAATCCGTCCGCCAAGCGTTCCGTGAGCGTGATGAAGCTTTCTGAACACGCAGACAGGATGCTCTTCATGACGGGCACCCCGATTGAGAACAACGTTGACGAGATGATCCGCCTCATCTCCATTCTTCAGCCGAAGATTGCAAGGAAGGTTTCAAATATCAAGTCCTTGTCATTTGCGTCGCAGTTTCGGGAAAAGATTGCGCCGGTCTATTATCGAAGGAAGCGCGAGGACGTCTTGACCGAACTTCCCGAGCTGGTCGAAAGCAGGGAATGGTGCCGCCTTGGCAAGGTTGAGCGCGAAGCGTACGAACAGGCGGTTCTGAAGAAGAGCTACAATGACGCAAGGCGAGTCTCATGGAGCGTTGACGACCTCAAATATTCCAGCAAGGCCGGACGGATGATGGAAATCATTGCCGACGCCAAGGCTGACGGAAGAAAGGACACCGCTTCTCCTATTTCCGAGACACAATCAGCAAGATGCGATGCTCGGCAGCCAGTGCACCGAGCCGATTAACGGTTCCGTTACGCCGGCAAAGCGTCAGGAAATCATCGACGGATTCGACAAGGCTCCCGCCGGTCAGGTTCTTGTCTCCCAGATTGTCGCCGGCGGCACAGGTCTCAATATTCAGTCCGCCAGCGTCGTGATCATCTGCGAACCACAGCTGAAGCCTTCCATCGAGAGCCAGGCCATCTCCCGCGCCTACCGCATGGGCCAGGCCAGAAACGTCCTTGTCTACAGGCTTCTCGCGTCCAACACCGTCGACGAGCGTGTCACGGACCTGCTCGAGGAAAAGCAGACCGTGTTTGATGCCTTCGCGGACAAGTCCGTCGCTGCCCAAAAGGTCGAAGTCGACAAGAAGACCTTCGGCAACATCATTCAGGAGGAAATCGACAGAATCAACGGTGAAAGAAAAAGCAAGGTCAAGGCCTAGGATGGAAAATGCAGTGCTTTGATGGCATCACCTGCGGGTAGATGCAAATTTCAGGCTCTGTTTTTTAGCATGGTGGAAATTAAAAGTTTTGATGAACTTTTTGAAAAAACGCGATATGGTGGTTGCTGGTTTTGGCAGATGTGCTGGAATAATATGAAATATAGCGTTTTTTGATGATAAATTCAATCTATTAATGTATACGAACCTATGTATACCGGCTTAATTTCGTTGGAAGGAACTCTTTTTTACGGGTAACAATTTGTAGGATTGCATTACTTACAGATAAGTTATGCATTTACGCAGTTGCTTTTCTAATTTTGTTCAATGTTAGATACTTGGATCTTTAGCATACTGCTTAGCAACTTCGTATTGTTCCATCACATAGGCACAGTAATCAGCAGGTAGCGCTTCAGGCTAAGCGTTGGCAAGGAAAAGTATCAGCACCTGAGATTGATAAATTTCGCGGTGCAATGGATAAGTTTAATGCTGAATTTGGTATTTTTATTACTAATTCCGACTTCACAAGAGAAGCAGTCAAGACGGCTCGAGAAGGAACTCGTATCATCACATTGATTAATGGCGATCAAATTTGTGACTTGGTAGCAAAATACAACTATTATGTTGAACCAGTAACTACTTACCGGCTGAAAGATTTTTACCTAGATAAGGACTAAATTTGGACTAAATAATGAGGGAAATCATGAAATTTATTCAGTATAATCTAGCTGGAAAAGTTGTTGAACAATATTCTTGTGACTTTGATCAGCTAAAGGCTAACCCAATTGGCGAAAAAGTTAGAGTAACAATGGACAACGGTAAAATATGTGTTGGATTTTGGGATACTTTTCTTGGGCAAGGTAAAGTTCAAACAGCCGAAATTAGTCAGTACGATTTGGATGAAAAAACTTCTAAATTAAGAAGCTTCAATAGCATAGTAACTTTTGTCCCGACAAGCAGAATTGCTAAACTTGAAGCAATTTTACATAGTAATCCACGCTGGGGTACGGGACCAACTAACAAGTTTGAATTTTCTAAACCAGTAAAAATAGATCCTGAACTAGATCCGTTTAAAAACTGGCCTATTAAAATAACACCCAGCCAAAGTAGCTGAGTTGTCAAGGGTGGGTTTAAATTGTCATTTTATGGCGGTTTAAAATTGTATGATTTGGGCGGTTTAAGAACTGACCGATGCTAAACGGCATGACTTTCCCTTGATCTTAATTACGTGTGAGTGATAGACAAGGCGGTCTAAAATGGCTTCTGCGGTCGCCATGCCATGAAGGCCGGTTTCCCCAACTTGATAATGGATATTGGTCGTTATGATCGTTGATTTGCGTTCATAACGGCTATTTATTAGTTGAAACACATTCACCGATATCGGCAGATACCCAAGTTCGTCAATGATTAATAGATCATACCTTTCGTAAACGTCTTTTCGCATACTCACCACTTCTTCAAAAGATTAATAAAGTGAGTATACAAAAAATGCAGGAAAACCGACAATTTTAAACCGCCGATTTCCTGCATTTTACAACCGCCCTTTACAATTAAAAATGATTTCTACGATAAATCTTTATTTTTTCAGTAAGGTATAGATGGAAATCACGTATCATTTTCCCGCAAAAAGAGCGATGTTATGTAAAATATTACATTTTTCGCAAAAGAAAGCATGTTAGTGTAAAGCTTTTTGCAAAACAAGTGTCTTGTCACCTGTAAACGACAGTGTTATAATGGGCAAGAATAACACAACATCTTGATTGACATAGAGCTGCGCAATGGCGGAAATCTATGTCAGCAGAGAATATGAGGGGTACGTGCAATGACGATCAGAGAAGAGATCGAACAGTTAAAGAAAGAAAAAGATGCCGTAATTCTGGCACATTATTATGTGAGACCGGAAGTACAGGAGATTGCAGATTATGTAGGAGATTCTTTCTACTTAAGCAAAGTTGCAGTTGGACTGAAAGAGAAAACAATCGTATTTTGTGGTGTTTCGTTTATGGGTGAGAGTGCGAAAATCCTTAATCCTGAGAAGACGGTACTTATGCCGGATATGGCAGCAGATTGTCCAATGGCACATATGGCATCAGCAGAGACGATTGAGAAAATTCGTTCCGAGTATGATGACCTTGCTGTTGTCTGCTACATCAATTCAACAGCAGAACTGAAAAGACATTCTGATGTCTGTGTAACTTCATCCAATGCAGTAAAGATCGTAAAATCACTCCCAAATAAGAACATTTTCTTTATCCCGGATCGTAACCTTGCACATTACATCGCAGGATTGGTACCGGAAAAGAACTTTATATATAATGAAGGATTCTGTGTTGTGCACGAATATATGGAGCTTGAAGAAATCAAAGCAGCGAAAGAAGCACATCCGGAAGCAGAGGTTCTTTCACATCCGGAATGTCCGGCAAAAGTTTTGGAACTCTCCGATTTTGTCGGAAGTACTTCAGAAATTATTGCTCAGGCAGGAAAATCAGATGCGAAAGAATTCATCATCTGTACAGAGAGCGGAGTTCTGTATGAACTTCAGAAGAGAAACCCTGAAAAGAAATTCTACTTTACAGAAACGACTCCGGTTTGCAAAGATATGAAGAAAGTTACGCTTGAGAAAGTACTTCATGTATTAAAGACGGGTGAGAATGAAGTGTTCGTAGATGATAAGCTTCGTGAAGAATCCAGGAAGCCGTTGGAGAGAATGTTGGAGCTGGCTAAGTAAACAGAGGTCAGATAGGATTGACGGCAATCGAAAATCACGGAAAATGTGAATCAAAGCGACAGGCGCTGTCGGAATGGAGATATTTATTATGAAAACGGAAGCAGATACAGTCATTGTCGGAACAGGTGTCGGAGGACTTTTCAGCGCACTTTGCCTTCCAAAAGATCAGAAGATCATTATGATTACAAAGTCAGATTTAGAGAGCAGTGATTCATTCCTGGCTCAGGGAGGAATATGTATGCTGCACGACAAGGATGACTATGATAGTTACTTTGAAGATACGATGAAAGCGGGACATTATGAAAACAGAAAAGAATCTGTTGATCTTATGATTCGCAGTTCAAGAGAAATTATCCAAGACCTGATCGATTACGGAGTGGATTTCCAGAAACAAGATACAGATGATTCTGAAAGTAAAGCTGCAGGTAAAGATGAAAATGCAGAGATTCAGGATATTTATGCATTTACTCGCGAGGGAGCACATTCTCGTCCAAGAATCTTGTTCCATGAAGATATTACCGGAAAAGAAATTACAAGCAAACTGCTCGCACAGGTAAAACAGCTTTCAAATGTAACGCTGCTTGAATATACAACGATGACAGATATTCTTGTAGAAAATGAGGAATGTAAAGGAATTCTTGTGCAGGATAAAGAAGGAAATGAATTCGAGATCCATGCAGAGAATACGATCTGGGCGAGCGGTGGAATCGGTGGACGTTATAAACATTCGACAAACTTCCCGCATTTGACAGGAGATGCACTTGCAATTTCTGAAAAACACGGAATTCGTCTGGAACATCTGGACTATGTACAGATTCATCCGACAACGTTGTATTCAAAGAAACCAGGCAGACGTTTCTTGATTTCCGAGTCTGTTCGAGGAGAAGGTGCAGTTCTTCTCAACAGCAAGAAAGAACGTTTTGTAAATGAACTTCTTCCGCGGGATGTTGTGACAAAGGCAATCAGAGAAGAGATGGAAAAGGAAGGCACGAATCATGTCTGGCTGTCCATGGAGAAGCTTGGAAAAGAAACGATCATGGGTCATTTTCCGAATATTTATCAGCATTGCCTGGAAGAAGGATATGATGTAACAAAAGAATGTATTCCGGTTGTTCCGGCACAGCATTATTTCATGGGAGGCGTCTGGGTTGATTCAGACAGCAAGACATCCATGGAACATTTATATGCAGTAGGAGAGACAAGTTGTAACGGCGTACATGGCGCGAACCGTCTGGCAAGCAACTCGCTTCTGGAGAGTCTTGTATTTGCAAAACGTGCAGCAAACAAGATTTCCGGAGCAGAGAATGAAGTAAAAGTGCGTGAACTGGCATAAACATGGTTATGATAAAAAAGATAAAAGCAGGAGAAAGATGATGAACGATATTACAATGACGATTCAGGCAGATCATTTGATCCTTGAAGCGCTCAAAGAAGATATTTCAAGCGAAGACGTAACAACAAATTCCGTTATGAAGGATTACGTGAAAGGTGAAGTAGAACTGATCTGCAAGCAGGACGGAGTGATTGCCGGACTGGAAGTATACCGCAGAGTATTCGAACTGTTAGATGCAGATACAAAGACAGAACTGTACTGCAAAGACGGAGATGAAGTAAAGAACGGTCAGTTGATGGGAAAAGTAACGGGAGATATTCGCGTGCTTCTTTCCGGTGAGCGCGTAGCATTGAACTACCTTCAGAGAATGAGCGGAATCGCAACATATACGCATTCTGTTGCAGGACTTCTTGAAGGAAGCAAAACAAAACTTCTTGATACAAGAAAGACAACGCCAAACATGAGAATCTTTGAGAAATATGCAGTTCGTGTTGGTGGTGGTTACAACCATAGATATAATCTTTCCGACGGAGTGCTCCTGAAAGATAACCATATCGGAGCAGCAGGAGGCGTAAGGAAAGCTGTTGAGATGGCAAAAGACTACGCCCCATTTGTAAGAAAAATCGAAGTTGAAGTTGAGAATCTTGAAATGGTAAAAGAAGCAGTAGAAGTTGGTGCAGACATCATCATGCTTGATAATATGTCAACAGAAGAGATGCAGGAAGCAATCAGGATAATTGACGGAAGAGCCGAGGTGGAATGTTCCGGAAATGTAACAAAAGAAAATATCGGACGCCTGACGGCTCTTGGTGTTGATTATATTTCCAGCGGTGCCTTGACACATTCCGCACCAATCCTTGATATCTCCATGAAAAATCTTCACGCTGTAGAGTAAATGTGACGGTAAAAGAACAATTACAAGTAGAGATTTCAATTTAGAAAGGAAGCGGCATGATGACAGGATCAGAGAGAAGAACTGCCATTATAAATCAGATAAAGACAAGCTCGGTGCCGGTACCGGGAAAGGCACTGGCTGCGCAGTTTGAAGTAAGCCGTCAGGTAATCGTGCAAGATATTGCGCTCATTCGTGCCGCAGGACACGATATTATCTCTACGAACAGAGGATATATTTTGCACGAATCACATTTAGCAGAAAGAACCTTCAAAGTGAAGCACACCGATGAACAGATCAAGGACGAGCTTTACGCAATCGTAGATCTCGGCGGAAGAGTTCGTAACGTGATGGTGAATCACAAAGTCTACGGACATATTGAGGCCATACTAAATGTCGATTCCAGGCGAAAAGCAGCAGAATTCATTGATGATATCAGAAGCGGAAAATCAACTCCATTGAAAAATATCACATCAGATTATCATTATCATGTGGTAGAAGCAGATAGTGAAAATACATTGGATATGATCGAAGAAGCGCTGAAAAAGAAAGGTTTCCTGCTGGAACAAGAAGAGTGGGAGAAGGATCTTTTGCAAAATAGAGATTTATCGTAGAGATTCTTTTTCGAGTTCGGACGAAATCATATTAATGAAAACAAAGTAAGAAAATATTTTCTGGAAAAAGCAAAGCATGATTTGAAAAATAAATCTCCTCATCATCGGGTGGAAGATGATGGGGAGATTTTTATTTGCTTTTTGGGGGTCTATACTAAATGGTGTTGATGATGATTTTTCAACACCATTTTTTGTATTCACAAAATATCTTCGCAATGCTATAAAATGAAACTATACAAATGCAGCTGAATCTATCATTCCCACCTTCGTTTCCGTCTAAAGAAACGAAGGCAAAGGCACGGGAAGTTCTGAGTGCATGGACTGAAAGCTGACATTCTGCTGTAAGGGACCGTATCCGGCATCGTGCCGGACCGGTCTTTTTGTATATGTCAGAGATAACAGCTGATTCAAAGCTCTGCATTTTACAGTTGACCTCAAAAATGAAATCGCATACAATGAAGGACGGCGGGGTAGAAGATGCCCTGCGAAATCTTCTTAGGAGGAATTAACATGACTGATACAATGGAAGAAGTACTTGAAATGAGGCGCATGTGGAAGAAGAGCGACGATGCGCGCGATGCCGGACTGCCACGCGAGGTTCCCGGCGTAAGGAGAATCGATGACCTGAGCTACGGTCCTGATCCGAAGTGGCACCTGCTTGACCTGTACCTGCCGGAGAACGTGGAAGGCAAGATTCCCGTCATCATCAACGTTCATGGCGGCGGCTACTGCTACGGAACGAAGGAGACATACCAGTTCTACGGACTGAACCTGGCTGCGCACGGCTTTGCCTTCGTCAACCCGAACTACCGCCTCGCTCCGGAAGTGGTGTTCCCGGGCGAACTTGACGACGTCGACCGCTACATGCACTGGGTCAGCGACCACGCTGACGAGTACGGCCTCGACAGGAACAATGTCTTCATCGCCGGCGATTCGGCCGGCGGTCAGATGGCAGAGCAGTACATCGCAATTCTGACCAACCCCGAATACCGCAGCCTGTTCGGTTACGAGACCGTTGACTTGAAATTCAGAGCCGCTGCCCTGAACAGCGGTGCGTTCTTCCTCTTGGACCCCGGCATGATTGCCGGCACGCTGAATGCATACTTCCCGAAGGACATTGTTGAGAAGGACAGAAGGAGAATTTCAGCCGAGGACTACATCACGGAAGACTTCCTGCCCTGCTACCTCTCAACGGCCAATGAGGACTTCATCCACGACCAGACCATCAAGCTTGACGGCTTCCTGACCGCCCGCGGCGTTGAGCACGTCTGCAAGTCATACGGCGACAAGGACAACCCTCAGCCGCACGTCTTCCTGATGAACCAGAAGGACGAAACCGCAAGGCAATGCAATGAGGACGAGGTGGAATTCTTCAGAAAGCATATGGGATAAGGTGTAACCCAGTTATGTAAGGTGTGAAGCCGAGCGGTTAGTCCCAAAGCACCAGGACTGCTCGAACGCCGGCAGGCTTGACCTGCCAAGTGAGAGTTTTTTAGTTAAGACGGGGCGAATGGTCAGCCGGACGACCACTGCAGGGGAAGCGAGCGGTGAAATCATTGACTCTGACATCAGGGAATTCATGAAGCAGATTGAAACGGTTAGGAATGCCTCGGGTTACCACACCGTTGACTTTCAGTCATGAATCGCCGGGGGTGCCTTGCGTGTCTGCAGGGTGCTTTTTTGAAAGCGTGCAAGGAAACACGTTCTTTTAAGGACGTGATGAATTGCCTG